>Ga0214917_10000493_pt1 | contig 51852 bp, 37 predicted proteins | sample LL_1208_BB_MetaG_FD_177983 | JGI IMG/M metagenome (GOLD analysis project Ga0214917, IMG submission 177983) | Freshwater microbial communities from Lake Lanier, Atlanta, Georgia, United States - LL_1208_BB | ecosystem: Environmental > Aquatic > Freshwater > Lake | place: USA: Georgia | collected... | reverse complement strand
GTTCCACGTATAGAACTAAAAGAGAAACTTTCTAAGCTGATCACTCACTTCAGCGTTTCATGATAGCATTGCAAAATCGACAGGCCAGTCATTCCTACTTCATTGAGGAAAGGTATACTGCTGGTATACAATTGCTGGGTACTGAGGTCAAGTCCCTGCGTGAAGGAAAGGCTAGCTTTAATGATGCTTATTGCGTAATCATTGAGGGAGAGGCCTGGATTAAATCGCTGCATATAGCACCCTATACACATGGAACGGCAAACAATCATGACCCATTGAGAGACAGAAAACTACTTTTACAAAAAAGAGAAATAAATAAAATTCAATCAAAATTGAAAGAAAAGGGTTTAACGCTAATCCCACTGCGTATCTTTTTCTCAGATTCGCAACTCGTAAAAGTAGAAATTGGTTTAGCCAGAGGTAAAAAGCTGGCAGATAAACGAGAATCCCTCAAACGAAAAGAAGCCGAAAGAGAAATTCGACGAGGTCTAGCTTCTAATTGAAATAAACCTAAAAAAGTTCAGGGAGCTTTTCGCTAGAAGCAGAAGACTTAACCCATTCCATTTCAGTAGACTTACTGTAATCAGCCAGTTTTGTACCCACAGTCTTCCAACCAGAAACGGGAGCGATCTTCAACAATTTTAATTTAGCTTTTCTTAACTGAGCTCCCCGACCCTGTTGCATAGACAAAATCGGTTCAACATCGGTAGTAACCGCCTCTACATAATTGCCCTCCCCCTCTTTTATAAAACAAAACTTAGTACGAAGGGTGGATGTCTCAATTTTGAATCGTTTAACGAGATATTGCTTTTTATCCATATCCACGTAAACAGCTGTTAAAATGGAGTCAGGATTAAACTTTTCAATCAAAAGAACTTTTTCTGCATCAAATTTTTGCGTGAGTTCTTGGTCACAGACTTCATAGTATCCGTCATTATAAATAACTAATAGTTGCTCGGCAGGTTCAAAAGCACCTAATAGCTGGCCTTTACCCTCATTATTTAATCGACCAAACTGTTCGTCAAACCAAAGTGAACGAGTAGACGAAAGAGTAGCCTTACCTGCTTCCTTAAATTTTATACTACGAATTGGATATTTTGTTACCTGATTACCTATACTATTTCTGCCTTTGATAGCAAGTTCTTCAAAGTAAAAATCAAATTCCCGAATTCGTGCCGCGCAACCAGCAGATAAAAGAATTTTTACAATCTCTGCTTCCCCATTTGCATTCACACTCAAATAATGAACCTTACTTTTATCCTCTCCTTTAGTAAGATCATATTCTTTATCTCGTGTAACCCCAGTAACATTGAATCGCTTTGCATAACTCACGCCAGCCTTCCCATCAGCGTAAATCATATTGTAAGTAGTACGCTCATCATTTTTATGGAAAATAGCCACATGAATAATATCCTTACCAATAAATGATTTATCAGCAACTTTAACCACCTTTAAAATTCCAGATCGCGTAATAGCTAGGATATCATCTAAATCAGAACAATCAAATAAAAACTCATCTTTTCGCAGGGAAGTCCCAATAAAACCTTCTTCCCGATTGACATATAGCTTGGTATTAACGATTGCAACTTGTTTCGCTTGAATTACCTCAAACTCTTTGATTTCGGTTTTCCGTTCGCGACCTTTTCCATACTTTTTTTGAAGATTCTCATAATAGGAAATGGCAAACTCAACAAGATTGTCCAGATGATGCTTAATCTGTTTCAGCTCTTGTTCAAGTTGTTTAATTTGTTCATCGAGTTCAGCGATGTCCAGTTTATAGATTCTTCGTACGGGTTTCTCTGTCAACTTGAGTACATCCTCGCGCGTAATTTCTCGTTTTAGCTTCTTTACAAAAGGCTCAAAGGCCTTCTCAATCGCTACTAACACTTTTTCCCAATCCTCGTGTTTTTTCTCTAGCTCCTTGTAAATCTTTTCTTCAAAAAATATCTTTTCAAGGGAGGTATAATGCCATTTTTCTTTTAGCTCTGCTTGACGAATTAATAATTCTTGCTTAAGCAATTCCTGTGTGCGATCTACGGATAATTTAAGCAACTCCTGCACACTTAAAAACTGAGGACGTTGAGCTGCAATCACACAAGCATTAGGAGAAATTGATACTTCACAGTCGGTAAACTTATAAAGCGCATCAATAGTAATGTCAGGAGAGATGCCAGCGACCAGGTCAACTTGTACTTCAACCTGTGCTGCTGTATTATCAGTAACTTTTTTAATTTTTATTTTACCCTGGTCATTTGCCTTCACAATTGACTCCATCAACTGTGTTGTTGTCACCCCATAAGGTACACTTCGAATCACCAGGGTTCGCTTATCCAATTCTTCAATGTGAGCACGCACTTTAACCTTACCTCCTCTTTTACCCTGTTGATATTCGGTAACATCCACCATTCCCCCAGTTTGAAAATCTGGAAACAGTTCAAACTTTTTTCCACGTAAGTACTTGACGGCGGCTTCAAGTATTTCATTGAAATTGTGAGGCAATATTTTTGTAGAGAGCCCCACTGCTATTCCATCGGCCCCTTGCGCCAATAGTAGGGGGAATTTCATTGGAAGCGTTACAGGTTCATTTTTTCTTCCATCATAACTCAATTGCCAATCCGTTGTTTTGGGGTTAAAAGCAACTTCAAGGGCAAATTTGCTTAAGCGTGCCTCAATATATCGGGATGCCGCTGCATCATCCCCCGTCCTTACATCACCCCAATTTCCCTGTGTATCAATTAACAGATCCTTCTGTCCGAGATTAACCAAAGCATCACCGATACTTGCATCACCATGTGGATGATACTGCATGGCTTGCCCAATTACATTGGCAACCTTATTAAAACGCCCATCATCCATTTCTTTCATCGCATGCAGGATGCGACGTTGAACTGGCTTTAATCCATCTTCTACAGCCGGTACAGCACGTTCCAAAATCACATAGGAAGCATAATCCAAAAACCAATTTTTATATTGGCCCAAAATTCCATTTTCACGTGTATCAAGTAGAAAATTTATATTTTTCTTGCCAGTGGCCATACTTCTTTAATTTAATTTACTTCTAGTTCACCTACGGTATCAGATAGCAACTTACGTATTTCTGTTTCTTTCCAACCTTTATCCCAGTTTCCATTTAGTTCCAAAAGACCAGCATGTACTATTTCCCATAAGCGAGACATCAAGAAAACATCACCGGTTTTCACCTTCATTTTACCTTGTGCATTTGATAAAATTCTATTAATACGCTGCCAATCTTTCGTGATGTACTTTTTTAATTCTGCATCAAAATAACTATCCTCCTTACTCGTAAGTTTTTTACCCCCTTCCAGAATACGAATAACTTTATTTTCCTCTGTCAACTTTTTCCACTCATCTGGATCAATTTCAAACTCACTGTTTGTAACAGGACGTGCCAACTTCTTAGCTTTTAAAAATTCGCGAACAGGTATTTCGCTCAACCAGTTAGGATAAAACAATTGTCCCTTTTCGTTGATAAAAGGTAAATTATTAAGGTATAAAACCATCACCCTTCCCTGAAAGTCAGTGAGTTGACCAATCAGCCAAAAATAGCCGGCAACATCATGTTGATTCTGCACCATCCAAATCCAGCAGGTATCAGCAGGATTTTCAATCAGCCAGTTTTTTATTTGTTCCACAGTTGCCCGGTCATCAAAATCGGATTCTGGCATTTCATGATAAGCAGATTTTTCATAACAGGATTTCCACCAATTCAGCCTTGCTGACCACCCATCAGGAGTATCTAACTGAAGCACTGGACCCACGGCAAAATCATCTCTGATTACAAAAACAGGACCATGAAGTGATTCATCTAGTTGCTGTACCTCTTCAAAAAGAGTACGATCAGGAAGGTTAAATAAAATATGCAGCATCAGTTAATTTTTTCAGGTCGAATTAAATAATAAACACAGGTTGTAAAAAAGTTTCGAACATAAGGAATCCAGCGAATCAGTTTAAACTGAACACGCGGCTTCCATCCAAATTTCCATTGATAGATCGGATTTATCAAAAAGTGCTCTTTGGTTAGAATTGAGTAGCCAGCTTCTATTGAAATACGTTCAAATTTTTCAATCGAAATTCTTGTTTCTCTAATTTCTAATAAGTCAGCTACCGGCTCTTTCTTCCAAGATAAAATACTCCGATAGAGTGACAAGGGAAGCAGATGAATGTAGGGCAATCTGGATATTGAAGAGTGCGCAATTTGTTGATGTCCTCCAAATGGCATCTGCCAAGGGGGAAAGCCAAAAAATATATGTCCCCCAGGCAATAACATTGATTTCATGAGTCTAAGAAGTCGTGGCTGGTCATGGATATGCTCAATCACGTCTTTTAATAGAATCAGATCAAATTTACCCTTGAGATCAACTTCAATATCGGTCTTGTAAATATCTTTTTCTACAAAATGAAGTGACCCTCTTCCAATTTCCTCCCATAAAAACCCACAGGCCCACTCAACACGCCGAGGATCTAACTCCACACCAACAGCAGTGCAACCTTTTTCAATAAACGCGCGCAACACTCCACCCTCACCCGCTCCAATTTCGAGTACTCGAAATCCCCTCTTGATTGGAAATACTTTTTCAATAAATGGAATGACATATTCTTTGGCATTCAAATATTGAATCTCAAAATATCTTTTTCTGTCTTGATGAAAATCAAACATGCCGCACAGGTTATACTGTTTCCTCTACCTTATCCATTTCAATTCTAAGATTCTGTATTATAAAATCTTGACGATCTGGAGTATTTTTTCCCATGTAATACTCCAAAAGCTGTTGGATATGATCACCTTGTTCTAAACGCATCAGTTGTTTGCGCATATCAGGCCCTATAAACTGCGAAAATTCATCGGGGCTAATCTCACCGAGACCTTTGAAACGAGTCACTTCGGGCTTACCTCCCAATTTTTTCATTGCGTGTTGCTTCTCCACTTCATTGTAACAATAAATGGTTTCTTGCTTATTACGCACCCGAAAAAGTGGTGTTTCTAATACATACACTTTCTCATGCTTAACCAAATCTGGGAAAAACTGAAGAAAAAATGTCATTAATAAAAGTCGAATATGCATACCATCCACGTCTGCATCTGTCGCTATTACAACATTGTTGTAACGCAATCCCTCTAAACCTTCCTCTATATTTAAAGCATGCTGCAATAAATTAAACTCTTCATTTTCGTAAACCACTTTCTTAGTCAATCCAAAACAGTTAAGGGGTTTACCACGTAAGCTAAAAACAGCCTGCGTTTCAACATTTCTAGCCTTTGTAATTGAACCACTAGCACTATCTCCCTCTGTGATAAAGATGGTTGTTTCGCCTTGCTTAGCTAAAAACTCATCCTTGCCCTTGGTAGGCGGTTCTTCGTTCAGGTGAAAACGACAGTCCCTTAGTTTTCTGTTATGCAAATTTGCTTTCTTCGCTCTTTCATTTGCTAATTTCTTAATACCAGCCAGCTCCTTTCTCTCACGCTCACTCTGCTCAATCCGTTTCTTTAGCGCTTCTGCAACAGCTGGATGTTTATGTAAATAGTTGTCCAACTCGCGAGAAAGAAAATCACCTACAAATTGACGCATAGAGGGGCCATCAACATCAACATTAACTGACCCCAATTTTGTTTTAGTCTGCGACTCAAAAACAGGCTCCACTACTCGTACGGAAATAGCTGCAACGATCCCGGTTCGAATATCAGATGCATCATAATCCTTTTTGAAAAAATCACGGATCGTCTTTACATACGCTTCTCTAAAAGCTTGCTGATGCGTACCTCCTTGTGTTGTATGCTGTCCATTAACAAAACTGTACAAATCTTCACCATATTCATTCGTATGAGAAATTGCAACCTCTATATCTTCACCTGTCAAATGAATAATCGGATAACGAATTTCATCTTCATTCGTTTTTCGCTGCAAAAGATCTAAGAGACCATTTTTACTAACAAAAGTTTTACCGTTGAAGTTTAATTTTAAACCGGCATTCAAAAAAGCATAATTCCAAAGCTGACTCTCAATGAACTCATTTACATATTTGAAATTCTTGAAAACAGTGTCATCTGGTAAAAAACTAACCAGCGTTCCATTGGGGGCATCTGTTTTTGATTCTTTATGTTCGTTAACAAGTTCTCCTCTTTCGAATTCCGCTGTTTTCTCTTTTCCATCTCGCACAGCAGTAACCTTAAAAGCAGTACTTAATGCATTGACGGCCTTAGTACCAACTCCATTCAATCCTACTGATTTTTGAAAGGCTTTACTATCGTATTTAGCCCCAGTGTTAATCTTACTTACAACATCCACTACCTTACCCAAAGGAATTCCTCTTCCATAATCTCGAACAGTTACGACTTTATTTTCAATGGTAAGATCAACAGCTTTTCCATACCCCATTGTATACTCATCGATACAATTATCAATCACCTCCTTAATTAATACATAGATGCCATCATCAGGGGATGAACCATCGCCCAGTTTTCCAATATACATTCCTGGTCGAAGTCGAATATGTTGTTTCCAGTCCAATGACTGGATACTATCTTCAGTATACTCAGCTATTTTTTTTTCTTTCTCAGTTGCCATAGTGCTAAAACACAAATATAACGATTCAGCTAACGAGATAGAATAGTAGTTAGCTTACGATTAATTCACAGCTGTGCTAAAATATCTTTGACGTTAATTCGCTTTTGATGTTCGGGATCAAAAAAGCGGTAAGTAATCGTATAATCTTTACCAACAATAAAAACAGCTGGCACAGTTAATAATGGAGGGTTGGGCGCATTTATTTTATTCAAATCGATACCACCACTTCTGTAGCGAGCCAGTTGATTTTCTGATAAAACATAAGCCAAATCATATTTTTTGGCTATTGCAAGACCAGTATCTCTTACAAGCGGATATCCGGCTTTTGACTTTTCCATTGTTTTTGCTAAACCCTCTTCCGATTCGGGAGAAATAGCGATGACAGAAACAGATTTTTGTGTAAAAAAAGAAAGTGAGTCTTGTATTCTAGCTAAAAGACGCATACAATGCGGACACCAACTACCTCGATAAAAAACAAGAACCACCGGATTTTTCTTTGCTTGCTCACGCAACTGGATGGTATGACCAAATTGATCGACACTCTTGAACTCAGGGGCTCTGGCACCAATAAATAAACCCTCGGGTAGCCCTTGCCCCATTGATTGAACTGGTGCAATTAAGACAAATAGCCAAACTCCGATGATTGTCCGCATGAAAGGACAGTTATATCATTGTAAACTTCTGAAATCCACCGTAACCAGTTTGCTAACTCCTGGCTCTTGCATGGTAACACCATATATCACATCAACCGTGCTCATTGTTGTTTTATTGTGCGTAACAATAATAAATTGGGAGTTTTCACTGAACTGACGAATCATATTAGTGAATTTTCCAACGTTAGCATCATCCAATGGCGCATCCACCTCATCCAAAATACAGAATGGAGCAGGCTTAATCAGATAGATCGCAAACAATAGTGCTGTAGCAGTTAGTGTCCTCTCCCCTCCACTTAACTGTGTTAATGAAGTTGGGCGCTTCCCCTTAGGTTTAGCAACAACATCTATTCCACTTTCTGCAATATTTGTTGGATCTTCTAATACAAGATCGCACTGGTCATCCTCAGTAAATAGCGTTTTGAAAACATTTTTAAAATGATTTCTAACCTGCTCAAATGTATCCAAAAACTTTTGGTTCGCCGTTGCCTCAACCTCTTCAATTGTCTTTAATAAACTGTCTTTCGCTGAGACCAGATCCGTTTTCTGCTCGACAATGAAATCATATCGCTTCTTCATCTCCGTAAAGGCCTCAATGGCAGTAGGATTCACTTCTCCTAGGTTCTCCAGCCGTTTCTTCATTCTATCCACAGAGGCTTGTAGCTCCTCAGTAGCAGTATCACTTGTCCTGCCTTCGCCTAAAATCTCTTCTAAATCAATTCTAAACTCAACACTCATTCGTTCCTTCATTCCTGCTAACTGCAACTTGAGTTCATTCAACTTATCTTTTAATGCAGCTAGTAAAAACTCAACCTGCTCCTTGTCTTTACTAAGGTGTCTAATTGCACTCTCCTTTTCCGCAAGTTCATTTCTAAAGTTATAGTAAGCTTGATCTGCAACATTTAATCGCTTTTCCTCCTCTTCTTTTCTAGTTAACAACTCATGCAATCCCTGTTCAATTAATTGAAGTGAGGCAGATGATTGACTTAGTGAATCCGCGGCTTCTTTTAATTGCTTCTCACTATCCAGCATTTGTGCGCTTAAATCGCTCAACTGTGTATTCTTAAAATCAAGCTCCTGCCGTAAAGATTGAATTTTGCTTTGTTGGCGGGATACAGTTAGGTTGAACTCATTATAAATCCTTGTTGCCTCTGCTTGTGCAGCTTCAAAATTCCGATATTCTTCTTCGGCCTTTAGTAAAGCAAGCTGACTTGATTGTAGTTGCTCATTCAATTGTTGAAACAATGTACGAACAGTGGCTACAGAAGCGTTTGTTTGCTCAACTTGAGTGTTTAACTCCGATTGGCGTTGCACACCTGTATCCTGCGCAGCTTGAAGATTTTCAACTTTGTTTTGCAGCGCAAATACAGCATTCGTTAACTGCTGAATTTCTGTCTCACGCTGACGCAACGTATTTTCACGCAGATCCTCATTAAAAGCAATTACTTCGTTATGACGCGATTGAATAGCAACTCGCAAATCCTCGACCACTTTCTCTTGCGTTTGTACGATTGCTTCCAGCTTTTCAAGGTTTTTAACACGACCGATTTTATTTCCCTCAAATAAGCCTACACTTCCTCCAGAAAGGGAGTACTTACCCTTTACATAACGACCCTGCTTTTCAATAACAACAAAGCCATTACTATTTTCCAAAACATCTTCATTCTCTGCAACAAAGACATTCCCTAAAAGATGTATAGCCAGCTTTTTATAACGCTCCTCTACCTCAATCACATTCAAAGCCGAAATAGCCCCCGAAAGAGAATGCGTAACCGTATTTTCGGCAGAAGCATTAATTTGATCGAGTAAGAAAAAATTTGCCTTCCCTTTTTTTTGCTTGTCCAATAAGTGAACAGCAGCAAGACCTTCTGATAGATTGTCAACAACGTAGTAGCTAAGGAATGGCTCTAAGACATTTTCTAATGCCTGACGATATTCCTCGTTTACATAAATCACATCAGAAAGAATGGGAATACCAGACTTCCACTCTGGGTTATTATGCAAAAACTTAACTGATTCAGGATATCCCTCCATTGAATCAATCATACTTTTTAGCAGATCATGTTCGTTTTTCTTCGCATCTAATTTTCTACTCTCTTCGGCCAACTCACTTCGTAACTGCTCTAAAATTGATTGCGTTTGAAGAATTTGCTCTTTCGTTTTTTCTTGATGCTGCTGAAGCTGTTCAAGATCCGTTTTTTTGATCGCTAATTCCTTCTCCTTATTCTCTCTTTCTTCATTTAAGGAAGCTATCTGCTGGGTACGCTGTTCCTGCTCAGTAATCTGCTGCTGTAAAGCTCTTTGTAAATTAGCCACGGAAGTATCTGCAACAGCCACTTTCTTTTCTGCGTCAAATTGATCACGCTGGGTTTGCTGAAAAGACTGCCTGATTCTATCAACTTCTTTTCTGGAATTTTCTAAATTCAGCGACTTTTCTTGAACGGACTGAGAAAGTTTTTGTAAGTCGAGTTCAAGTCCTTGGATGACTTTTTCTTCCTCTCCAATTTGCTTTTCAGTAAAGGCAATACTTTCAAGCATCCCTTTTTGCTGACCAGCAGCACGATCCAAAAATTGCTGTAGGCCATTTAATTTCTCACTTAGATATTCAATTCGCTGTACAGCAAGGTTTTTATCATTCTCTTTACCTCGTAAAGTCTGCTGGAGTTCATTAAACTCATGTTGCAATTGTTGCAACGCTTTCTCCGTTTCTAAAAATCGCACCCTTTCACCTTCCAACTCTGCCTCACTGGTTGCAATTGATGCTTCCAACTGATGCTTACGATCCGTTTCCTTTTGTTGCTGCTCTGTTAAATCACTATATGAAAGATTGAATCCCTCTAATGAGGCTTTGGCTAACTCAATACTAACTTCACGATATTCTTTTTTGATCTCGTGATATTTTTCAGCTTTTTTGGCTTGACTCTCTAATGATTTTAGCTGATTGTTAATCTCAAATAATAAGTCTTCAATACGAGCCAAGTCTTGTTCAGTTGCTTCTAGTTTTGACTTGGCTTCTTTTTTTCTTGTTTTATAAATCGAAATACCAGCTGCTTGTTCCAGCATTTTGCGGCGACTATTGTCTTTGTCTTTGATAAGGTCATCCACCATATCCAAGGCAATAATCGCGTAGCTGTCTGTACTAACTCCGGTATCCATGAATAGATTCTGAATATCCTTCAGTCTGCACTGAACATCATTGAGACGATATTCACTTTCGCCACTCTTGTAAAACTTTCGAGTGATGGTAACAGTGTTAAATTCGGTTGGAAGAAGATTGCGGGTGTTTTCAAATGTTAGACTTACTTCGGCCAAACCGCTGGCAGATCTGGTTTTTGAGCCGTTAAAAACAAGACTATCTAAATTCTCGCTTCGCAGATGGCTTATTTTTTGCTCTCCTATTACCCATCGAATACTGTCTACAATATTTGATTTACCACATCCATTCGGTCCCACTATCCCCGTAACACTATCATCAAAATTGATGACTGTTTTATCAGCAAAACTCTTGAACCCCTTGATTTCTAATGTCTTTAGCCTCACAGCTTTATCAGTTTTAAACTTAAAGGGCGAATTTAGAGTTAATTAGGCAGATTTTAGAGGCGTAATTTTGGACAGTTATTCACATGTATACCCAGAAAATGTGGAAGAATAATCCTTAAAAAGTTTCCTATAACCTTAACGATTAAGGCAAGGACTTCAGTATCCGGAATTCTTTAACTCCTGCATTTACAAGTATCTGACAAAGGCAGTATCACCAGGCCTATAGAAAAGTTGGTTCGTCTGCACTAGGATTACCTTTTCCCCTACTTCTACTTCAACTAGAAAATAATTACCCATAAAGTAACTGTTGCCAACCTTTACTTCTAAATGTCTAGATGTTGCATTGTCAAACACAAGATGTTCAGGCCTGATGAATAATGGAAAATTTTGAAGATTATAGTTGTTTTCAAAAAAGCCAACTAACGTTGGAGGATCATTTTTATCAATCTTTGTATAGTTGCCTAGTAAGCCAGCGACATACTCATTTATTGGATTTTGATAAAGCATTTGCGGTGATCCCTCCTGAATTATTTGACCCTCGTGCATCAATAGCAAGGAATCAGCCCAAGACAACAAATCGGCGCCATCATGCGATACCAAAATGGTTGTGATCCCAAATTCATGAGAGATTTTCTTGAGCACCTGCTTCATTGTGCGCTTATGGTCTGGATCCAAGTTGGAAAAAGGCTCATCCAGCAGCAAAAGACTTGGACTTTTTAAAAGAACTCTTGCCAAGGCAATGCGTTGTCTCTCCCCGCCAGATAAAGAGGTAGTTTTTCTAGAAAGAAGGTGAGAAATTTGGCACAATGAGTATAGCTTTTCCTCTTTTTCTCTCGTAAGCACAGATGCGACTTCCAACTCGTCTATAACCCGATAATTATTACGCAATTCAAAATGCTGGCTAAGAAATCCTATTGAAGAATGACCAGGGATTAATTTCTCGTCTGGCCCTTCAACTCTTTTACCGTCTAACCAAACAGAACCCCCATCAGCTTGTAAAAGCCCAGCGATAATTCGAAGAAGCGTTGTTTTTGAAGAACCAGTAGCACCTGCAATGCCTAGCTGTCCCCCTCGATCTAATGAAAAACTCAGGTTTTTTAAAACTGGATTTCCATCGTACTGTTTCTCTACCCCCTTTATTGATAGCCACGCCATGTTTCAAAATTATCTGATCGAAACAATATCTTAACTTTTTTAATCTTTTGTTGTTAAATAAGTATGATGCAACATTTTAATCATACTGACTTTAACCAATGGAGTCGGATTTACAGAGCAAATTTCATCAATTCATTAAGCGGTTTTAAAAGTGTTAGCCTAATTGGTACATCCAATAAGCAGGGGCAACCCAATCTGGCTATTTTCAGCAACATTATTCATTTGGGTGCAGATCCCGCCTTAATTGGGTTTATCAACCGTCCACTTGAAGCTGCCCCACATACTATTGCAAATATTGAGTCAACAGGAACTTACACGATCAATCACATTCAAGAAAGCTTTTACAAAAAAGCGCATCAAACAAGTGCAAAGTATCCCTCTGAAATCAGTGAATTTGATACAACAGGATTAACTCCGCTATGGCGCCCTTCGATTTCAAGCCCTTTTGTAGGGGAGAGCGTTATACAATATGCGCTTCAATTAGTAGAAATCATACCAATAAAATTGAATAGAACATTTTTGGTGATTGGAACAATTACAGATGCATTTGTTTCAAAAGAATGGATTGAAGACGATGGATTCATTGATCTTGAGAAGGCAAAAAGTATTACTTCGTTGGGAGTAGACGGCTATTACAATGTTCAGAAAATTGATCGGCTTCCCTATGCAAAACCATAGCCAACTTTTTTACACGAATCATTTTACTCGAGCCGTAATATCTAGGCCTTGCTCTTTCAAAACTCGTTTAGCAATCTCATAACCTGCGTCAGCATGCCTTACAACCCCCATTCCAGGGTCATTACGAAGCACACGTGAAAGTCTAGCAGCAGCCTTATCTGAGCCATCTGCAACAATTACCATACCCGCATGAATACTGAATCCCATGCCTACTCCACCGCCATGATGCAAACTAACCCAGCTAGCACCTCCAGCTGTATTGACTAAGGCATTTAGAACGGGCCAATCTGCAACCGCATCACTTCCATCTAACATTGATTCAGTTTCGCGATTTGGACTTGCTACACTTCCTGTGTCCAAGTGATCTCTACCAATTACAATTGGAGCCTTTACTCGACCAGTGCGCACTAATTCATTAAATGCCAAACCAGCTTTTTCTCTTTCTCCCTGACCTAGCCAACAAATTCTTGCAGGAAGTCCCTGAAAAGCAATTTTCTCTTTTGCCATCTTCATCCATCTGACTAATCCTTTGTTTTCAGGAAATAATGATAAAATCACTTCGTCAGTCACTGCTATATCAGCAGGATCTCCACTTAAAGCAGCCCAACGGAAAGGCCCTTTTCCTTCACAAAACAAAGGCCGAATATAGGCTGGCACAAATCCAGGAAATGCAAAACAATCTACAGGTGAGGAAGGATCAAATTTTTGTTGAAACTCTTTTGCACGAGCGCGAATATTATTTCCATAATCAAAAGTGATTGCACCTCTCTTTTGCAATTCGACCATCAAGCAAACATGCTTGTACATCGAAGCGTAGGAAAGTTCCGTATACTGAGCAGGATCACTGTTTCTTAAACTTAAGCTCTCTTTTACTGATAAATTCGAAGGCCAATAACCAATCAATGGATCATGCGCACTTGTTTGATCTGTCAGTGTATCAGGAATAACATTTCTTTCTAACAAGCGAGATAACAAATCAACTGCATTACAACGAACGCCAATACTCTTTGCCAACCCATGTTCTTTTGCTGATAAAGCACGGTCTATGGCAGTATCAATATCAGTAAACTTCTCATCGAGGTAACGCGTCTCTAAACGCTTATCTATTCTCCACTCTTCTAGTTCTGCAACTAACGCGACTCCTTCGTTCATTGTTATAGCCAGTGGCTGCGCGCCACCCATTCCACCTAGTCCTGCTGTAACATTTAATGTTCCTTTTAAGGTGCCTCCAAAATGTTTTTGCGCAGCCGCTGCATAGGTTTCATAGGTGCCTTGTACAATTCCTTGCGATCCAATATATATCCAACTTCCAGCTGTCATTTGGCCATACATCATCAATCCCTTTTTCTCCAGCTCATCAAAATGCTGCCAGTTGGCCCAATTAGGAACCAATTGTGAATTACTGATCAATACACGAGGTGCATCCTCATGCGTTTTAAAAATCGCAACAGGTTTTCCGCTTTGTATCAATAGTGACTCATCGCTTTCGAGCACTTCTAGTGCCTTTATGATCAAATCAAGTGCTTCTGGATTACGTGCAGCCTTTCCCCTACCACCATACACAATCAAATCCTCTGGTCGCTCTGCCACTTGAGGATCCAGGTTATTCAGCAACATCCGAAGTGCAGCTTCCTGAACCCAACCTTTACAACGGAGTTTTTCACCAGTAGGTGTTTGGTAGGCTATATTATTTTTTGAAGAAGAAGTTATCATGGTTTGCAAATTAGAAATGCAAAAATACATATCTTGAAACGCAACTACCTAACATGAGTGTACATATCAATGCTTCTGAAGAACAAATAGCTCCTACTGTTTTAATGCCAGGAGATCCATTACGTGCAAAATTTATTGCTGAGAAATATCTTGAAAATCCAATCCTTGTTAGCGAAACCCGAAACGTATTTTTTTACACTGGTCACTACCAAGGAGTTAAATTAACAATTGGCGCCAGCGGTATGGGCTGCCCCTCAATAGGGATCTATTCTTACGAATTATATACACAATACAAGGTAGACACTATCATTCGAATTGGAACTTGTGGCTCCTACACAACAGACCTGAAATTTTATGATATCATCAATGTAGAGAAAGCAGCCAGTGAGTCAACGTATGCAAAGTATGCTTGGGGATTTGATGAAGAAATTCAAGAAAACCAAGGTGGCGTCTTTCAAAAAATTAACGAGGTTGCCCTACAAATGAATCAACCACTGATTAAAGGCACTATTCATTCAACAGATGTATTCTACAGCGCCAACAAGTCGAATCCTGCTATTGTTGATAAGTACGAGTGCCTGGCAGCTGAAATGGAATCATTTGCACTATTTGCCAATGCTCGTTATTTAAATAAAAACGCAGCTTGTCTGTTAACAGTTACCGATATTATCCCATCCAATGAAAGATTGTCCTCCAAAGAAAGAGAAACTGCCTTACTTCCTATGATGCAGTTAGCATTGAAAACCGCTACTCAGTCCAATTAAAGCTCAAAATCAGCATAAGTAGCATTCAATTGAATACCCATTTGATTTGCCTTTTCTCTGCAATTTTCAAGTAATGTGGAGGAACGTATAAGTTGGACTACTTTTTCTATATCCAGCGAAAAAATGCGATCTTCTTTTGCAAAGCTCACATTCTTTCTTACTTCTTGGCAGATAACTTCTAATAAATCAGAACTCTTGAGCGGACGTCTAAACTCAATTGCCTGAGCCGCCAACAGCAATTCGATAGAAAGTATATACTCCAAATTATCTAGTACGGTATTGAATTTTCGAGCGCTTATACTTCCCATAGAAACATGATCTTCTTGTCCTAATGAGGTGGGGATACTATCCGCACTAGCAGGAAAACAAAGTGTTTTATTTTCAGACACCAAGGCAGCTGTAGTATACTGAGCTATCATAAACCCACTATTTAACCCAACATTTTCCATTAACAAAGTGGGCAGTCCCCATTTTCCTTCCAACAAAAGATAAGAGCGCCTGTCACTAATATTTCCGATTTCTGCAGCGGCTACGCAAGCATAATCTAAAGGAAGCGCAAGAGGTTGACCATGAAAATTTCCTCCACTTATTGATTCAGCGTTGGCAATTAATATGGGATTGTCTGTAACAGCATTTAATTCAATCTCCGTTAATTGTTTCAGATGCAACCAGGCATTTCGGCTAGCACCATGTACCTGTGGTATACATCGCAACGAATAGGGGTCTTGTACTCGATCACAGTTTTCATGACTTTTTACAATTTGTGAATCCTTGAGCAATAATCGTAAACGCTGCGCCACCAATTGGTTGCCCGGAAATGGACGAAGGGAGTGTAAACGTTCATCAAAAGGAGCTGGAGAACCCATTAAAGCATCTACGGTGAGCGCCCCAATCATATCTGCATATTCCAACAGCTGGTGGAATCGCATCACACCCTGAATACTATGGGCAAGAATAAATTGAGTGCCATTAATAAGCGCTAATCCTTCTTTAGGGCCCAAAGTCAATGGCTCCAGTTCAGCTTTTTTTAAATACGTCGAAGCATCAATTATTTCTTCACTTCCTTTTTCATTATTTACAGAGACAAACCCCAATCCAATTAGAGGTAAAAATAGATGGGACAAGGGAGCAAGATCACCAGAGGCTCCCACACTACCCTTTTCAGGTACTACCGGAATAACATCATGATCAATAAACCAAAGTATGCGCTGCAAGGTTTCTAATCTAATTCCACTAAAACCTTTAGCCAGTGCATGAGCTTTTGTCACCAGCATTAGTTTAGCAAGTTCTCTGTATATTGGCTTACCAACACCTGCGCTATGACTTTGAAGAATTTTTTGTTGGAGAATACTAGTATCAGCTGCTGAAATTTTCGTTTGCGCAAGAATTCCAAAACCAGTATTTATGCCGTACACTGTTGTGTTTCCTTGCGAAAGTGACAAGGCATTTTTTTCACTTTCCAATACTCTTGCTGCCACCTCGGGTGATAGCACTCCCCTTTTTTTACCTGTGACTAATTGAAGCGCATCCGAAATTCTTAAATCTCCATTACCGTATTGAAAAGTGCTCATCTTAAGCTGTGTTTGTCCGCAAGCTAAAAAAAATTACCTTTGCGACTCGCTATATGCGGCCATAAATGATGGAGATGGCTGCCCTGTGGCGTGAAATAAATGGTCCAAAAAAGGTCCGGTAGCTCAGTTGAATAGAGCAACTGCCTTCTAAGCAGTAGGTCATTGGTTTGAATCCAATCCGGATCACAAAGCCCTCAGAGATTTTTGAGGGCTTTTTTTATTAATTAGAAACTATGGATTTATTTTTTTTCCAATCTTCATAAGCAGCCATAAAGTTCATTAGCTCCCTTCGATTATCCAGTGATAATTTTCGCATAATTCGTAGCTTATGAGTTGATAAAGTAGAAGGAGCAATATTTAGACACTGAGAAATCTCTTTCATTCTTTTACCTAAACAGATTTGATCCAACACAATTATTTCTTTTTCGGAGAGTAATTTAAGATGTGTTTCGATTTCAGTGAAAACATGTCCCTCACTGATTACTCCTAGTATAATAGAATTGGGAACATACACCTGATTCGCCAAAATAGTACGAATAGCAATCGATACATTTTCTTTAGTTTCATTTTTTGAAAAACTGGCAGCGATCCCATTGCGATACGCATGTAATATCCTTCTATCTAAATTCTCCGCAATCACTATTACCTTAAGTAAAGGAAAGGCTTGTCTTATCTGCTTAAAAAGATATTCGGCAGATCCCTCTAAATAATCTAGATCTACCACTAAAAAATGACACGATTGAGTGGATATCGCCTGCAAAATTTCAGCTGGAACTACCGCACAAAATGCAGGCGGCTGTATCAACTTAACTTCTTGCCGGAATAGAGAATTTATTCCCTCAGCAAAAACATATGATTTTATCGCATATATTATTTGCATTACAAAGTCAATAAAATAGGTACTTTACGAATTAAAAATAATTTTAATTAGACTTCAAAAGTGCTTATTAATCAATGAATTAAGATTTAAATATTTCTAAGTTTAAAATTCGGCTATTCGAATATGTAATATAATATTTTATAAGTATATAATCTTATTAATTTAAAAGCAATAGTACGTTGTTCCTGTTACTTTTGCGATTAATATTGAATATGAATGTGAAACTTGAGACATCCTGGAAACTTGCATTGAAAGATGAATTCAAAAAAGAGTACTTCAGGCAATTAGTTAATCATATTAAAACGGAGCTGGAGCAAGGGAAAGTAATTTTCCCAAAGGGTGGAAATATCTTTAGAGCATTCAATGAAACACCTTTAGATAAAGTAAAGGTTGTTATTATTGGCCAAGACCCTTATCACGGAGTTGGCCAGGCAAATGGACTTTCTTTTTCAGTCAACAGAGGTATACCCCTTCCTCCCTCGCTACTAAATATCTTCAAAGAACTGAATAGAGATATTGGAATGAATGTACCCTTACATGGAGACCTAACCTATTGGGCCGAGCAAGGAGTATTCTTGCTTAATGCATCACTAACCGTTCGAAGTGGAGAACCTATGAGTCACTCTCAAATCGGCTGGTCTCCCTTTACAGATCAAGTAATCAAAACCATTTCGAATAAAAAGGAGAAAATAGTATTTATGTTATGGGGGAAATTTGCCAAAGAGAAAATGAAGTTAATTGATTCCAATAAGCACTATGTTCTTACTGCACCACACCCATCACCCCTCTCCGCTCATCAGGGCTTTTTAGGCTGTGGGCATTTCTCAGCTTGTAATACTTATCTTGTAAAAAATGGAATTGACCCAATAGACTGGCAACTAAATTTTTGATCATGCAATTATTTAAAAGTGTATTTGGAAGACTGTGGGCAATTTGGGCGCTTTCAACATTCACTGCGAGTTTTTTTATCATTTTATTGCCTTCACTTCTAACCTGGTTAATACCTGATCCAAAGGGCCAAGATTTATTTGTAAAAATTGCTAGAATATGGATGCGTTTTTGGTTAACAATCATTGGATGCAGAATTGTTCTGAAAGGAAAAGAGAATTATAAAAAAGGAGAAGTTTACATTGTGACCTGCAATCACAATTCTCTATTAGACCCACCTTTATCCTCTCCATTTATACAAGGTCCCAACAAAACCATTGCAAAGTCAGATTTTGACAAAGTCCCCCTATTTAAGTGGTATTATCGAAAAGGAGGATTATTAGTAGACAGAAAAAGTGAAGAAAGTAGAAAAAGAAGCTATGAAGAAATGAAAGAAGTATTAAGAAAGGGGATTCACATGTGCATTTACCCAGAGGGAACAAGAAACAGAACCAACGAACCACTCAAACCTTTTTATAGTGGAGCTTTTCGATTAGCAACCGAAACAGGTCATTCAATAATGCCAGCTATACTACTCAACACAAAACAAGTTCTCCCACCAGGAAGATTTTTATATGGGTGGCCTGGAAAAGTTGAGATACACTTTTTACCTCCCGTTTCACCAGTTGGAAAATCAGCAGATACGTTGAAAGCGGAAGTATCTGAATTGATGAAAACCTATTTTTTAAAATACAGTACTCAGTAACCAGTAAAAAATCGAGTACGGTTTATTCTCAAGTCTTGTAAAATACCCGCCTTAGGAGAAACGGTAAAATTAAAGGAGCGTGTGAATCCAATAGGAATCACATTAATCGCCAATTGCCAGCAATGGAGATCCCTGTTTACAGAGAAAGTCATGTATTGAATATCCATTTTTTTAACATCAACACTCGCACTTCCTGAAAATTTCCATTTGGGAGTCAAGTTGAAACTTCCGTTTACATTCATTCCATTAGTAAACTCAGTATCAAATCCACTAAAGTCGGAACGAAGGCGGCTATAAAAAGAAAGCGAGTAACTAATATTAACCTGCCAGTCAATATTAAAATCAACAAATTCATTTGGATTTTGCTGCATGTATTCTAAAAGCCGCTGTTGATCAGCTGCCAAAACCGGATCACGAAGACGATCCTCCATTTGTTTCTTTTTTAGCTCCTCCTTTTTGGGATCTTTAGGTTTGCTTTGAAAGTTTGTGCCTATGGAGACATTACCAGCGGTAATACGACCTAAACTAAATTTTCCTCCTTGCCAAGCAAGTTTGTTAATCTCATTTCCTTTTGCATCTAACTGATAAGGGTTAAGCGTTGCTCCGGCATTAATATTGATCTTATCAAAAAGAGTAGTACGAACATATAAAGGAATATCTCTTGAAAGCCGCATGGAGTCCCGTAGCAAATCATAGGATGCATTAAAACCGAAGCCTTCTAAAATCATCACTTTTTTAATAGCTGCCTTTCCTGTGTCTTTTTTAGAACGGTACTTCATTTCTAAATTATTGTCTACACCAAATTGAATAGCCCCTGATCTTCTGGATGAAGTGTTATAGAGAATCTGGCCGCCAATTTCATTATAGTAGAGGACTCGGCCAGTTGTGTCAACTTTTGTAGAGCGAATACGAGAACTATTTAAATCTGGAGTATATGCAAAAGATAGCTGCGGTCGTATAACATGCCGAATCGCAATGATTTTTGATTTCTTGAACTGATACATTCCATACAAAGCAGTATTCAATCCGAGCGAAAAACTTGCACGTTGATCAATAAAAACTCCTTTCTTTTCTAGCGTATCCACTTTTTTCAATGATTGATTCCATTGGTAACGAGTCAACCGTTGTAGCCATACTTGGTTGTAACTCACACCGGGCGAAACGATCACTTTTCCACCCAAAATTGGAGGAAGTGACAGCGTGATTGGAATTGCATGTGTAGCGCCCCACTGCGCAGTATCAAGCAAGTATTTTAAAAAAGGCTTTATCCCGTTTTTACCATAAGAAAGTGTATCGTAAAAACTAACATTATTATAGAAATTTCCAGTATACCCAATTCCTAGTTTCTCGTACCACTTTGTGGTACCTCCTCCTTCTTTTTGTTGAAAAGGAAAGATTGTATTTACTGTGAAAGCACCATTAGGGAGACTTAAGTTGATCAGCCCTAAATTATTGTTTTGGGAGTGGGTGGCGCTAAGCGATAAATTATAGGGCTTGTTTTTCCAATTCTTTGAAAAATTAATAGAGGAGCCCATAATATTTTGGAAGGGCAAAATTGCATTACCAGGAATACTTTGATTATACTTTGTAGAGCCCGCATTTACATTTGCCGAAAAAGTTACACCCGGCCTAGCACGGCTATCTACAGCATGGCTCCATGAAATATTAAAAACTTTACTGGAAGAAAAATCAGGATCCCCTTTAAAGTTCTGTTTTGAAGATCTGAAATTAAAGGTCAGTCCACCGTTATAACGGTAACGTGTACGGTATGAGGCTCCGATAGAAGTTGCCCACTCACCATAGGAAAAAACATCCGCGCCCCACTTGACATCCCAATGATCATTGATGACTTTGTAATACCCTATTTCCTGAATACCGATTCCTCTTCGCTCATCTGTAATAAAGTTAGGGCGCAGCATACCGGAGTGTCTTCCCTGACTTAGCGGATAAAATCCAAATGGCAAATAAATTGGAACAGGAACTCCTTCAAATTCTGGATGAGCAGGACCTGAAACAGCTAGCTTTTGATTAATCACTTTCATTTTACCTGCTACAAAGGCAAAATGTGGCTCATCCAACATACAAGTTGTAAAACGAGCCGAGCGAATAAAAGTGGTATTCGCATTTACCTTTTTTGCTTGCTCACCAATAACCAATATTTCACCCTGTTGTGTGTATGTTTTTTTGGTGACGCCAACCTGAGTTTTAAAATTGTAGCGAATGGTATCATTCGTCATCTCAGAATCTCCAGTCTTAAAATTGGCTGCATCCAGTGTATTGCCTGTGCTATCAACAGATCGTACAGCAGTAACAATTTGCGTTCGCTGATCCACTTCCACCCGAGGCGCAGTTAATACCATATCTGTGTAGGTAGTTTTAGTTTTACCATAGAGTAAAACTTTTTTATCCTTAACTGTTACAACAGCAGAATCCTCCGCCTCATATTTAAGGGGGGCGTCCAGGGTATCAGCTGAACGTTTGATTTTAAATGTATCAACCCGCTGGACAGTGGAGTCTCTTGATTGAGTACGAACAGGAATTGTATCCTTCTGTTGATATGTTAACAAACTGCGAAATGTACCACTTGCGTTCGCAGCAAAAGGGGTTATACACGCATGGGTATAAATTAAAGCGACAAAACCCATCCGCCAAAAGCAGCATTTTGGCTTAAATTTGTGGAGCATGAACATGTAGCGGGGCAAATGTAACCTTTTATGGTTTTGCCTCTTGCTCCCTGTAACTAACAAAATGTGAATATTACCCTCTCAACAACTATGACTTTACGAATTTTCTGCCTTTTCATACTAGCAAGCGCATTTGTCACTGTCTCTTCCTTTGTGAAAGATCAATCCCCCGCAGTAGGAAGTAAAAAAGTAATCAGCACCGTCATTATAGATCCTGGTCACGGTGGATCGGATTTTGGTGCCAGAGGAAAATACAGTAACGAAAAAGATATCTGCTTAGCCGTTTCTTTAAAACTTGGCGAATTGATTAGTAAAGAGTTTCCCTCCTTACGTGTTTTATATACGAGAACAGAGGACACTTATCCCGAGCTACATGACCGAGCAAAATTTGCAAATGGCAATAAGGGAGATCTTTATTTGTGCATCCACGTGAATGCTGCACGTGGAAAAAGAGTGGGTGAAATTGTAGGATACAAAACTGTTACCTATTACACGGGTAAAGGGGCCAGCAGAAAAAAAAGAACAAAACGAGTGCCGCAATACAGATATACAAATTTGCCAAGCGAAGCAAAAGGTACAGAGACATACATATGGGGAGCCCACCGAAGTGAGGATAAAGAACTGGCTGTAATTGAAAACGCACCCATGATGCAGGAGGAAAATTTTGAGCAAAACTATGGTAACGTGGATGTAAACGCTCCTGAATTCATTGCGATCTCATTGCTAAAAACAAAACAGTACTTTAAAAGAAGTGCAACACTGGCGGGTTTCATTCAAGATGAATTTGCAAAAGTTGGACGAGTAGATCGTGATGTTAGACAGCGCGCAATTGGTATCTGGGTGTTGCAAGCCACCGCTATGCCAAGTGTGCTGGTAGAAACCGGCTTTATTTCAAACCCTGAGGAAGAAGACTACCTAAATAACCAACAAGGACAAGAAGAGTTATCGGCTTGTATTGTAAGAGGATTAAAAAACTATCTAGCCTGGCTAGAGCAAAAGCAGCAAACAGGTGGAGTTGAAACAACCTCTGCCACCCTTGCCAAAACAATGTCTTTTCTGGAAACGGTAGAGAATAGACACAAACTGTCTAGCAAATGAAAATTTCTAACGAAACAAAAGTAGGAGCACTGACTGTATTTTCGGTCGCATTGCTTTTTATCGGCTTTAATTATTTAAAAGGCCGAGACGTATTTAGTAGCACTAAAAAAATCTATGCAGTTTTTACCGACTTAGGGAGTTTGGAAAAATCAAATGAAGTTAAAATCAATGGACTTCCTGTTGGTACCGTATATCAGAAAAAAGAAAAAGACAAAGATGTAAGTGCGATAGTAGTAACGATAACATTGACACGAGATATAAATATTCCCAAAAACTCTGTTGCTTACATTGCATCAAGTTTGGTTGGCTCCTCGTTTATTGTTATTGAAAGAGGAAATGCATCCGAGATGCTGCAAGATGGAGATACCATTTTGACCAGAAAGGAGACTGGACTATTAGGTGACGTAAAAGCGCAGCTAGATCCCACGATTAGTAGCTTCAGAGGAATTCTTGACTCTCTCAAAAAAACCCTTGCAGGTATTAATAACATTTTGGATGGTCCAACTAGGCAGCATTTAAGACAAACCATTGCAAACCTGGATTCCACGAGTTCCGCTCTTCGCTTTTACATGCAAACAGAACAAGGACCTATCCACCAAACATTAACTAACATTGAGGCTGTTTCAGAAAGATTAAAGGCAAGCTCTTCTTCTATTGAAGCGACAGCAGAAAACGCAAAATCTTTTTCAGGACAGTTAGCATCTCTCAACATTCGACAAACAGCAGACTCCCTTGACGCAGTTATAAAGCAGCTCAAAAAACTCACCTCGTCATTGAATGAGGGACAGGGATCGCTTGGCGCTTTATTAAAAGACCGAACTGCATATGATCAACTTAATCAAACCGTATTGAGTGCTGAGATATTATTAGATGATCTTCGCACCCATCCAAAAAGGTATGTCAACTTTTCAATCTTTGGTAAAAAAGAAAAGTCCCCTCCCCTTCAGTCACCCGTGAAGAAAGACTCTACATCCAGGAAGTCCCCATGAGAAGTTTGCTAAAAAGTAAATTAGTTTTTGCTTTGATTCTTGTCGGACTTTGCATGCCTGTTTTTGGACAGCAGAGAACCGTCTCTGTTGATAGTATTGCTGCAACACCAGACACTACTAAAATTGAAATAATTGGAGCAGATCGATTGACTCTACTTAAGGTCAACGACACTACCTCATTACAAATACTTGCTGGACATGTTCGCCTCAAACAAGGAAAAGCTTTTTTCTTTTGTGATAGTTGTGTCTTAAATAATAGCGGAAAGATATTTGAAGCCTGGAAAGATGTGCAAATCAAGGATGGAGACAGCATTCAGGTCAATGCAAAACATTTACGATACCTGATTGACAAAAAACTAGCCTATTTGGATGGCGGCGTAAAATTAACCGATCAAAAATCGATTTTGACCACACCTGATTTGGAATACAACTTGAACACCGATATTGGATTTTATACCAATGGAGGCCGCGTCGTCAATAAAAAAACAGTATTAACTAGCCGTGAAGGATACTATTATGCTTCCTTAAAAGAAATTTACTTTAAGAAGGACGTCAATTTAAATGACCCGGCTTATAAAATAAAAACAGATTCTCTTTTATATAATACGTCAACGCAAACCAACCGGTTTATCGCTAAAACAATTATCACAGATAGTACTGGAAGACAAATTGAAACCCAGGATGGTTACTACCGTGGAGGAAAAGCAGAATTTGGCATGAGGCCAATCGTAAAGGATGGAGCCACCACAGTAATCGGAGATCGCATTGCCTTTAATGACAGTACAGGAACCTCACAAGCAATTGGAAATGTCATTGTCACTGACACTGCGCAAGGAACAACACTCATCACCAATCAGCTATTTAGAGAAAACAAAGGCAACCGTACACTTGCCACAGGAAAACCTTTATTAATTATCAAACAAGAATCCGATTCACTTTTTTTAACAGCCGATACAATTTTTTCGGCGTCGATCACCCCTGAACCCATTAATCAAAATAGCAAAGACAGTACAAAAGGAGAAAAAAGTAAATCGCTGGTAAAAGGAACAAAAAATGTGGTTCTTAATAAATCAGACAGCACATTGCGATATATAGAGGCTTTTCACCACGTTAAAATTTATTCGGACTCTTTACAAGCTGTTTGCGATAGCCTCTATTATTCGGATAAAGATTCAATATTCAGGCTCCTTTACAGCCCAATTGTATGGTCAAAAGAGAGTCAAATTACAGGGGATACTATTTGGCTATATACGCGAAATAAAAAAGCAGAGAGAATGAAAGTGTACGAGAATAGTATGCTGATCAGCGAATTGGAAAAGGAAATTTATAATCAAATTGGATCCATCCGGATGGAGGCCCTATTTACAGAGGGATCTATAGACTCTGTACGTGCATTTGGGAACGCACAAACAATCTATTATTTACAAGACGAAGACAGTGCCTATACGGGTATAAACGAGTCGAAAAGTGACATCATTGATATCTATTTTAAAGAAAGAGAGCTGAGCCGTATCGTCTTAAGGGGGGCTGTAACCGGGACTGTTTGGCCCATTCAGCAAAAATCTCCTACCGAAATGCGTCTTCCCAAATTCACCTGGGAAGGCCTAAAAAGACCCAAATCCAAACTTGCTCTTTTGGAGTAAAATATTGGTTATTAACACTAAGTGGATACAATTCAGGGGTTAAAAATTTGTAATACAAATAAAATCAATACCTTAATCCCGAAATTTGAACCCGAAAAACCTGCTTGCCATTTAATCGCTTTGCGGGTCTTACGGACTTTATATTTTTTTTAACTTGCAATTATTATAACCAAACATTCAGCCATGAGAAAAATTCTCCAAGTCCTGTTGGCGTTTAGTTTTCTTCTACTAGTAGTTCCAACTGTAGAAGCCCAGGACAGAACAGTCAGCGGTACGATTTTGGCCGATGACACTAAATCTCCCCTAACAGGTGTGACCATTCGTGTCAAAGGCACCCGCAGAATCACCCAGACTGATGCAAACGGAAAGTTCTCTATTCGAGTTAGCACAGGAGAGGTCTTACAAATTTCAAGCGTGGGCTATGAAACAACAGACCTTAAAGTTGGCAACTCAGAAACAATCGGCGTTAGTTTAAAAACCGCTGACAATACTTTAGGTGAAGTGGTTGTAACCGCAATGGATATTAAGAGAAATCCGAGATCCATGGGTTATTCAACACAAACTTTGAAAGGAGAAGAAATCCAGGAAACACAACGTGAGAATTTCATTAATGGACTACAAGGTCGTGTTGCAGGTTTAACACTGGATCCTACCTCTGGTATTGCCGGAGCTTCATCATCAATTGTATTAAGAGGTTTTAACTCACTTTCTTTAAGTAACCAGCCTCTTTATGTAGTAGATGGTGTTGTAATGGACAACTCGACGATGAACGAAACATCCTCTGGTGGTGCTACTATTGGTTTAGCGTCTGACCGACCTAACCGTTTTAGTGATTATCAAAACAGGATTGCCGATATTAACCCCAGTGATATTGAAAGTATCACGGTACTAAAAGGCCCGGAGGCAACAGCGCTTTACGGAAGTCAGGCAAGCTCTGGTGCAATTATCATCACAACCAGAAAGGCTAAAACAAACAAGTTTGCAATTCAATACGATAACAGCTTCAGATTTCAGGAGGTAACTCGCTTCCCTGAAACATTAGACACCTATGGCCCAGGTACAAATGGTTTAGCAGGAACCAGCTTTAGAAGATTTGGACCTGCCTATGCTCCGGGCACTCAGCTTTTTGACAATGTCGGTAACTTCTTCCGCACAGGTACTGCACAGACTCACAATTTGGGGGCAGACTTCGGTGTTGGCGAATCTAAATTCAGAGTTTCAGGAAGCTACTTTAATCAACAAGGTGTTGTTCCAAACAATGACTTCCTTCGTTATAATTTCAGAATATCTAATACCACAAAATTCTTAAAAGGCAAGGTTGACATCACTCCCTCCTTTGCCTATGTTCGTTCCACTAATAACAAGGTACTTAGAAGTGCTGGTGGTTTCTTATTAAGTTTATTAGTATGGCCACGTACTAACGATATTCGCTCTTTTGAAAATGACCAAACTGGTGACAAATTAGATTTGTTTGATAACACTTCTGCAAACGGTGAATATGACAACCCGCTTTGGAACGTTAACAACAACTTTGGCAAGGACGAAGTAGAAAGAAAAACGTATACAGTAGGTATTAACATCAATCCTTACAAATGGTTAACAATTTCAGGCCGATTTGGATATGACCAATACGATCAGAATGGATTCATGTTCCTTCATCCCCAATCTTTCTACCTCAGTGCTGCTAATGGTGGTTCTTTAGATAATTATTGGAGAAAGTACTCAGGATATAACCACACTATAACTGCAACGGCTAAAAAAGATCTTGGTAAGGGATCCTCTATCCGTGTGATGGGCGGTACCATGTGGCAAGACTACACCACTAAAATGTTTGCTGTATACGGATTGAATATCGTAGACTCAGTTGGTGGACTAAGCAACACAGCTGGTGGAAACGGAAAGATGTACAAAAACGGAAACTTTGTTACCGACAAAGATCTTGCTACATTGATGGGTAATTACATGGACTCCAATGTAACTCGTCAAAATACACGTCTTCGTTTGAACAGAAACAAGTTTGGCGAATGGAACTATGTAACGCTTCGTCAATTGGCATTTTTTGGAGAGATCGCATATAGTTACAAAAACTACTTGTTTGTTAACTATACACACCGTTTTGAGCAAGCTTCCACACTTCCAGTTCAGAACAGAAATTACAATTACCCTGGTATGAGTGTTAGTATGATTGTAAGTGATATGATACCAGAGTTAAAAAGAAATAACCTAATCAGTTATTGGAAACTAAGAGCTTCCAGAGCAAGTACAGCTCGCTTAAATAGCCCCTACTCTACTCAGTCAGTATTTGTAGATAACCAAGCAAGTGGTGGTGGTTACTCCTATGGCTTCTTCAATAACAACGCAGAATTGGAGCCTGAAAAACAAAATACTTTTGAGTTAGGAACTGAGGTAAGATTGTTCAATAGCCGTTTGAGTGTAGACTTTACTTACTACAATACGCTTAACAAAGGACAAATCATCGAAAACTTCCGTCTCAGTTACGGAACAGGATTTGTACTTAATACTCAAAACGCTGGTTCAACCCGTAACAAGGGTATTGAGGTAGTATTAGACTACAATGTCAAAAAATCAGCTAAGTTCAGCTGGGATATGCGTTTCAACTTCAACCGCATGCGCAACAAAGTGGTTGAATTACCAAAGAGTGTTTCAGAATATTACATTGCTGATACCTGGCTATATACCGCTCGTGGTGGTATTACCTTGGGAGGTCCAACAACATCTATCACTGGATCTAAGTATTTAAGAAACAATGCTGGCCAGGTAATGATTAACCCTGCAAATGGTTTACCAATTACAGATGCTACATTCCGTGTGATTGGAGATAGAAATGCAGACTTCACTACAGGTTGGACCAATAATTTCCGTTTTGGAAACTGGAGACTTAGCATGTTGTGGGATTTAAAAGTTGGCGGAGACATTTTCAATGGAACCAACCGTTTCATGACTGTAAATGGATTAAGCAAGTATACTGCTGACCGCTGGACACCAAGAGTGGTTACTGGAGTTCTTCGTGATGGTCTAGAAAACTCAGCTACTCCTACGGTGAACACAATCAGCATTATTCCTGCGCTGAATGATGCTTACTACACATTGCCAGATGAAGAGTTCATTGAAAGAGATGTAAACTTTTTCCGCTTACGAGACATCACGCTCAGCTATACCTTTAAGAAAAACATCATCCGTGGTGTTAAAAATCTGAGTGCTTTTGTAACTGGAAACGATTTGATCTTATTCACAAATTATAGTGGAGCTGACCCTGCAGTGAATGGTAATACTGCTGCTGGTCGTGGTGTGGGAGCTTTTGGATTTGACTATGGAACCCTAGCTGCACCTCTTCAAGTAAACTTTGGAGTGAGAGCATCCTTTTAACCAATGAAAATCTGCAATATGAAAAATAATATTCTTAATAAACTCATTCTTCCAGCTGCTATCTCAGCACTTACATTTAGCAGTTGTACAAAAAAGATTGACGATGCATTTGCTAACCCCAATGCATTAACCAAACAACCCGTTGAGGAGCTATTACCTGGTGTTATTTCTAATATGGCCATTCAACACTCAGCTAACGGTACTTTATATGGTCCTCAAAATGATGGTCTTTATTTTGGACGATTTGTACAGTTCTGGGCAACAAACTCGACTGGTAATCAGTACGACCAAATGGGAGACAATTTCATTAACAAGAGTGATGTCATGGGCAGTGTTTGGGCCATGCATTACTATGGTATGGGTGCTAACATCAGCCGTATCATTGAATGGGGAACTGAAGAAAAGAAATGGGATTATGTTGGTGTCGCTCAAGCCCTTCGTGCTTGGTCATGGATGACCCTGACAGATGTACACGATGATGTAATTCTTCGTGAAGCATTTCGCCCTGAGCAACTTGTCTTCAAATACGATCCCCAACCAGACGTTTACGAAGAAGTTAAACGTCTTTGCCATGCTGCCCTGGCTAATTTGTCAAAAACCGGTGATGGCATGAATCCTGCTAACCTGGCAAGAAGTGACCGTTATGGAAATGGTGGTGATCTTAATCGTTGGAAAAAATTCACGTATGGTGTATTAGCAAGAACATTTCATCGCGTAACCAATAAATCCATCTATCAGCCTGACTCCGTTATCTACTATGCAAACCTTGCGATGCAGGCAAATAATGAAAATACCAACATTACATGGTCAAATGCTGGAGGAACAGGAACGTATAGCTATTGGTCTCCTTACAGAGGAAATATTGGCGTGCTGCGTCAATCAAAATTCATTGCTGATTTGATGTCTGGCATTAACACCCAGTTCCCAACTAATAGTGTTGACCCCCGCGCTCCTTACATTATTCGTGAAAACCCATTAGGTACTTACAAGGGTATTCGTCCTAATAAAGGAAGTGACCTTCTGACTAACGTAAATGAGCGTCCAGATAATTTTTGGGGTGGCGCATTCGCTATCACAGCTGCACCCGGCAATGACGATGCTTGCCGCTACATCTTTAAGAATGCACCTATATTCCCTATCATGACTGCCGCAGAAATACAATTCATTAAAGCAGAGGCCATGCTTAGAAAGGGAGACCGAGCTGGAGCATTGGTTGCTTACAAAAAGGGAATCGAGTTAAATATTGCTGAATTAAGGGCTAATTACGAAACAAGTGTTCCTGCTGTCCTTCGTATGAATGACACACAAAGAGATGCTTTCCTAAATAACCCAACTGTCGTACCAAGCGCCGCAAACTTGACACTTTCTCATATTATGATGCAAAAGTACATTGCCATGTATGGCTGGGGCGTAACAGAAGTATGGGTGGATATGCGTCGTTATCATTACACTGATTTGGATCCTATAACAGGTCAGCAAGTATACAGAGAGTTTGCGCCTCCTACCGGAATTGACTTGTACACTAATAATCTGAATAAATGGATTTACAGAGTAAGGCCGCGTTATAACTCCGAATATTTATATAACGTAGATGAATTAAACCGTCTTGGAGCTTTTGCACCTGATTATATCACCAAAGAGTGCTGGTTCTCTAAACCATAAACTAACTGAAAATAATGAAGCGTATGTATTCAACTAAATTATCTCGGTATGCAGTAATTGCACTAGCAATTACTGCCGGCACCCTTTTGTTGCAATCTTGCCAAAAGTCTTTTGATAAAAAATTAGCTGCTGACTACTACACTGGTAATGGTTCTACCTTACAGGTGTTTGTAGGTACAGTTGGTGCCTCAAGAAACTATGTGTATGTAGATGGAAATCCAGTAAACGGCTCTGCCCTTTCTACTGGTAATTTGTTTCCTGGTACAGGTTTTGGCTTTGCAGTTAAAAGCGGTTTAAGGACTATGATGGTTAGAGATACCCTGTCTACCACTACACAAACTGCTCTTGTTTTTGCCCAAAACTTTGACAATGGAAACAATTACATGGTTTTCACATTTGACACCATCACTTCACCTAAGCAGAAAACAGTAAGAACTCCAATCACTATTCCAACTGACACTACTTGCAGAGTTCGTTTTGCGAATTTTGCATACAATGGTGTTGCTGAAACTCCTGCTATCGATGTTGTTTCTCTTGGTAAAAACGAAATTGTAGCTACTAATTTGAAGTATACAGATGTAACAGATTTTATTGTTCATCCTTCTAGAATAGGAACAGAGGCTTTTCAAATCAGATTAGCGGGTACTACAACAGTACTAGCTACCTCTACTGTTTCTACTCTTTTACCTCAGCGTAGCTACACAGTGGTCTATCGCGGATCACATCGTGCCACCAGTGGAACCAGCATTCGCGCTGCAACTTTAGTGGTGAACTACTAATCACTATTTATAGTAATAAAAAAAAGTCGTCCAAATGGGCGACTTTTTTTATGCAACTACTTTATGCAAAGAATAGATAACTAAGGAAAATGGCAGTTAGCACCCCAACTAGATCCGCTAACAGCATTGAACCAATCGCATAGCGAGTATTACGTACACCCACTGATCCAAAATAAACGGCTACCACGTAGAAAGTCGTATCGGATGACCCCTGTAAGACAGCTGATAGCCTTCCAGCAAATGAATCAGGGCCATATGTTTTCATCGTATCTAACATCATTCCACGAGCTCCACTTCCACTCAATGGTTTTATTAACGCAGTGGGTAGCCCATCAACAAAGCGAGTATCTGTGCCCAGTGCTGCAAATAGATACTTGACTCCATTTATTAAATAATCAAAACTACCACTGGTACGCAACAAGCTAATGGCAACAAGCATTCCAACTATGTAAGGAATGATTCGTATTGCAGTTTCAAAGCCACCTTTTGCTCCTTCTACAAAGGCATCAAACACATCTATCTTTTTGTAGACCCCTCCTACCACTATTGCTACAAAAATGAATAATATCAAGCCATTACTCAATTTAGAAGAAAATAGCTGTGAAGAGGCTGCGTCCAATTTTATCACATAACTTACCAGTAATGCAATCACCCCGGTTATCGCTCCCACCCACCCGATAATAACCGGTTGAAATAAATTAATTCGTTGACGCCACGAAACAATAAATAAAGCAGCCATAGTAGCCACAAAAGTGGCAATCATACAAGGAATAAAAATATCAGTTGGATCTGCAGCGCCCAACCCAGATCGGTAGGCAATTATAGTAACAGGAATTAATGTCAGGCCTGAAGCATGAAGAGCCAAAAACATCAATTGCGCGTTACTAGCCTCCGATTTATTGGGATTTAGCTCTTGTAAACTTTCCATCGCCTTTAATCCAAAGGGCGTGGCCGCATTATCCAAATTCAAAAGATTAGCGGAAAAATTCATCATCATATGACCAGTAGCCGGATGTCCCTTTGGAATATCCGGGAAAATTCTAGAGAAAAAAGGCCATATAATTCTGGATAGCAGACGTACGCCCCCGGCTCTTTCGGCAATTGCTAAAAAGCCCATAAACAGCGCTAAAATCCCTACCAATGGTAAAATAATATCCAGAAAAGCATTTTTAGCGGTCTCGATGACACCGTCTACCCGTCTTATCAACTTTTGCTGAATTCCAATGAATGAAAAAACCTGTAATTGTGGGTATACCCTAGTTATACTGGCCAAAGAATCTTCGGAATGATGATCGGTCAAAATATAGCTCGCCTTAACAGGATCAGAAGTTTGAAAGAGCCCATAATCAGCCAAAAAAACGGGATAAGTGGAGGATAGACCCATTTTGACAGGGTCACCAACGGACAAGTAAAATGTACTATCATTTTTATCGGTTGATTTTCCAGTAATCATCCGCATAAAAATTTTCTCATCGCCATTCATCATTCTAAAACTGCCTACTAAAAAAGCGATGATTACAAAGGCGGCCCAAATACGAGTCAGTGTCATAATCTTGTTTTTCTTACCTGAAGATAGGAAAATTGATTTCTGTACTTTTGCTCGCCTAATTTTTGGCACACCTTTAATATAACTTATGGCTTTACAGGCAGGAATTGTAGGACTTCCAAACGTTGGTAAAAGCACTCTTTTTAATGCGGTTAGCAATAGCGCTAAAGCGCAGGCTAGTAATTATCGTTTTTGCACGATAGACCCCAACGTTGGCTTAGTAGATGTACCCGACTTCCGATTACAGAAATTAGCAGCGTTAGTACAACCAGATAAAGTAGTTCCTACACAAATTGAAATTGTTGATATCGCAGGACTCGTACGTGGTGCCAGTAAAGGAGAAGGATTAGGAAATAAATTTCTGGGCAACATCCGAGAAGTAGATGCCATCATACATGTAATTCGCTGTTTTGAAGATGAAAATATTTTACGGGACGAAGGGGCCATCAATCCTGTTGGTGACAAAGAGATTATAGACACTGAATTGCAATTAAAAGATTTGGATAGTGTTGAGAAGAAAATTCAAAAAACAGAAAAGCAAGCGCGTGTCGACCCAAAACTTAAAGGTGAATTAGAAGTATTGAATAGATGTAAAGATCACTTGGAACAAGGTAAAAATATCCGTGAATTATCACTAAGTAAAGAGGAAAGAGTAGCCATTGCCGACTTATTCTTACTAACAGAAAAGCCGGTATTATACGTTGCGAATGTGGATGAGCCTTCTATGCACACGGGAAATAAATTCTCCGAGTCCCTTCAAGCCGCAATTCAACGCGAGAACGCAACCTTAATCATCATGAATAATTCTATTGAGGCACAGATTGCTGAAATGGAGGAGCCTGCTGACAAGCAGTTATTCATGGAAGAATATGGCATGAAAGAACCTGCACTAGACCGACTTATTCGTGGCGCCTATAAACTATTAAACTTGTACACCTATTTTACTGCGGGAGTTCAAGAAGTAAGAGCCTGGACTATTCAGCAGGGCTGGAAAGCACCACAGGCCGCAGGGGTCATTCATAGTGACTTTGAAAAAGGATTCATCAAGGCAGAGGTGATCGCTTATGATGACTTTATCAACTACGGCTCAGAATCAGCTTGTCGAGATGCCGGAAAACTAAGAATAGAAGGAAAGGAATATATAGTAAAAGACGGGGATGTGATGCATTTTAGATTTAATGTATAAATCTAAATGAAATCGTTAAATAATTGAACAACAGTAAATTATTCATTCGCGGACAATCCTGCCATCATATATTCACGATTCAAACGTGCTATATTTTCAATAGATATTCCTTTAGGGCAAACCGCTTCACAAGCACCGGTATTAGTACAAGCGCCAAACCCTTCTTTGTCCATCTGTGCCACCATATTAAGGGCACGTTTCTTCTTTTCAGGGTTACCCTGAGGTAATAAGGCAAGGTGAGAAACCTTAGCAGATACAAAGAGCATGGCTGAAGAATTTTTACAAGCTGCTACACAAGCCCCGCAGCCGATACAAGCTGCAGCAGCAAAGGCGGCATCCGCCTTATCCTTTTCAACTGGAATAGCGTTTGCATCTACAGCATTACCCGTGTTTACAGAAATATATCCTCCAGCCTGGATAATACGATCAAACGCACTTCTGTCTACCATTAAATCCTTCACAACTGGGAATGAATTTGCCCTCCAAGGTTCAACAACAATGGTATCACCGTCCTTGTATGCACGCATATGCAATTGACAGGTGGTATTCTGTTGCCAAGGTCCATGTGGACGACCATTGATATACATCGAACACATACCACAAATTCCTTCTCTGCAATCGTGATCAAAGGCAATGGGCTCTTTTCCATCTTTAATCAACTGCTCATTCAACACATCAATCATTTCCAAAAATGACATTTCGGAAGATATATTTTGGACAGGATATGTTTCAAAATGCCCTTTATCAGTAGCATTTTTCTGACGCCAAACTTTTAAGGTAAGATTCATTGTATAATGTTGCATAATCTCGCTTTTACAAATGATAATCGTTATTTATAACTACGTTGAGAAGGCTTAGCTATTTCAAACTGTAAAGGTTCTTTGTGTAACTGCCATTGACTATCCTTTTGATATTCCCAAGCAGCCACATAAGCATAGTTTACATCATCTCTCTTTGCCTCTCCCTCTTCTGTTTGACTCTCTTCTCTAAAATGACCACCACAACTCTCATTTCGATCGAGCGCATCTTGGCACATTAGTTCCCCTAATTCAATAAAGTCAGCAACACGGCCTGCTTTATCCAGTTCAGGATTCATTTCATTGATACCTCCAGGTATTCTAACATCAGACCAGAATTCAGCTTTCAATTGTCGTATTTCGGCAATTGCTTGCTTTAGCCCTTCTTCATTTCTAGCCATTCCACATTTGTCCCACATGATTTTACCTAGTCGCTTATGGAAGCTTTCCACTGTTTGCGATCCTTGTATAGACAATAACTTATTTAAACGATCAGCAACAGATTTTTCTGCTTCTTCAAAGGCAGGATGATTTGTAGGAACCGGCTTGGTTGCGATTTCATCTGCCAGATAGTTTCCAATTGTATAGGGTATGACAAAATAACCGTCGGCGAGACCTTGCATCAATGCAGAGGCGCCTAAACGATTAGCACCATGATCACTGAAATTAGCTTCACCAAGTGCATACAAACCTTTTACACTAGTCATTAACTCGTAATCAACCCATAGTCCACCCATTGTATAGTGCACTGCAGGATAGATTCGCATTGGTACTTCGTAAGGATTTTCACCCGTAATTTTTTCATACATGTCAAAGAGGTTTCCATATTCCTCTTTCACAACCTCCTTGCCAAGTTTTACCAACGTGGCTGTATCAGGATTGCTTATACCAAGTTTATTAGCCTCGGCTTTTCCGTATTTATTAATGAGGTTATACTTGAAATCTAAATAGACAGCTTGACCAGTAGTGCCTACCCCATAACCTGCATCACATCTTTCTTTGGCAGCACGAGAGGCAACATCACGGGGAACTAAATTACCAAAAGCAGGATAACGTCTTTCCAAGAAGTAATCTCTTTCCTCCTCAGGAATATCATTGGGATGTCGCTTGTCATCCTTGTTTGCAGGAACCCATATACGTCCATCATTACGCAACGACTCAGACATCAGTGTTAGTTTGGACTGATGGTCGCCACTCACCGGAATACATGTTGGGTGGATCTGTGTAAAACAAGGATTACCAAAATAAGCTCCTTTTTTATGCGCCTTCCACGCTGCTGTTACATTGCTACCCATGGCATTGGTGGAGAGATAGAATACATTACCATAGCCTCCTGTGCAAAGCAGCACAGCATGTCCAAAATGTCGCTCGAGTTCTCCTGTTACTAGATTGCGACAAATAACGCCACGCGCTTTCCCATCGATCACAACCACGTCTAACATCTCGTGACGGGTAAATATTTGCACTTTACCTAGCGCAACTTGTCTCTCTAAAGCCTGATATGCTCCAATCAACAACTGCTGTCCCGTTTGTCCAGCCGCATAAAATGTTCTTTTAACCTGTGTTCCACCAAATGATCTATTATTCAAAAGCCCTCCATATTCACGCGCAAAAGGAACACCTTGCGCCACGCACTGATCAATAATATTGACACTAACCTCTGCTAATCGATGCACATTTGCTTCACGCGCACGGTAATCTCCTCCTTTAATGGTATCATAAAAAAGGCGGAATACAGAGTCGCCATCATTTTGATAGTTTTTAGCTGCATTGATTCCTCCTTGTGCAGCAATAGAGTGTGCTCGTCTGGGTGAATCCTGAAAGCAAAATGCTTTTACTTGATAACCAAGCTCACCTAAAGAGGCAGCGGCAGAGGCACCCGCGAGACCAGTACCTACAACAATAACTTCTAACTTTCTTTTATTGGCAGGATTGACGAGTTTACAATGCCCTTTATAATCTGTCCACTTTGTTTCCAGTGATCCGGTAGGAATTTTGGAATCCAGCATAACAATACTTTTCTAGTTTAAAAATTATTTCACCCATCCCAAATACATGCTCACAGGCATCAAAGCAAAAGCCATCGACACAATCAACGAAAAAACAAAACCAGTTTTTTCAATCAAGTTTAAGTATCGTGCATTGCTAACGCCTAATGTTCTGAAAGCACTTTGAAATCCATGCAGCAAATGCCAAGCTAATGAGAAACACCCCAGCACATATAGGAGGACTACCACTAAATTATCCTGAAAAACAGCCAGCATTTCACCATAGAGATCATGATACTCTTTGCCATCAATTAAAACAGGATTTAGACCTGTAATTCGGCTGGGTACCCAAAAGTGAGACAAATGCATTACCAAAAAGAGAAATAACAAGGTTCCTAAAATTCCCATGCTACGGCTGTACCATTTACTCCCCTTATTTCCCATACTTACGGCGTAACCCTTTTTACGGGCAGCCCGGTTACTTAGTTCTAAGGTCCACCCTTGTAAAATGTGCAATATGAATCCAACAAATAAGCCAATCTCTAAAATTCTGGGAACCACATTAGACCCCATAAAATGAGCGGCCTTATTAAACATCACTCCACCATCCATGGCCCAAATACACGCATTCAAGCCCACATGCACTACTAAGAATAAAATCAAAAAAATACCAGTTAACCCCATCACCCATTTTCTACCAACCGAGGAAGTAAACAGCGCCGACCATTTCATCAGACAAAATTTTTATTGTTTAGCGAATCGTGCAGTACAAGCAATTTTCCAGAATGCAAAATTAACATCCAGCAATTGAAAATGAGTAAAAGATTTGAAGAAAACAGGCCTATTTTAAAAAAAAGAGGTCAGCCATTTAGCTGTAAAGAAAGCTTCTTGAAAAGATGATAGGGCTTATAGATGCGCCAGTCGGGCAAATCTTGTAAACTGAGAAAACGATTAAGACGATGTTGTTGAAATTCTCTCAAGGTCTGAGGAGGCAGATTCAAACAAACAACCCAGCCGCCCCGGTCCTCTACATCTTCAGACCACTCTTCATAGTAATCACTACTGTCATAATGATAATTCAATACATTTTCTGCAATCAGAATAAAAAAGCAAATGCCCTCCTCCATAAATTTATCCACCACTTCTCTTTTCAATTGCATGATATCATTTTCAACAGCATCATTCCATTCTCCCAATAATTCAATGACGACATATTTTTCTTCATAGTCGGCCATCAGCACCTTTGCGTAGAGTGTTTTACTGCCAAATTCATCCCATTGCGGATGGATATAATAGTTGTAAATAGTTTGAGAAAACTCAAATTCAGAATGTTCTCTTCCAAAAAAAGGGGATCGAACATCCTTTTCACTTTCATAGATATGTTGCCAATTGTAAAAGGGCTCTATCGTATGCATAACTCAAGACCCCTCCAAATGCAACAAGGCCTTTTTAACACTGCCCTGCGATAACAAAAGATCTTTTGCCTTTTCATAATCAGTTATACCTGACTTTTCCATCAGCATCTTAGTACCTCTATCTACTAACTTTTCATTGGTCAATTGCATATTGACCATTTTATTATCTTCTACTCGACCCAATTGAATCATTACAGAAGTAGAGATCATATTCAAAACGAGTTTTTGCGCAGTTCCACTCTTCATTCGTGTACTTCCCGTCACAAACTCAGGACCCACCACTACTTCAATAGGAAAATCTGCTGCAGCACTAACCGGGGAATTTGGATTACAAGAAATACTACCCGTGGAGATTCCATGCTTTCGACATTGCTGCAACGCTCCAATCACATAGGGAGTTGTTCCACTTGCGGCAATTCCAATTACAACATCCTGATCAGTTATATTATGTTGTTGCAAGTCATCCCAACCTTGCAAACTATTATCTTCAGCATTTTCTACTGCTTTTGTAATTGCCTTTTCACCTCCGGCAATTAATCCGATAACCAAACCTGGCGGAACCCCGTAGGTAGGCGGACACTCACTTGCATCCACAATGCCCAAACGTCCACTCGTTCCAGCACCAATATAAAACAATCGTCCTCCCATTAGCATTTTATCCGATACCACCTCTACCAATCGCTCAATCTGAGGAATAACTTTTTCAATGGCTGCAGGCACTAGTTTATCCTCTTTGTTAATATTAACGAGTAAGTCATGAATCGACATCTTTTCCAAATGTCGATAGGTGCTACTCTTCTCTGTTATTCTTTCAAAATCCATAATTTATTATCGATGATAATTTAGAAGCCCCTCCATGGGGTTTTTTAAAATAGCGCCAAGCTCAAATTCGTATTGCTTGCATAGTTGCTTCACCACATCCTTAAATACAAAGGCCACTCCCCCTGTAAAATAGACGGGCTGTTTCCATACTTCTGGGTAGCGACAAAGGTGCTGAAAGAAAAAATCATTCAAACCATCTTCAATGATGTTCTCAATCATATAGTGACCACGATTTTCTGCCAGAAAAAGGGTAAATCCTGCGAGATATCTATTGGGCAACGGTTTCTTATACACATTATCCAGTATTTCACTGGGGTTTGTCATAAAGCTGAGATCAAAACGACCTCTTAATTCCTCGTCAAAAATTCCATAAAGATAATATTGCAAAACCTTTTTTCCTAAATAGGAACCACTACCCTCATCTCCTAGTACATATCCCAAACCAGGACTATTACTTACAATTTTTTTACCGTTATAATAACAAGAATTAGATCCGGTTCCTAAAATACAAGCGATTCCCTTGTTATGACCACATAACCCCCTGGCCGCACCCATCAAATCATGAGTAACCTCAATGGAAGCATCAGGAGAATGGTACTGAAGTGCCTTTTTAACAGACAAAGCATTTGCCTTGTTAGCACAGCCTGTGCCATAGTAATAAATTTCATCCACACTACTAAGGTCAACACGGCTTGCTAATTCTTTTTTAATTAAAGATTGAATATCCGCTTTGGAAAGAAAATAGGGACTTATTCCGGAGGTTCGGACAATTTTCTTCTTTTTACCTTCTACCAAACACCACTCAACTTTTGTGGAGCCAGCGTCTGCAATAAGTTTTATTCTAGCCATCTGATCACTTCAGCGTAGGAATGAATTAACTTGCACAAGTTACGCAAATCTTAGCTGGAATGAGAAATAACAACCGGCAAATTGCTCTGCCATTACTGCTCTCCTCAATATTAATTGTCGGTCTTTTACTCGGTAATTTATTGTCCAAAAAAAATGGCTTTAGCTTCTTTGGTCAAAACCAGTTATCACCCTATCAACAAGTGATTGAATTGATTCGGTCGAATTATGTTGATCCTATCAATATCGACTCGTTACAATCCACTTCCATAGAGGAGCTACTTGAAAAACTGGATCCACACTCCTACTACTTATCCGCTTCTCAAGTACAAGATTCTGAAGAACAGTTGAGCGGACATTTTGAAGGGATTGGCGTTGAATTCAGCCTATTCTCTGATACAGCTTCTCTTCTTTATGTTTTCCCAAACGGACCCGGAGAAAAAGCCGGATTAAAAGCAGGAGACAAATTACTCTCTGTTAACGGCACCTCCCTATTAAAAAAAGATCAATCAGCAGATTCAGTCAGAGCAATTATCAAAGGCAAAAGTGGCAGCATTGCAACGTTAGGTATACTTCGAAAGGACACGCTTCTCACCCTACGTGTCACTAGAGGACCCATTCCTCTACCCGCCGTTGAGGTCGCTTACTTATTAAATGCTACAACAGGCTACATCCGGTTGGAGAAATTTTCAGAAACTAGCTATGAGGAATTCATGAAAAATCTCGAGTCACTCATCAACAAGGGTATGAAAAACTTAGTGATTGACTTGAGAGGAAATGGCGGAGGATTACTAGCAGAGGCAGTGGACATTGCAGATGAACTCTTAGATAATAAAAAACTGATTGTTTACACGCAAGGAGATAAGGTGGGAAAAAAAGAATACCGTGCCGAAAGACCGGGGTTATTTGAAAAAGGAAAAGTATCCATTTTAATTGACGAATACTCTGCCAGTGCCAGTGAGGTCGTTGCAGGGGCTATCCAAGATTGGTGCAGAGGAAAAATTATCGGACAAACCTCCTACGGTAAAGGATTGGTTCAAGAAGAATATAGCCTTGAAAATGGCGCAGCAGTTCGATTAACAGTTGCCAGATATTACACACCATTAGGAAGATGTATTCAACAACCCTACGGAATTTTTGATAGCACTCAAAAACCTACTTATTTCTTAAATCCCTGCAAAGACACATTACTTGCTTCAAATGGAATTAAACCTGATATCCTTATTACCAATGGATACGACTCTTTAATTTTCGATTCAAACAAGTTCAAAAAAGTTGCCCTACAACTCACTCCTTTTTGCTTCTCATTTTATCAGCAGCACGAAAAGGATTTTGAAAAAATGAATGAACCCATGCAGCTCCTTACAAATGAACCGCTACAAAATAAATTATCAACCGCTTGGGATAAAATGATTGAATCTTCTGTTAAAGGAAAACTAGCTGAGGATGAAAGTAAATTTTTGAAAGAAAGAATGTTGGCAACAATAGCCCGGTTCAAATGGAGAGAAATGGGTTACTTCCAAATCCTAAATTCATTTGATCCAGTTCTAAAAAAAGCAATCACAATTACCCAATAAAGAGTACGAAAATGGATATCAAAAACAATATTCTGGAAACAATTGGCAATACCCCACTGATCAAGCTTCAGCGCATCACTAAAGATTTTCCCTGTGATGTACTTGCAAAAGTGGACTATTTCAACCCCGGAAATTCTATTAAAGACAGAATGGCTTTAAAAATGGTTGAGGTGGCAGAACAGGATGGCCGATTAAAACCAGGCGGAACGATAATTGAAGGAACAAGCGGTAATACCGGAATGGGACTTGCGCTTGCTGCAGTAGTAAAAGGATACAAGTGCATTTTTGTGACCACCGATAAACAATCGAAAGAAAAAGTAGATATTTTGAAGGCCGTTGGTGCAGAGGTAATTGTTTGCCCTACTAATGTGTTGCCTGAGGATCCCAGAAGTTACTATAGCGTTGCGGCAAGGTTAGCGAAAGAAATACCTAACTCTTGCCACATGAATCAGTATGATAATCTTGCAAACCGCCAAGCCCACTACGAATCAACAGGTCCGGAAATTTGGAATCAAACTGATGGAAAGATCACTCATTTGATCTGCACAGCAGGTACTGGAGGTACTATAACAGGAACAGCACAATACTTAAAAGAAAAAAATCCTTCTATAAAGATTTGGGCAATTGATGTATATGGATCATTACTCACAAAATATTTTAGAACAGGCGAAATAGACATGAACGAAGTTAAACCTTATATCAGCGAAGGATTTGGGGAAGATTTTGTACCCAAAAACTATGATATGAGCGTAATTGATCATTTTGAGCAAGTCACAGATAAAGATGGAGCTATTATGGCAAGGCGACTAGCAAAAGAGGAAGGCCTCTTTTGCGGCTACAGCGCTGGCAGTTGCCTGCAAGGTCTTTTCCAACTGAAAAATTTATTAAAAAAAGGAGACGTGGCCGTTTGCATTTTACATGATCATGGCAGCAGATATGTTGGCAAAATTTATAATGATCAATGGATGATGGAAAGAGGATTTTTGGATGTGAAAACAATTCGTGAAATCATCAATGCCCGTGGTGCTAAACGCCTGATCACAATTGAACCTGATCAAACTGTCACTGAAGCTGTTGAGTTGATGAAAAAATTTGATATTGAACAAATTCCTGTAATGGAAAACAACAAACCGATTGGCGGAATTAGTCAACATGGACTTTTCAAAAAAGTTTTTGCTGACTCCTCGCTCAAAACAGCCCGTATCAGAGAAGTAATGGAACCTGTTTTTCCGCTTGTCCCCTTTGATAGTCCTGCCGAAAAACTGGCTCAATACATCAGCAAAGAAAATGGCGCAGTCCTTACCAAGGACGAGGCAGGCACCTATCATATTGTCACTAAATATGACGTGATTGCCGCTCTCGGAAATGCTTAACACCAATCTGTATATTTGCCAAAATTTACAAGTATGAAAAAGTACCGCGCAGGTGTGTTATACGGCGAAGAGTTACAAGCCCTTTATCAGGATGCGAAAGAAAATAATTTTGCGTTGCCTGCCGTAAATACCATTGGAACCAATTCTATAAATGCGACATTGGAAACAGCAGCCAAGGTAAACTCGCCTGTTATAGTACAATTTTCAAACGGAGGTGCTCAGTTCATTGCTGGCAAGGGGATGCCGAACGATCAATTACAAGGAAATATACAAGGCGGAATTGCGGGTGCTTTACATATTCATACAATTGCAAAATATTACGGCGTTCCCGTTGTACTTCATACAGACCATGCAGCAAAAAAATGGCTTCCATGGGTAAGTGGATTGATTGATGCGGGCGAGGTCTTTTTCAAAGAGAAAGGGCATCCCCTTTTCAGTTCACACATGCTAGATTTGAGCGAAGAACCTATTGAAGAAAACGTATCTACTTCCACTGCCTTTTTCAATCGAATGAAGCCATTAGGCATGGGTATTGAAATTGAACTGGGCGTGACAGGTGGAGAGGAAGACGGAGTAGACAATTCTGACGTAGAGAACTCAAAACTATATACACAACCAGGTGAAGTTTCCTATGCCTATGAAGAACTGAAAAAGGTTGGTCCGCTATTTACCATCGCAGCCGCTTTTGGGAATGTGCATGGCGTGTATAAACCAGGAAATGTGGAATTGAGACCTGAAATTTTGAAAAACAGTCAGGATTACATTCAGAAAAAATATAACACTGGTAACAAGCCCGTTTATTTTGTATTCCATGGTGGAAGCGGTTCTCCGCAACACCAAATTCGAGAGGCTATTTCATATGGTGCCATCAAAATGAATATTGACACCGACCTTCAATGGGCATTCTGGGAGGGAGTTTTATCCAACTACAAAAAGAACGAAGCTTACCTACAAGGACAATTAGGAAATCCTGAGGGAGAAGACAAGCCAAATAAAAAATACTACGACCCAAGAGTTTGGCTCAGAAAAGGTGAAGAATCTTTTTGTAAGCGCCTAGAGATTGCCTTTGAAGATCTAAACTGCATCAACAGGAACGCTTAACTCATTTTCATCTAAGCTCTACGAGCTAAATGGCTTGACTGATTAAAAATATCATTAAGCACTTTTACACCTTGATCGATGTAAATGTCTTTTTGCAGGTTTTTAATCCAACGTTCAAACCGCTCTTGTTTGGGAGCATCACTTGACCAACGGTTTTCTTCTCCAGACAAAGGACGGACTTTTAAATATTCTCTCCCCTGCTGTATAGAGTCTAATTTTTTTACAGCAGTTCTAATTTTTTCCTGCGACTTCACATACTCCTGCAACTGCAAATTGTAAAGTTTACTGTTCTGCTGTGACAAATAAGATGCAGTCTGACGAATCAATTGGAAGATTGTGTCCTGATCAATTCTTTTCTGACTAATATGTTTTATTGAGTCAATGTCATACCCAGGAGTCCATGTTATATAGGGAGACTTTGCTATCTGATCCCAAGGAAGAGATTCTTTTGTATCCTTCTCCCGAACCTTCATGTATTCAAGATTATCAGGGATAATGATATCAGGTGTAACCCCATTTAGCTGAGTAGAGCCGCCGTTCACCCGATAAAATTTTTGCAACGTCAATTTCACTGTTCCTAATTCAGCATTTGTTGTAGAAAACCCATATTGAGGGTCCAAGCCAATATTGCGCTGGACTGTACCCTTACCATAGGTGGAAGAACTACCTATGATAATACCTCTACCATAATCCTGAATAGCTGCAGCAAAAATTTCGGAAGCAGAAGCACTAAATTCATTAACCATTACAATGAGTGGACCACTGTAGTGCACAGAACGATCTCTATCCTTTAAAACATTGGGGGTTCTTTCCCGGTCCTTAACTTGAACAATAGGGCCCTCTGCAATAAATAAACCCGCCATTTGAACAACATCATACAACGAACCACCCCCATTATTACGTAAATCAAAAATCAGCCCATCTATCCCCTCTTTTTTTAGCTTGTCCAATTCATCAGCAACATCGGTATAACAACGACGGCCATTGGGGTTATCAAAATCTGCATAGAAATCGGGCAAATAGATATACCCTATCTTTTTTCCATTTTCAGCTACAATTGCACTTCTCGCATATCCTTCGTCTTGAACAATTCTATCTCTGATAAGCGGTACAGTAAGAATAGTGCCGTCCAATTTCCGAATAGTCAGACGGACTTCTGTGTCTTTTTTTCCTCTGATTAACTTAACCGCATCCGTGGTCATAAATCCAGTTAAATCAACTGGCTCTTCAGCACCTTGCCCTACTTTCAAAATGATATCTCCATTTTGGATTTTACCAGATTTATAGGCAGGACTTCCCGTAACAACACTGGTTATTTTAATGTTTCCATCGTCGTACTGCAGTGTCGCGCCTATTCCGTAAAACTGACCGCTCATTTCTTCATCAAAATAACGTTTATCCACTGGAGGCATAAACTCAGAATGCGGATCCATTGTTGTTGTCACTGTATTGACAAATAGATTAAACTTATCATCTTCGTTAAACTTAAGTCGTAAACGCTCAAACGTTCTACTCATTATTTTTCCCACTTTATCTCTTGCCTCTTTTTCTAATTCCACTTCCGTGCGGACTACTGATTTATCTTTTGCGTTTCGCTGCTGCTCTAAACTTTCAGCATATCGCTCTAACGTCAAGTATTTTAATTTTTGGCGCCATCTCTCGTCTCTTTCAGCTATGGAGGTTGGATAATCTAATTTATCTCCGTCCAACTGTACTTCTTCAAATTTTGAAAAAGTGAAAGGCGTTTGCAATATTTTTTTGTAGACAGCTTCGGCCTCTAGCATTCTCTTATTAAAAATGATACCAGCCTCTTTTACAAATAGCACTGGCGCTCCATTCAGCTCATCGTCGATACGATTACCATGCTTTTTTCTCAACAACTCAACATCAGATTTCAAAAAGAAGTTTTTCTCTGGATCAAGCTCTGCCAAATATCGATCAAACACTTTTGTCGAAAACAAATCATCAATTCGCTGAGGGCTGTAGTGCCCCTCTGCTAACATGCGACCTACCAGTACCAAAATAGTAGAATATTTATCGGGTGGAGCTGCTTGCTTTCCTTTTCCTAAGGATTGAAAAGTGACTACAGTAGCTACAGTTACAAGTAGAACAATTATGCTTATTCTCTTCATATTCAACCAGTATTTAAGGGTGGGATGCATGAGAATCAAAAATAATGTAAAATGATACGGTATTTTTTCTGAAACAGCGTTTTTACCTAATTTTGCAACTCCTTAACCCTCCAGGGGCAAGGATTTGATGGTGGCTATAGCTCAGTTGGTTAGAGCATCAGATTGTGGTTCTGAGGGTCGCCGGTTCGAGCCCGGTTAGCCACCCAAGACCTCGTTTAATACGAGGTCTTTTATTTTGAACAAAACCCTTTCATAAGCGTTATGAACCGGTCAACCCATTCTAAAATTTGACCAACAGATTAACAGCTAATTCTCGTTTAAACAGCAAACCAGACCAAATGTCATTCAAACTCTTCCCCATTCTTTTTCTCTCTTTATTTCAGGTCGTAACCTTATCGGCACAGCCTCCTGCAGGAATGAATCGAAATAGCAATTCACGCCCTTCGTTTAATGGGAACTTCTATGGAAGAGTTCTAGAAGCAACCACCGGCAAAGCCATTGAATTTGCATCTATTCAGTTATTGCAAAACAAATTTGATAGCCTCACAAAAAAAAGAAAAGAGGTGGTTATTGCGGGTATGCTTACGAACGCAAAGGGAGAGTTTCGACTGGAAAACATTCCCGTATTTGGTCAATACAAACTAAAAATTGATGTCATTGGCTATAAGTCAATTGAACAAACAATTGGCTTTGATGTAAAAATGCCTACCGGAAATAACTCGGACATGGGCGCTCTACTCGCTGCCTTAGACAAAGATCTTGGGAACATAAAAATTGATATTGCAGAAAAAACACTTGAAAATGTAACGGTTAATGCAGGAACCACAGGCCTTAAACTTGGCATTGACAGAAAGGTATTCAACGTGGATAAAAATATCGTTTCAGCAGGAGGAACTGCAGTAGATGTGATGAGAAATGTACCCTCCATTAATGTAGACCTGGACGGTAATGTCACCATGCGGAATAATTCTCCACAACTTTTTGTAGATGGTCGTCCAACAGTATTGAGCCTTGATCAAATACCTGCTGATGCAATTGAAAGTGTCGAAATCATCACAAACCCTTCTGCAAAGTTTGATGCCTCTGGAGGAACGGCAGGAATCTTGAATATTATTTTAAAAAAGAACAAACGTGTAGGCTATAGCGGAAATATTAGAAGTAGTATCGACTCACGTGCCCGTCTGGGAGGAGGAGCTGATATTAATGTTAGACAAAATAAATTGAATGTATTTGGAAGTCTTAACTACAATATGCGAAAATCGATCAGCGCAGGTCTTACTGAGCGTACAACGCTGATTGCAACGCCACAAACCTATTTGAAACAAGAGGACAGCAGCATCTCAAAAGGAGAATTCATGTTTTTTAGAGGCGGCTTCGACTATTTTATTGACAACAGAAATACTGTTTCGGTTTCTGTAAATAAAGGAGGAGGAAAATTTTCTCCAACTAATGATAGTCATAGCACGATTGATTCACTTTACACCATTAGAAAACAATCTCAAAATGACCGCTTCTCCAACTCCACCAGTCAATTTGATTTTACTGGAATTACGGCAAGCTTTAAGCATCTATTCCCAAAAGCAGGAGAAGAATGGTCTATTGATTTGACACAGAATAACAGTAGCAGTGAAAATAGCAACCAAATCAAAACGGCCTATTATTCGGACCCGTTAAGCTCCTTTGTGAAAGTACAAGATCAATTACAGACGGGTACAGGCAATAATACCAACTTGGTCATTCAGACAGATTATGTGAAACCAATAAATGACAGAGTAAAAGTAGAAGCAGGAGTACGTGGCCAATGGAGAACAGTGGATAACAAGAATAATTTTTATCTGGTGACCTCAACCGGAAATGTTAAAATACCTGCGTTATCTGTCAACTATAATAGCAAAGACAACGTATACGCTGCGTACGCAACTCTCTCTAAACAATTAAAGAATTTTGGTTACCAGCTGGGATTACGAGCAGAAAGCTCACTGTATAACGGATACCTGCCTGATAAAAATCAAGAATTCTCCATTGAGTTTCCGGTCAGTCTTTTTCCAAGTTTATTTATTAGTCAAAAGCTGAAAAAAAATGCTGAACTACAAGTAAACTACACGCGGAAAATCAATCGACCTAACTTTTTCCAACTCTACCCTTTTACCGACTATGCTGATTCACTAAATCTCAGCCGCGGAAATCCAGGATTGCTGCCTGAGTTTACCAACTCAGTTGAAGTTTCCTATCAAAAAACATATCAGAATAAAAATAATATTCTGGGATCCATTTACTTTAAGCATACCGACAATCTAATTACAAGATATCAGGACAAAGAAAATAACCCTATTACCGGAAAAGATGTTTTAATAAACACCTTTATCAATGCCAATAACAGCTATGTAACTGGAGCAGAATTAGTGGCAAAAACTAAAATCACGAATCAGTGGGATTTGACCAGTAATTTCAATCTATTTACTTCAGCTATTAGATTAGACGCCTCGTATCAAAACACGATTGATCCTTTTGTCAGTTACCAACTTAAGTTGAACAACACTTACAAGCTACCTAAGAATATCACCTTTCAATTGTCGGGCGAATACATTTCTAAATCGGTTTTACCACCAGGCGGAAGCGGTGGCAGTGGTGGCGGCAATCGCTGGGGCGGCGGCGGCGGTATGTGGGGTATGGGCATGTTTGGCCAAACTAGCGCAGCACAAGGATACCAAAAAGCAAACTACTTTATTGATGCAGCCTTGCGAATTGACCTAGGTAAGAATAAGCAAACAAGCATATCACTGAACATGAATGATGTACTACGTACCAGAAGACAACAAATCTATTCCGCTTCTGCTTTATTTACACAAGATGTGTTTAGAAGAAGAGACCCACAGTTATTACGATTAAACGTAAACTGGAGATTCGGGAAATTCGATCCAAATCTTTTCAAACGGAAAAGTAATAAGCTGATGGGCGAAGGAATGGAGAATATCAATATGTAAGGACAACTTCTATTGATTAGACTGCCTGTACTGATACAGAACTAACATCTTCCACTTTACCTTGCCCAGTACGAATCATCCGAGCTGGAAATTTCTGGACAACAATATAATCATGTGTTGCCATTACTACAGTTGTGTTGTAATCCCTTGAAATATGAAACAAGAGCCGCATAATCTCATCAGATGTTTCAGGATCTAAATTTCCAGTAGGCTCGTCTGCCAAGATTAGTTTAGGGGAATTCAATAAGGCTCTGGCAATATCGATACGTTGCTGCTCTCCTCCACTTAGCTCAAATGGCATTTTGAAACCTTTTGACTTAAGACCCACTTTATCCAGCACATCTGCAATTTTTTCATTCATTAATCGCTCATCCGTCCATCCTGTGGCTTTCAATACAAACTTCAAATTTTCATTTACGTTCCGATCCGTCAATAATTGAAAATCCTGAAAAACAACACCGAGCGTTCTACGCAGATACGGTACTTTCTTCCAATCCAAGTCTTTAAGATTAAAATCGGCTACTGTTCCCTCCCCTTCTTGCAATGCTAACTCACCATAGAGAGTTTTCAATAAACTAGATTTTCCTGAACCCGTTTTACCCACCAAATAAACAAACTCGCCTTTATTCACATTCAGATTTACATCCTGTAGCACCAAGGTAGATCCCTGGTAAATATTGACATTTCTTAATTCTATAATTGACTCTGCCATACGATTTGCTTTTGTACAATTTAATTAAATGCGACCAGGAATCAAAAAATCAATGTTTCATTATCAAGATGAACATATAGTTCTTTCTTTTCACTCTTCTCAACCCTACCAATAATCTTTGCTTCTATACCAAAAGATTTTGCCAGCTCAATCAGTGCATCTGCGCTAGAAGACGAAGTATAAATTTCCAAACGGGTTCCCAAATTAAATACCTGAACCATCTCTCTCCAATCAGCCTTGCTAGCTTTCTTTATTAAGTCAAAAATAATAGGCGGTGAAAAAAGATTATCCTTTACTATTCGAAGTGGGGATGGTAAATATTTTAGACACTTCGTTTGACCGCCCCCGCTACAATGAATCAGACCATGAATCGCATCAAAATGTTTTTCCAACATGGCTTTAAGCACCGGGGCAAAAGTTCGGGTGGGACTCAATAGAAGGTCGCCAATCATATACTCCTTTCCCTGCTCTTCCACTTTGTCTGTTAAGCGATAGGGACCGGTATAACATACTGATGGATCAATAGCAGGATCAAAAGACTCAGGAAAATGAGACGCGTAATAGGATGACAAGAGATCATGGCGCGCACTGGTTAATCCATTACTAGCAATGCCACTATTATACTTGCTTTCATACGTAGACTGACCAAATCCAGCCAATCCAATGATTACATCCCCCGCAGCAATCTTCTCATTAGTAATCAATTTTGACTTAGGCCAACGAGCAGTCATTGTCCCGTTCACTGCAACTGTACGAACAACATCTCCCACATCGGCTGTTTCTCCTCCCAAAAAATGAATATCTACACCCCACTTATTCATTTGCTCAAAAAACTCTCTAGTTCCTTCAATGATAGCCGTTAAAACTTCACCAGGTATTTTATGTTTGTTTCGATCAATGGTAGAGGAAAATAAGACAGAAGATGTAACGCCTACACACAAAAGATCATCCAGGTTCATTACAATTGCATCTTGAGCAATTCCTTTCCAGATATCTAAATTGCCCGTTTCTTTCCAATACAAATAAGCGAGAATACTCTTTGTACCAGCGCCATCTGCATGCATGATATTGACCCAATTTGAATCATTGCCAATATAATCCGGGTAAATCTTACAAAAGGCAGATGAATACAATCCGGGGTTCAGGCTGCGTGTAGCAGCATGTACTTCTTCTTTTTGAGCGGATACACCGCGTTGCGCATACCGTGACATGAGTTACAAACTTACAGATTCCGTTTCGGTCAGCAAAGCAGACTGCGCTATCTTTGCAACCCGAATGAAAGTTCATTACGATATCAACTCTTTACCGGTATTCACAAGAGCCGTTTTAACCATTGGTACTTTTGATGGTGTTCATAATGGGCATAAACAAATTTTAGATGCCGTTAAACAAACGGCCAAAGAAATAAAGGGCGAGTCTGTATTGATCACTTTTCATCCACATCCTCGAAAAATAGTTAGTTCGGCTATTCTAGGAATCCGACTCATCACCACTCTAGAAGAAAGAATTCAGCTTTTAGCAAAAGAAGGCATTGATCACTTAGTTGTCGTCCCTTTTACAGATGCATTTGCCAACCAACCTGCTTCTAAATATATAGAAGATTTTCTCTTATTAAACTTTCGTCCTCACACCATCATTATCGGGCATGATCACCAATTTGGCCGAAACAGATCGGGTGATTATGCGTTATTGGAGTCTTATGAAAAAAAAGGTGGCTTTACATTAAAAGAAATCCCGAAGCACCTAATAGAGAACATAACCATTAGTTCAACGCGTATTCGAGAATCCCTTTCAAAAAGTGAAGTAGAGGTCGCAAATAAATTATTGGGTTACGATTTCTTTTTTAGCGGGACAGTGGTCCATGGAAACAAGATTGGCCGAACATTAGGTTTTCCAACTGCCAATCTAAAAGTGGAGGACCCCGAAAAAATAGTGCCTGGAAACGGTATTTATGCGGTCT
>Ga0214917_10000492_pt1 | contig 51901 bp, 57 predicted proteins | sample LL_1208_BB_MetaG_FD_177983 | JGI IMG/M metagenome (GOLD analysis project Ga0214917, IMG submission 177983) | Freshwater microbial communities from Lake Lanier, Atlanta, Georgia, United States - LL_1208_BB | ecosystem: Environmental > Aquatic > Freshwater > Lake | place: USA: Georgia | collected... | reverse complement strand
CTGACGAAGATTCAACTCTTCCTCATCGTCGGAGTGATTACATCAGCAACGATCTCTCTCAATATCTATCTCGCCTACAAGCGCCGTCCACTCTATGTTCCAACAAGTATTGAGGTCAGTGGGCTCGAACGACTTCGCGCACAGGTTGAACCGATTCGTCGCTGGGTCTTTCTCGGCATAGTTCTCGTACTTGCTTATTTTGCGGGTACCTCAGGAATGGTTTTCTGGCGCGAGTGGATGCTCTTTAAGAACTCCACAGATTTCGGAGTGAAGGATCCACAGTTCGGACTCGACATCTCATTCTTCGCATTCCGTCTTCCTATGTGGCAGGCAATTATTGGTTGGGCAATTTCAACTCTCGTTCTTGCAACACTTGCATCTGCATTCATTCACTACATGTATGGCGGAATTCGCACCCAAGTACAGAGCGATCGAACAACAGTTGCTGCTCGTGTGCAGATCTCTGTTCTGCTTGGACTCATCGTTCTTCTCAAGGCAGTTGCCTACTGGTTTGATCGATATGCACTCGCACTTAAAGAGAGCAAGTTGATTACAGGTCTTACCTATACAGATGTCAACGCAACGCTTCCTGCAAAGGCAATTCTCTCTGCCATCGCAGTTGTCTGCGCACTTCTCTTCTTCGCAAATATCATTCGCCGCTCATGGCTGCTTCCGGCAGCGGGAACAGCGCTGCTCGTCGTTTCATCTGTACTCATTGCCGGCATCTACCCAGGTGCTATTCAGCAATTCCAGGTAAAGCCATCTGAATCATCCAAGGAAGCGCCTTATATTCAGCGCAATATCGATTCGACTCGTGCAGCTTATGACCTCAATGGCGTTCAGATGCAGGATTACAACGCAACCTTGTCAACGAGCGCCGGACAGCTTGCAAAGGATGCTGCAACAATTGCAAATATTCGCCTGATGGATCCCAATGTTCTCTCTGCAACATTCCGCCAGCTTCAGCAGATCAAGCCTTACTACTCATTCCCGGATTCACTCGATATCGATCGTTACACCGTTAACGGCGTATCACGAGACGCTGTAGTTGCAGTACGTGAACTCAATATCGATGGAAACCCAAGTCGTAACTGGATTAACGATCACCTTGTTTACACCCACGGTTTTGGTTTCGTAGCTGCATTTGGAAATACAGTGGATGCAGATGGAAAGCCAAACTTCCTCGTGGGCGACCTTCCACCAACGAAGGGCCTTGGCGCATTTGAACCTCGTGTCTACTTCGGCGAAAACGTCCCTGATTACTCCATTATCGGAGGTAAGAAGAGCAACGAGCCTGTTGAGTTCGACTACCCAGATGACACATCTGCAAACGGCCAGAAGAATTACACTTACACAGGTAAGGGCGGCGTTCCAGTTGGAAGCTTGCTCAATAAATTGATCTTTGCAGTGAAGTACGGCGAACAGCGCATCTTGCTCTCTAACTTAATTAACGCTGACTCAAAGATTCTCTTCAATCGCAATCCACGTGAACGCGTTGCGAAAGTTGCTCCATGGCTGACTTTGGATGGAGATCCATATCCAGCAGTCGTAGACGGAAAGGTCACATGGATTCTTGATGGCTACACAACGAGTGCTGGCTACCCATATTCAAGGTCTACATCTCTTGCAACTGCTACCAACGATGCGTTGACTGCGAATTCAACGTCGATTACTGCGCAATCAAATAAGGCAGTTAATTACATCCGTAACTCAGTCAAGGCCACTGTCGATGCATACGATGGAACAGTCACTTTGTACCAGTGGGATACCACCGACCCAGTCTTGAAGACATGGATGAAGGCATTCCCAAATACAGTGAAGGCGAAGAGCTCTATCTCTCAGGGGCTGCTCGACCACATCCGCTTCCCTGAAGATATGTTCCGCGTTCAGCGCGATATTTTGAGTTCATATCACGTCAAGAGCGCTGCTGCCTTCTACGGCGGTCAAGATTTCTGGCGCGTACCTCGCGATCCTTCAACATTCGGAGCTAATGCAGGTGCACAGCCTCCGTACTACATGACTGTACAAATGCCAGGTGCTGCAAAGCCAACATTCTCATTGACAACACCATTTGTACCGCGTGGTGGTCGTGAAAACCTTTCCGCATTTGCTGCTGTGAATTCAACAGCAGGTGCTGATTACGGAAAGATCACCGTCTTGCAGCTCCCACGCAGCACCAACATTGCTGGACCTTCACAGGTTGCATCTAACTTCGAAGCTAAGCCAGAAGTCGCAAATGCGCTCTCACTCTTGCGCCAAGGTGGTTCTGATGTAGTTCTCGGAAACCTGCTGACACTTCCAGTCGGAAACGGTCTGCTCTATGTACAACCTGTCTACGTTCGCGCAACAGGTAATGCATCGGCATATCCACTCTTGCAGAAAGTATTGGTCTCATTTGGTGATGTCATCGGATTCGATAGCTCACTGAAGGGCGCACTCGATCAAGTATTCGGTGGAAACTCCGGAACTAATGCAAGTGCTGGTACACCAACAACTTCAAGCGGCTCTGCAGATCTTGCAAGCGCACTTCAAAGTGCGAAGCAGGCAATTGCAGATGGACAAGCTGCACTCGCAAAGGGTGACTTCGCTGCATATGGTCGAGCACAAGATCGACTTAAAGCAGCAATTGCTGCAGCACTTTCTGCGCAATCACGTAAGTAATTCACTACTTACTTCACCGATTTGGTAGAAGTAGCGAGGCCGCTCTACACTTGCACTTCCGACGCGGGGTGGAGCAGCTCGGTAGCTCGCTGGGCTCATAACCCAGAGGTCGTAGGTTCAAATCCTGCCCCCGCTACCAATGTAGAAAAAGTAAAAGGCGCTGATATCAGCGCCTTTTCTCTTTCCATTGCAGATAGGCAATGACGGAGAAGATTCCTAGGACTATCGAAAAACCAATGTAAGTTGATGGTGGGACGCGCTGTGAGACTGCAATGATGTAAACATCTGGCAGGTAGAAAGTCACCAGAGTCAGAATTGCCCACAGCGCAGATTGGGCTCGTTTCTTATCAATGTATGCCAAAAGTGATTGAGCAGATGCAAGGGCATATGGCACTGATGAGAGAAAATCGATTGTGAAGTAGATTCTGGGATTTAGCCCATATTGATCAAAAACCTGCGCTACAACAATAGATCTTCCAATTGACCAGAGCAGAACGAGCGCTAACCAGATTCGTATACCTTTTCGCCGCGCCTCGACATCTTCTAGATATTGAAAAAGATTGCTGATGCGCATGGCTCAATGGTATGAGCAAAGTTGAGTTAGGGATATCCTAAAGTGTGGTTGATTCCGAGAAGGCAAGTAAACGTGCAGGTTATGCGCTTCATGTAATGACTGCAAGTGGGGCAGTTGCTGGCCTGCTAGCTTTACAAGCTGTCATTGATAACAATATCCGCGGGGCACTCATTTGGCTTGTGGTTTGCCAAGTTCTTGATGGACTCGATGGCCCGATTGCGCGCAAAATCGATGTTGTGATCCACGCTCCTCGTGTCGACGGATTTATTCTCGATCTGATTGTTGACTATGTGACATGTGTGGTCGTACCTGTTGCTCTCCTTGTTCGTCTCGAGTTATTGCCACCTGAGTTTCAAACTCTTATTGCAGGATTAGTGCTCTTAATGTCGGCCCTCTGGTTTGCTAGAACTGATATTGAGACCGATGATCATTGGTTTAATGGATTTCCAGCGGTGTGGAATCTTGCTGTGCCCACATACCTTGTACTGGAACTCAAGCCAAATACCGTTGCAATCATCACCTTGATTTTATCTTTCTCACAATTGACGATGATTAAAATCCCTCACCTGGTACGGGTGAAAACTTTGCGCTTTATTACCTTACCTTTTGGCGTTGTTTATATTGGATTTCTCTTCTTTCTTTCATGGACGTACTCAAACGAGAACGGAATTAATCACCACTTGCCATCTGAAATTATCATGAGCTTATTCCCGCTATATATTGTCGGGCTCTCGATCTGGCGCACAATGAAGCCAGAGACTCAAGATTCAAAGTAATTTCTTCCTAAATTCCTTACTTAATCCGGAGTGAATTAGTCACGACAAAGAGGCTACTCACAGCCATCGCGGCAGCTGCATACATCGGTGACATCAAGCCCATTGCTGCAATAGGAATTCCGACCGCGTTATAGGCAAAGGCCCAACCAAGATTTATCTTGATGGTGCGCAGAGTTCGCTTTGAAAGTGCCAGCGCATCAACAATGCTCATCAACTCTGGGCGCATGATGGTGATATCTGCAGTTGCAATCGCGGTATCTGTTCCAGTTCCCATCGCGATACTCAGATCTGCTTGGGCAAGTGCTGCAGCATCATTGATGCCATCGCCAACCATGAGTACGTGTTTTCCTTCAGTTTGCAGAGCAGTTATCTTTACCAACTTATCTTGAGGGTTGGCAGATGCCACGATGTGGTCAGCAGGAATTCCAACAAGAGCGCCAACCTTAGATGCAGCGTCTGCATTATCACCAGTCAGCAGCCAGATCTCTATTCCACGATTGCGAAGCTCTGAAATTGTTGCTGATGCATCTGCCTTAATGACATCGCCGGCTGCAAAGACTGCGATGGCGACTCCATCCCAAGCAAGTACAGATACTGCATAAGAGTGTGATTGAGCTTGATTGATTGCAGCGACAATCTCTGTATCAAATGGAACAGAGCTATGTGCAACAGATTCAGGCGAACCGATGATGACAACAGGAGATTTATCTCCGATGCGAACTCTTCCGGCTACGCCCACGCCAGGAGTTTGAGTGAATTCAGTAACTGGCAACTGTTGGGCAGCACGTGCAATGCAGTACGAAGCGATTGCTTGTGAAACCGGATGATCACTCTGGCTTTCAAGTGCCAACGCTGACGAGAGAACGTTCTTCTCAGTAAGGATAGAAGCAAAGGAAGTGCCCAGTACCTTCTGTGCAGATGTAGGAATAACCGCGAGCTGCACCTTCATCGCACCGTCTGTAAGCGTTCCTGTCTTATCCAGCACAACGGAATCGATTGATTGTGACGCTTCAAGCACACGTGGATGTCGAATAACAATGCCGCGCAGTGCACCGCGCCCTGATGCGACAAGAAGAGCCACGGGAGTAGCCAAACCAAGCGCACAAGGGCATGCAATAACAAGGACTGTGATGGCCGTTGAAATTGAATATGTCAGTGACTTATCGCCAAAGTAGTACCAACCTTCAAAGGTTCCGATCGCAAGCACGGTAACGATTGGCACAAAGATAGATGCAATCTTGTCTGCAAGAGCTTGAATAGGAGCCTTTGCTCCTTGCGCAGTCACAACCATGGCGGTGATGCGCGCCAATTCGGTATCGCTACCGATACGGGTTGCTCGCACAATGATGCGGCCATTGTTATTGAGCGCAGATCCAATGACGTTCATACCAGGAGATATATCGATGGGCTTTGATTCACCAGTGATGAGTGAGTTATCTACTGTGCTCTGACCTGAAATCACAACGCCATCTGTTGCAATGCGCGCACCAGGCTTGACGACAAACTCATCGCCGATCACAAGATGAGAGATAGGAATAAGTACTTCTGTGCCATTACGGAGCACAGCAACTTCTTTCTCACCGAGAGCAAGAAGTGTAGAAAGTGCGCTACCTGCACTTCGCTTTGCGCGTGATTCAAGAAAACGGCCGAGTATAACGAAGAGCAGAACGCCGGCAGCAACTTCTGTGTAGACATCACCCTGGGCTGTATACGTTGCATAAATAGACCAGATATATGCACTGAGTGAACCAAGTGAGATCAAGGTATCCATCGTTGGATGGAAGATATTTCTGATAGCTGCGCGGTGAATGGGGAATGCGACGATAAATATAAGTGGCGCAGTAATTGCAAGAACTAGCCACGATGCGAATAGATGGTCGGCATGGGGTGGAAGAGGGATTGAATAGTCGTTAAAGAGCGCGATAAGCCAATCGTTGATGGGTTGATGCCAGCTCATCACCATAGAGATTGCAATCGACGGAAGCGCAAAGAGGATGGCGAAGATGAGTGCGCGCGCGGCACCTTTACGATGAAGCGCTGGATCTGAATTGCCTTCTAAAAGTGTTGCACTATAGCCAGCAGCTTTGATCTTCTTGATGAATACATCAGCTGAAATATCTACAGGTGCCAGTACGTGCACCGTCTCTGATGCGAAATTTACAGAGGCAGCCACACCATCTATCTCGTTAAGCGCTCTTTCAATGCTGTTGACGCAAGAAGAACATGTCATTCCCGAGATAGAGAATGTCTGGGCAAGAAGTGGTGCGCTCATATCCGCTCTAATCCGTAGCCTTAAGGGCGTTGACTACATAATCGTGAAGCGCTGCGTTGGTAGAGAGTCCGTTGCCGCCGAGGGAACCATCAACGCCATCAAGGTTGGTAAAGCGACCACCTGCTTCGCTGACAATGATGTCGAGCGCTGCCATATCCCAGAGCGCAAGCGATGGTTCAGCGGCGATATCAACGGCACCTTCTGCAACCAACATATGTGACCAGAAATCTCCATGTGCACGAGTACGCCAAGCTTTATCCATCAGCGCACGGAATGGTTCAAGACGCTTGCCCCAACCGATGAAATCTGAGTGCGAGATTGAGGCATCTTCAATCTTTGCTACAGCAGAAACGCTAATTCTCTTTGGTACTTCTTTATCGACGATAACAAATGCACCGCCACCTTCGAAGGCATACCACCGACGGAAGAGCGCGGGTGCGCTCACGACGCCAACAACAACTTTTTCACTTCCATCTGCCTGCTTCTCCATCAAACCAATCAGAGTTGCCCAGGTAGGAACACCGCGCAAGAAGTTCTTAGTGCCATCAATCGGATCGATAACCCAGTAACGGTTCTTCTCTGTTCCTTCTGTTCCAAATTCTTCGCCAACTATTCCATCATCAGGGCGATGGGCGTGAAGAAGTGATCGGATTGCATCTTCTGCTGATTTATCAGCATCAGTAACTGGAGTGTTATCCGGTTTAGTTGTGACAGATAGATCTATTGCTTGATAGCGCGAGAGAGTGATTGCATCCGCCGCATCAGCTAACCGGTGGGCGAGAGCGAGGTCTTCACCGCGTCGCGTACTCATAGAACGAGTCTAACGCGCTCGAGCAATTACTCGTCGGTGAGGGGCTTTACTTCAAGAAGAGAGCGCAAACTTGTGACTCGAATTAAACGCTCATCGTGCAGGGCTGAATCAGAGTCAATCCACGGATTAAGTGCGCAGGATGCTTCGTGATGAGAACAGTTAGGCATACAGGTTTGGGTGACTTGGTAGATATCGGGGAAAGATTCAATGATTCGCTCTTTATTGAGGTGCGCTAGACCAAATGCACGAATTCCAGGGGTATCGATAATCCAGCCCCCATTAATCAAAGGAAGTGCAATGGCGCTAGAAGATGTGTGGCGCCCGCGACCGGTGACATCGTTAACATCGCCAGTCATTCGGTGGGCAGCTGGAACTAAATCGTTAATCAGAGTTGATTTTCCAACTCCTGAATGGCCAACAAGAACTGAAATCTTCTCATCGAGAATTTCAAGAATTCCTTCAATATCTTTGGCGCGGTCTTCGCTCTTGGAAGATGTGGTGATGATGTCTACACCGAGGGCTGCATACTCCTTGATGAAATCTGGAACTGGTGAGACATCTACCTTTGTTACAACAATGATGGGCTTAATGGATTCATGGAATGCGCTCACTAAGAAGCGATCGATAAGACCACGACGTGGTTCCGGATTAGCTGAAGCAACCACAATCAGAAGTTGATCGATATTTGCAACGATGGTGCGTTCGACGCGGGCAGCATCATCGACTGTGCGACTTAAAGAGTTGGTGCGCTCGTTGACAACGACAATGCGAGCGAGTGTGCCTTCGGTTCCAGTCACATCTCCAACGATTTCAACGAGATCGCCGACGACAACAGATTTTGGACCAAGTTCGCGCGCCTTCATGGCAGTGATAACAACCCCGTCATCGGTCACACAGGTGGTGCGACCACGATCTACCGTTGTGACAAATGCAGTGATGGAGTCAGAGTGAGATGGTCGATCTTTGGTACGTCTACGCGTTGTGCGAGATGGTCGGATACGTGCATCCGATTCGTCGTATTCGCGTGGACTCATAGAACCAAACTATTCCAGAGCCCTGGGAAATCAGTCAGGGTCTTACGTGTTGTAGCAACATTTTCAACGAGAACATCTGGAACTACGAGGCCAATCACCGCACCTGCTGTGGCCAATCGGTGATCTTCATAGGTGTGGAATGTTCCACCATGCAGTGGCGCTGGCGTGATGTGAAGTGCAGTCTCTTCTTCAACAACGTTGCCACCAAGTAAGTTAATTTCACGGGTAAGGGCAGCTAAGCGATCTGTTTCATGAAGTCGTAAATGCCCAATACCGCGCAGATGAGATGGTGAATCTGCCAAAGCAGTAAGAGCTGCAATAGATGGAGTGAGTTCACCGACATCATGAAGATCAATATCGATTCCGTGAATAGATTCCCCGCCAGTCAGAGTGAGACCTGCATCTGTAAATTCAACGCGAGCACCCATGCGAGTAAAAATTTCGCGCAGCTGATCACCAGGTTGAGTCGTGTTCTGTGGCCAATCTGCGATTGTGATACTTCCACCACAGACCATGGCAATAGATAAGAATGGTGAAGCGTTAGATAGATCTGGTTCAATGACAAGATCTTGCCCGCGCAATACGCCTGGCTCGACTCTCCAATTTTCGCCAGCCTTATCAACATGCACGGTTGCGCCAAAGTCGCGCAACATCTGCACTGTCATATCGATATGTGGCATGGATGGAAGAGAGCCTCCGCGATGTTGCGCAGTAATTCCATTCTTCATACTTGGTGCAACGAGTAAGAGTGCAGAGAGGAATTGGCTGGAAGCACTCGCATCAATTGTCAGTTCTCCGCCAGGGATAGCGCCCTTAGCTTTAATTACCATTGGCAGTGAGTAGCGACCTTCATGTTCAATCTCAATACCAAGTTCTTCTAACGCTTTAATGACGGGACCCAGTGGACGTTCATACGAACGAGGGTCGCCATCGAATGAGATATCACCGTGTGCAAGCGCTGCCAGTGGCGGAAGAAAACGCATCACTGTTCCAGCATTTCCCACATCGACCTTTGCAGGACCGCGTAATGGTTCAGGTGTGACAGTCCACGCGTCATCGCCACCGGAAATCGTCACGCCCATTGCTTGCAGGCCTGCCGACATCAACTCGGAGTCGCGTGAAATCAGTGGCCGACGCAACGTTGATGGTGAATCTGCTTGAGCTGCAAGAATGAGAGCTCGGTTAGTTACAGACTTTGATCCAGGAATAGTGACACGAGAGGTAACTGGCTTACGTCCGCGAAAGGGCGCGGGCCAGAGTTCGTGTGCAGACATACGTTAAGTCTAACGGTTCAAGCAGCGCCTAAGATTCGTAATATGTGCGGAAGATATGCCCAGACTCTTGGGGCAGAAGAGATAGTCGAGCGCTTTGAATTAGCGGGTTCGACTCTCGATCAATCGCTTCCACTCAATTGGAATATCGCTCCTACCAACGATATTTACATCATCCGCAATGAATCTGATTCTCGAATTCTCGATAGCGCATCGTGGGGGATTATCGCTCCTTGGCAGAAGAACTTTATCGATGCACGTGCATCACAATCACATGCAATTAATGCGCGTAGCGAATCCATTCACGAAAAGCCAACATTTCGTCATGCCTTTAGAACATCACGTTGTTTGATTCCGGCAACGGGTTACTACGAGTGGGCAACATCGTTAGGAAAATATTCACCCAAGCAACCGTTCTATATTTCAAACGAAGATGGCAACCAACTTTCTATTGCAGGTATTTGGAGTTCTTGGCAGAGCGAGAAAGGTCAGGTGATTCAGAGCGCTGCAATTATTACTCGCGAAGCTGTCGGCGAACTTGCAACGATTCATAGCCGCATGCCTGTCTTTATGCCAGAAGAACGTTGGAGCGATTGGCTTGACCCACAGTCACGCGATATCAATCGGCTGATTAATATGATGAATATTGCCAACCCCGACGCTGGGCTTATCGCCAAGCCGGTATCTGCGAGAGTGAACGTAGTAGCAAACAACGGTCCAGAGTTAATTATTCCCGTTGAACTCGGGGAGCCAGAGACACTCTTTTGAGATAACCTATCGGCGATGACATCAAAAGATTTAGTTCTCGAGAGCGCTGCCGATCGCACCATTCGGTTCGAGCGCGATGCCCTCGTGTTTACAAATCAGTTATATGCAGCAGCACTTCGCTATACAAAGAATCCAGAAGATGCGCGCGATTTAGTTCAAGATACTTATCTGAAAGCATTTGCTTCATTCCACCAATTTGAAGAAGGCACCAACCTGCGCGCTTGGCTCTATCGCGTACTTACAACAACATTTATCAATACCTATCGCAAGGGCCAACGCCAACCACAGATTGCCAACAATGAACTCGAAGATTGGCAAGTAGCAGAGGCGCAATCACATACAAGCGATCAAGGTAAATCTGCTGAACAAGAAGCGCTCGAAAACCTTCCAGATAGCGATATCAAACGCGCACTCCAAGAAATTCCTGAAGATTTTCGCATCATTGTCTATCTCGCAGATGTCGAAGGTTTCTCTTATAAAGAGATTGCTGAAATCGTTGGCGCTCCAGCCGGAACAGTGATGTCACGACTTCACCGTGGACGTAAACAACTGCGCGAGAAGTTAGCCAGCTATGCAAAAGAGTTGGGCTATAACACTGACGAGCCAACCCCCAAAGGTAAGAAAGGGGGCGCAGAATGAGTTACATCGAAATCCAATGCGGTGATGTCTTGGCATCAGTTGTATTTATTATTGAAGGCGAACTTCAAGAGATTCCTCAAGCTGATGCAATCCAATCTCACATCGTTACATGTGCCCCATGTGCTGCCGAGATTGAGCACGAACGTCTGATGCAGCAGATGCTTCAAGATATTCTCAAGCGCACCTGTGATGAACAGGCCCCAGAAGATCTTCATGAAAGCATTCATCGCCAACTACGTGCGCAGATGGCAGGCGCTGGCGCCACGGAAGTTGTCACCCAGTTCAGCATGACTGAAATCTCAATCGAGATTGATGAATTTGGAAATGTCGAACATCGAGAAATTCAGATCGAACAGACGCATATCCAGCACTTTATCGACGACGAGGACTAATCTCTCGAGTATGAAACCTGCAGAGGATGTACTCGGAGCCGTTGGCTTTTCAGTGCTCTCTGTTCGTCCCGGCGATACCTGCGTGACCATGGGCATCTCTGATCTACCCGTTGTTGCACCATCTATCTATCTTTCGCTGATGGAGAGCGCTTGCGTTGCAGCGCTGATGGAGTATCTCGACTCTGGCGAAACAACTTTTCTTACACATTCTTCCCTTGAAATTGTTGGATCAGCAACAGCAGGTGTTGAAATTCGAGCCAATGCACGTGTGATTAATATTGAAGGGCGCGAGCTCACCTTTGAATGCGATGTCTATGACGGAGAACGTCACTTAGCTCAAGCAGAAATAAGAAGAGCGACTGTCGAGCGATTATCTTTCCTCGCTCGCACAGCCGCTCAATCTTTAATAAATTAAGTTTTTAAAGCCTAAGCCTTCTTGGTCTCCCAGAAGATTGCTGCAATCTCATCGATCTTTGCGATCAATGAATCTGCAACTGCAACATCTTGAGTTCCCTTTGTGCCAGCTGCTCCTGCAAGCTTTGTTGCTTCGTTGAAGAGTGAGTGCAACTGTGGGTACTTCTCAAAGTGTGGCGCCTTGAAGTAATCAGTCCAGAGAACCCAGAGGTGCTCTTTGACTTGATGTGAACGCTCTTCCTTAATTGCAACAGAGCGTGAACGGAAATCTGCATCTGGATTAGCTGCATATTTCTCCATGCATGCCTTCACAGAGAGCGCTTCGATCTTTGCCTGAGCAGGATCGTAGACACCACATGGAAGGTCGCAGTGTGCGTGGACAGTAATTTTCGGTGTAAGAATATTTCTCATAAGCGCGAGGGTACTCGAAGCTCTAGAATCTCGCCATGGCAAAGTACGCATCGATGATCATCGAAGGTGATTCGATGGAGCCTACTTATAGCGCCGGCGATTGGTTGATGGGGCGTTGGGCTAAGTACAAAGTCACAGGGCTTAATCGCATCAAAATCGGTGATGTGGTCGTGATAGAGCGCGATGAGCAGCCAGGCATCTTCTATGTAAAGCGCATCAGTGAGGTTCGCAAATCAGGAGATGCTTCACCTGCCGTCTACCTTTTAAGCGATAACTCCGCTGGAACTGATTCTCGTACTTGGGGTTGGTTACCCATAACGAGTGTGCGAGCAAAGATCGTCTTCAGAATGAAGCGCGGATAAGGGCAAGCTTTAGAGGCTAGCGAGCTTCTCTTTGACTGCAATCACTGATGGATTGGTAAGAGCAACGCCATCAGAGAAGAGAAGTGTGGGAACAACGCGATTTCCGCCATTTACCTCTTCGACGAAGGATGCGTAATTCATCTCCTGCTCAACATTAATTTCACGGAAAGTAATTCCATTTTCATTGAGCTGACTCTTGAGTCGCTTGCAATACCCGCACCAGTCAGTGCTAAACATGACGAACTCTTGACCGTTGAGTCCTAGCTCTTGAACTGGAGTACTCATCGTGTGAATGCCTCGACCATTAATGCTTTTGCCTCATCCTCGTGCAAGTGGTGGTTACCAGTTGCAGGAGATGCAGCAGCTCGGCGAGAGATGCGACGAAGTACGCGACCATCGACAGCAGTTCCACCGATTGCCTCAGTAGTGCTGAGTGCAACGTGTGGCCATGCGCCTTGGTTGGCAGGTTCATCTTGAACCCAGAGCAAGTTAGCGTTTGGATGCTTCTTCGCTTCAACTTCCATCTGTGCAACAGGAAGTGGATAGAGGCGCTCAACGCGAACGATTGCAGTGCTGCTGTCATTGAGACGCGCGCGCTCTGCAACGAGGTCGTGATAAATCTTTCCTGAACAGAAGATCAGACGTGTTGCGTTCTGTACTTCTGTATCGCCAATAACAGGAAGGAATGTTCCTGAAGTGAAGTCGCTGATTGATGATGCTGCAGCCTTAAGACGCAACATTGACTTCGGTGTGAAGACAACCATCGGACGACGCTTTGGATTTGCTGCGTGGAAGCGCAACAAGTGGAAGTAGGAAGCAGGAGTTGATGGCTGCGCGACAGTCATATTCTTCTCAGCGCAGAGAGCTAAGAAGCGCTCAATACGAGCTGATGAGTGATCTGGGCCTTGGCCTTCATAACCATGTGGAAGTAGAAGAACGATAGAAGAACGCTCGCCCCACTTTTGAAGTGCAGAAGAGACGAATTCATCGATGATTGTCTGCGCACCATTGGCGAAGTCACCGAACTGACCTTCCCAGAGCACTAGTGCTTCTTCACGTTCCACTGAGTAGCCGTATTCAAAGCCCATTGCAGCGTATTCGCTGAGCAATGAATCAATCACGAAGAATTGATTTGCATCAGAGATCAGTGAACGAAGTGGAGTCCACTCGCTGCCATTCTCTTTATCGATGATGACTGCATGGCGGTTTGAGAAAGTTCCACGACGTGAATCTTGTCCTGCCAAACGAATTGGTCGGCCTTCTTTAAGGAGTGAACCGAAGGCAAGCATTTCACCGGTTGACCAGTCGATAGTTCCATCGTTGATTGACTCTGCACGCTTCTGAAGCTGTGGCATCAACTTAGGATGAACATGGAATCCTTCAGGGACTGCAGTCTGCGTTGCTGCAATTTCGCGGATGAGTCCTTCAGAGATAAATGTAGGAACATCTTCTGCGTTAGGAACGATTGGTGCGACGAAGTTTGGATCGTGCTCTTCTTCGTAATTAGCAACAGATGCGAATACCTGTTCGAGTTGGCTCTGGTACTCAGCTTCAATCTCTTCAGCTTGAGCAGGAGTGATATCTCCACGGCCAACAAGAGCTTCGGTATACAAAGTACGTGTGGTGCGCTTTGCATCAATGAGCTTGTACATCAGCGGCTGAGTGAAGCTTGGCTCGTCACCTTCGTTGTGGCCGCGACGTCGGTAGCAGACCATATCGATGACAACATCTTTATTAAATGCTTGGCGATATTCGAAGGCGAGGTGCGCAACGCGAACACATGCTTCTGGGTCATCACCATTAACGTGGAAGACAGGCGCCTCAATAATCTTTGCAAAATCTGTTGAGTAACGCGCTGTACGTGAAGAACTTGGTGAAGTTGTAAATCCAACTTGGTTATTGACGACGATGTGAATTGTTCCGCCGGTGCGATAGCCAGGAAGGCCAGCCAACTGCAAGGTTTCAGCGTTAACGCCTTGTCCTGCAAAGGATGCATCTCCGTGAAGAAGAATAGGAAGAACTGAGTACGCACCCTTTGTATTGAGGCGATCCTGCTTTGCGCGCACGATGCCCTCAAGTACTGGGTTTACCGCTTCAAGGTGTGAAGGGTTTGCTGCCAAGTAAATCTTTGTTGTTGCACCAGATTGGGCGGTGAAGACACCTTCAGTACCCAAGTGATACTTCACATCACCTGAACCGTGAACTTCGTTCTCTGCATAGTGTCCTTGGAACTCTTGGAAGATCTGTCCCACTGACTTACCGGCGATATTTGCAAGCATGTTGAGGCGACCACGGTGTGGCATACCGATACAGACTTCATCGAGTCCGCGCTCTGCAGCTGCAGAAACGATTGCATCAGTCAATGGAATAACAGATTCGCCACCTTCAAGTGAGAAGCGCTTTTGTCCAACGAACTTGGTCTGCAAGAAAGATTCAAAAGCTTCAGCGCTATTGAGCTTGCGCAAGATGCGAAGTTGTTCGTCGCGCTCGATTGGTGGCAGACCCACTTCAATATGTTGCTGCATCCAACGACGTTCTTCTGGATTTGAAATGTGCATGTATTCAACACCGATTGAACGGCAGTATGAGTCACGAAGAATTCCAAGAATCTTGCGAAGTGGAAGGAATGGCTTTCCACCAAATCCACCTGTTGCAAATTCGCGATCGAGGTCCCACAAAGTAAGTCCGTGGGTAACAACATCAAGATCAGGATGTGTGCGCTGCACATAAACCAATGGATCGATATCTGCCATGAGGTGGCCCCATGTGCGATAAGCCTGAATCAACTGTTGAACGCGAGCCGTCTTATCAATCTCGTCATCTTTAGTAAATGCAAAGTCTGAAGCCCAACGAATTGGCTCGTATGGAATACGGAGCGCAGTAAAGATCTCGTCATAGAAATGATCTTCACCGAGAAGAAGTTCATGAATGCGACGCAGGTAATCACCTGATTGCGCACCTTGAATAACGCGGTGGTCGTAGGTGCTTGTAAGAGTAATGACCTTGCTGATAGCCATGCGGGCAAGCGTTGCTTCACTTGCACCTTGGAATTCAGCTGGGTAATCCATCGCACCCACACCAATAATCAAACCTTGTCCCTGAACTAAGCGTGGAACAGAGTGAACAGTTCCGATTGTTCCTGGGTTAGTAAGTGAAACAGTTGTACCTGCGTAATCTTCAACAGTCAGCGTGCCGCCACGAGCCTTCTTTACGATCTCTTCATAAGCAACCCAGAACTGACCGAAATCAAGTCCTTCGCAACCCTTAATAGATGGCACAAGGAGCTGACGAGTTCCATCCGGCTTTGCCAAGTCAATCGCAATACCTAAATTGATATGTTCTGGCTTACCGAGCGCAGGCTTTCCTTCGATTTCGCCGTAGAAAGCATTCATCTCTGGCATCGCACGAAGTGCCTTGATCATTGCGTATGCGATGATGTGAGTAAATGAAACTTTTCCACCACGTGTGCGCTTGAGGTGGTTATTAATAACGATGCGGTTATCAATCATCAACTTCGCAGGAATTGCACGAACCGATGTTGCAGTTGGAACCGTTAATGAAGCTTCCATGCTCTGAACTACGCGAGCTGCTACTCCGCGAATTGGTTCAAGGGATGCTGCACTCGGTGTTGCCAAAGTTGGAATTGGTTTTGCAACTGGCTGTGCCGGAGTTGCTGGAGTTGCATCGAGTGAACGAACAACAGGTTGTGTGTGAACTGGTGCAGCAGGAGCCGGAGTTGCAGGTGCTGCAACTGGTGTTGGTGTTACAGGAGCGGCAGCTGCAGGAGCAGTTCCAGGCATTGAAATGTTAGGAGGAGTTACAGGCTTTGGCGTTGGGGGAGTTCCACCCTTTGGAGCACTAGTAGATGCAGTTGTTGCAGCGCCTGCCTGAGGATTATTTTGGAAGTAGGTAACCCACTCAGTAGGAACAGAGGTTGGATCTGCTTGATAGCGCTCGAACATTTCTTCAACGAGCCAATCATTTGCGCCGAAGTCCTGACCTGATTGCGACACTGAGCGCTCCTTTGCGAACCGATGCTTCTCACTACTTAAATTGCGTGTAGCTGCAGGCTAAGACTATCGGCTGTGAGCGTTCTGAAAAAATGGCGATAGCCCCCAGAGCGCGCGAGATTGGGCACATTTTCGCCCACCGATTGCCTTCGAAAGGCGAGGTATCCCAAATCTTGAGAGAGTTCGCTTATGTCATCTGAGAGCACACGCCCACTTGCCGTCATCACTGGTGGAAGCCGCGGCCTCGGCTTTGAGGTTGCCAAAGCGCTCACCCTCAAAGGTTTCGATATCGCGCTGATTGCTAAGGATGCGCAGCGACTTGAAGAGGCAGCAGACCAACTCCGAGCCAGTACTGCACATATCTCTACCTTTGTCTGCGATCTCGAACAACCACATCTCGTTCGCGAACTGATTAATTCACTTACCCAATCGCTACCAACTCCAACAACTCTCGTTCTTGCACATGGCGTGATGAGCGCCAAGATGTCGAAGACTCTCAAAACCGATGATGCAGAGTGGCGACGTGTCATGGCAATTAATCTCGACTCTGTCTTCCAATTAGTTAACGGCATCGCACCCGCAATGGCAGATGCACGCAATGGTCGCGTCATTATCTTCTCTGCCTGCCTTGGTCGAATGTCAGGACCAGGAAATGCAGGAGGACTTGCTCCTTACAGAATTTCTAAAGCGGGAGTCAACGCACTCGTTCGCAACCTTGCACATGAAACCGGACTTGGCGCTCGCGGATTCCTCGTTGATGCAATCTGCCCTAACCATTCACGCACCGATATGGGTGGGCCTGATGCGCCACGTTCTGCAGAAGAAGGCGCCGCTACTGCAATCTGGTTAGCAACAAGAGAATTTAATCCGGGAGATACAACGGGCGTGCTCTGGGAAGATCAGCAAGTAGTGCCTTGGTGACTAACCCTCGTTCTTTGCGATACTAAAAGCAAAGTAAAGAGTTGGTAGTGCAAGCACCAGAATAATTACTGCACCGATATAGAAGTGTCCCTGAATTTGATAGTAGGCAACACCAAGAGCAATTAAGTTAGCCAATATTGCAGGCGACCTTCCATAGTTCTTGCCCCGAGCATACCCACGTCCAGCAGCAAATAAGCCAAGGGCTCCAATAATTGCAAATGAAATCTCACCCAACAGCGGTGCCATTTCCTCATTCTCGTGAGTGAAGCTAAAGACGATGAGCCACAGACCTAGGGCGAACACGATGGCAGCTTCGATATAAAGCAGGGTTGCGACTATTGGACGCTGACTAGATGTATTGAAACCATTTGGCATGAGACAAACTTTATCAGCCAGGCCAAGAACGCTCATGTCCCTATGACATTTTCACATGATGGCTTGCGTGACTCTCTCACTCATTTAGCGGCACCACCATATTTCTATGAAAATTTAAGGCGAGATTTAGCGACCGCTGAACGCAATAAGAGCAAACTCTCATTGATTAGATTTCAAATCTTTCCCCTCGACGAGGGTAGCGATTCGCAAGAATCCTCATATGAAGTTGCGATTCTCTCTTTTGCAGAACTCCTGAAAAGCAGTATCCGGGTGGAAGATTTGTGCGCACGTTTAGGACGATTTGAGTTCACTCTTATTGTGAGAGCAAGCCATGATGTAGCTCAATCACTGTCGCAACGAATACTTGAGAGGTGGAGCCATGAGCAATTTATCTGCAAATCGTGCTCTATCCCTGCAAAACTAGGGGAGAGCTCTCTCGAAATTCTCAATCGCCTTGATAACCAAGAGTTACAAGGAATTACTTAGCGCGATCGACGGGCTTATCCATCCACAGGTGTGCTCTCTTTTTAGCTAGAGATGTCAGTGGAGTTCTACCTTCTGCGCCATGGAGACCATGGATCCCGATGTAGTTTTTGGACCGATTGCCGAGCTCATTGCGGACCCAACGGTTGAAGAAATCTGGATCAACTCTCCTCAACGAATCTTTGTTGCACGTGCCGGAAAAAGTCAGCTCATCAATCTCGTACTCACCACGGAAGCCGTCAGGCAGCTAGTTGATCGCGCTCTCATTTGGAGTGGTAGGCGTCTTGATCTTTCTCAACCTTTTGTCGATGCCCGCCTTCCAGACGGTAGTCGATTACATGTAGCAATTCCGGAAATCACTGCTGAACATTGGGCGGTAAATATTCGCAAGCACTTGATGCGCCAGAAAACTATTAATGAGTTGGCAGCAATGGGAGTAATGAGTTCAGAGATTGCACTTGAACTTTCGCAAGCTGTAAAGAGCGGGCAGAACATCCTCGTAAGTGGAGGTACTCAAGCAGGTAAGACAACACTTCTAAACGCACTCATCTCAGAAACACCACTGTCGCAGAGAGTCATTACGATTGAAGAAGTTTTCGAATTACAACCCCGAGTTCCTGATTTAATTCAAATGCAGACTCGCGGTCCTAATCTCCAAGGCGATGGCGAGATAACGCTGCGCCAACTCATTAAAGAGGCACTTCGAATGCGTCCTTCTCGAATTATTGTTGGAGAAGTCCGTCAGGCAGAGGCTCTCGATTTATTGCTTGCTCTTAATTCAGGTTTACCTGGAATGGGAACCCTTCACGCTAACTCAGCACGAGATGCCATCACGAAGTTACAAACCCTGCCTTTGCTCGCTGGTGAGAATATCTCCCACAAATTTATTGCACCTACTGTTGCATCGGCAATCGATTTGGTAATTCAAGTCTCGCTCAGCCTCGATGGAACCCGAAGGATTATGGAAGTAGCGCGAGTTACAGGTCGTTACGAGAACGATCGTGCCGAAGTTGAAACAATCTGGCACTGGAATGGCAAAGTTTATGAGCGTGGTTTGGGTGCGCTGAGATGATCAAGATCCACCTGGAACAGAAGAAGACAATTCGATCGCTATCCATGGTCCTGGCAGCATTCTTGGTCGCAACTCTCTTTTCTCATTCCTTCTTGATTGCAACTGCATTTGCTCTCTTTGCCACCATCTTTATCTCCATCGCCCAACAAAGAGTTCAGTCGAAAAGATACTCAGCAATCCATGGGGCATGTCCAGATCTCATCGACATTCTTATTTCAGGAGTTCAATCTGGGCTCTCTCTCAATGAATCACTTGTGGGTTTGGCAGAGCGTGGACCAGATGTATTCAAGATTGAGTTTCGAACTTTCGCAGAGTCTCTCTATTCTCAAGGTGACTTTAAGAGCTCCCTGACTCAATTAAAGGAATCCCTCGCACATCCGAGTGTGGATCAGATTATTGAAGCACTTCTCATCGCTAGAGAACTAGGCGGTGCGGAGCTGCTCACAATCTTGCGACTACTCGGCAAGTTCATTCGTGAAGATTTAGCCCTGAGGCGAGAAATTGAAGTCAAACAGAATTGGATTAAGAATTCAGCTCACTTGTCAGCTGCTGCACCATGGATTCTTCTCCTGCTTCTTTCCACGCAGCCATCTACAGTGCAGGCATTCTCTACTCCTACGGGAGCACTAATACTTCTTGTAGGGCTGGGACTTACGGCGCTTGCTTATCTTTGGATGAATTCATTAAGCCGTATGCCAGTCCCCAATCGAATATTTATTGAAGAAACTTTCGTGAGGTCTTGATGCGAAATTCACTAAGCATCACAGCGCTGATATTAATTCCAGCCTTCATCCTCATTGCAGATGATGTCTCTTGGGAGAAGCTGAGTTTACGTTACATCGGAAAAATTGGAGATCGAACCGATGCGCGGAGTAAATTTATTGAACTCGGATATCCTGACAACCGAAGCTATGAAAATTTTCGCTATCGCCAACTTATCCTGATCTTTCTCGCTATTTCCATCGAGTTGTTGGCGTCAGTATTTCTTGGATTTTCAATAGCAATCTTCCTTGTCATTGGTGGATTCTTTACCACATCAATAATTATGCTCACTGAAAAGCATTTGAGTCGAGAGTTGAATTTGTATCGAGATTCCATCGAATCCGATTTTCCAACAATTGTCGAAGCGCTCACTCTCTCACTTTCTGCAGGAGAGTCCCCACTTGTATCGATGCAGCGCATCACAATACGAGGCCACGGAGCTTTGATTAATGAATTTTCAAAGGTGATTGATGCAGTGACAGAAGGCGAATCTTTTGCTTCTGCACTCGATTCGATGGGCCGTCGAGTTAAGTCTGTTGCAGTGCGTCGCTTTGTGGACTCAGTTGTTATTGCGATTACTCGCGGAGCGCCTCTCATCGATGTTCTACACAGCCACGCTCGCGAAGCCCGTGACTTTCAACGAAATCGAGTTCTCTCAGCTGCCTCCAAGGCAGAACTTTCGATGATGATTCCCGTTGTTTTTCTTATTCTTCCCATCTCAATCCTTTTTGCACTTTGGCCATCACTCTCAAATCTCAATCTCTTTGCGCAGGGATAAATGCGTTTTCCACCACACATACAAGAAAAGAAAGAGGAAGACAATGAATGAAGCAATTACAGTTAAGTTAGCTGAAGCATCCACCTATCTATCAATAAGACTTACTGAGTTCAAAAGGAGTCGCTTCTACAAGGCGCTCAGCGATGATCGAGGCGATGTTCCTGGATGGGTTCTTGTAGTTCTCATGACCACAGGACTAGTTACTGCTCTATGGACAATCGCAGCACCGAGACTTACAGCGATACTCAAGAATTCACTTGATGCGATGAATGGAATCCACTAATTGTTCCTTCGAATTATCAAGAAATTTGCGGATGAGGACGATGGAAACGTTGAAAGTTCTATGGTGTTGATTCCGCTTCTTTCGCTCTTCCTTATTGCAGCACAACTCACCGTGACTATTCATGGGAGAAATGTGGAGAAGATTTCGGCACAAGATGAGGCCTCGGTGCGTGCGATCAGCGGCGAATTCAAAGATTCTGATACCTATTTACATATTTACTCACCGGATCCGAATCAAAATCTAGATTTAGTCATTAGCCACAGAAGAAAAACTCTTCCCTCATTGGTACCGGGACTTTCACGACTGATTGGATCTGAATTGCAGGCTGATGTCAGCGGAATCGCAGTAGTCGAGAATCAAAGGTAAATCCGAATGCTGAAATTCATCAATAGGTTTCTGCGAGATGAAGGCGGTAGCGCCTCAGTCGAATTTGCTGTTTTAGCAATACCTCTCTTCATCCCCCTCTTTCTCTATATGAATTCCTTTGCCTCTATGAGTGATGGTCAGGATTCGCTCCGCACTCTGGCAAGGGAAGCTGCGCGAGGTTTTGTTACTAGCTCCAATGATCAAATTGCCTACGGTGTTGCCCATCAGATTGTTACTCAAGGAGCACAAGTCTTGGGGTATGAAAAGGCGCTACAGAATGGCGAAATTCAATTACATATTGGGTGCAGCACTCACCCATGTATCTCTCCAAATGCTTCAATCACGGTATCTATAACGCGATCAGAAAGAGAGCGACCAGATATCAAGGTTTCCGCAATCGCTTATGTATCCCCATGGGCATGATCAAGAAAATTATCAGAGATGAGAGGGGCTCGCTCTCGGTTCTCATTCTGAGCCTCTTTATGACTACCCTAATAACGCTCATTGTTTTGACAGATATTTCATCTATTTACTTTGCAAAGCGAGCACTTACTCAGGCGACAGAAGCAGCAGCGCAGCGCGGGGTAAGAAATTTAGATATGGATGCGTATTACCGAGGAAAATACAATGCAACACAGTTACTGCTCAATCTGACAGGAGATCGGGAACGTGATCCTGGCATCCCCATTGATTGCTCGAAAGGTTCCGAAGATGCGAGGGCGGCAATCGATGATTTCAGTAGAGATCGAGAAAAGTTGTTGAGTCAGCAATTGGGAGCAATCCACGTGGATAAAATCTCATGCGATGGATACCAGTTATCTCTTGCAACATCTTCAACAGCCCGATTGCCGTTTATCCTGCCCTTTATTGAAATAGCCGAAGTGGAAATTCGTTCGCAGGTAGGGACCTTTGATGAGCGAAAAATAACCACTAATTACTATGGAATTAACGTTGGCTAACTTCTCGCTATCCTTCACCTATGGCTCGCGAATACATCCTCGAAATCAACGAGATTGGCGCGACCCTTACATCGATTGAGAAGGTATTAGACCTTCCCAAGCTTGAGGCAGAAGCCGTTGAACTTGAGGCTGCTGCAGGCGTTCCGAATTTATGGGATGACCCTGAAAAGGCTCAGGCAGTGACAAGTAAGTTGTCTCGAGTGCAATCAACTATCTCGCGCCTTAAAGGGTTACGCCGCCGCGTTAATGATTTACCGGTTCTCTTTGAATTAGCGGCAGGTGAGCCAGATGGTTCTGCACTGGCTGATGCTGAAGGTGAACTCGATGCAACGGTAAAGGCAATCAGCGAGTTAGAAGTGACCACTCTTCTTAATGGTGAATACGACGATCGCGATGCTTTGATCACGATTCGCTCTGAAGCGGGTGGCGTTGAAGCTGCTGACTGGGCTGAGATGTTGATGCGCATGTATCTGCGTTACTGCGAACGCCATGAATTTAAAGTCGATGTTCTTGAAACTTCGTATGCAGAAGAGGCGGGAATTAAATCAACCACCTTCCGCATTACAGCTCCGTATGCATATGGAACTTTGTCGGTAGAACAAGGTACTCACCGCTTAGTTCGTATCTCTCCCTTCGATTCACAATCACGTCGCCACACTTCATTTGCTGGAGTTGAAGTAGTTCCTGTAGTTGAGCAGAGTGATCACATTGAGCTCGATGAGAAAGAAATTCGCGTGGATGTCTATCGCTCATCAGGTCCTGGAGGACAAGGCGTTAACACCACTGACTCTGCAGTTCGTTTAACTCACATTCCAACAGGGATTGTTGTCTCATGTCAGAACGAACGTTCACAGATTCAAAATAAAGCGACAGCGATGGCTGTTCTGCAATCAAAGTTATTGGAACGTCGTCGCCAAGAAGAGCAGGCAAAGATCAATGCTCTCAAGGGTGACACTGGCGGATCATGGGGTAATCAGATGCGCTCCTATGTATTGGCGCCGTATCAAATGGTGAAGGATCTTCGAAATAACCATGAAACAGGCAATACATCTGCAGTATTAAATGGTGAAATTGATGATTTCATCGAAGCGGGAATTCGCTGGCGCCGTAGCGCATCTCACTCATAATCCTGTGAATTACCACTAAATATCCCGAATCAACCCAGAAATTCCAGCTTCGCTCCATAAACTAGGGGTAGGTCTCGAACGTGCACCCCTGCACGAATATAAGGAGCAGCGTGTGATTAAGTTTGAAAATGTAAGCAAGATTTACTCTGGACAGGATCGCCCTGCCCTCGAGAGCGTGAACATTGAAATCCTCAAGGGCGAGTTTGTCTTCCTTGTGGGTATGTCAGGTTCAGGTAAGTCCACCTTCTTACGTTTGATCCTGCGCGAAGAGCGACCAACCACAGGCATCATCCATGTTGCAGGCAAAGATCTTGGAACTCTTGCAAACCATAAAGTTCCAGAACTTCGCCGCCAGGTAGGAACTGTCTTCCAGGATTTCCGTTTACTTCCTAACAAAACTATCTCAGAGAACATTGCATTCTCACTTCACGTACTTGGATATTCGCAGAAAGAGATTAACCGCGAAGTTCCAGAGATGCTTGAACTTGTTGGACTTGAAGATAAGGGCGATCGCTTGCCTTCAGAGATTTCAGGTGGAGAACAGCAACGCGTTGCAATTGCGCGTGCCTATGTCACTCGCCCATCAATCATCATTGCTGATGAACCAACTGGAAACCTTGACCCAGCACTTTCTGTTGGCATCATGAAGTTGCTCGATCGCATCAATCGCGAAGGCACCACAGTATTAATGGCAACACACGATTCAGGAATTGTGGATCAGATGCGTAAGCGCGTTATCGAACTCGATGGCGGCCACGTAATCCGCGACCAGGTTCGTGGCGTCTACGGATACACAGGATAAGGGGCAGAAAAATGCGCGCAGGATTCTTACTGAGTGAAGTCCGAATCGGACTTCGACGAAACCTCACCATGACATTTGCTGTCATTGTTACCGTAGCTATTTCACTCTCACTCCTTGGAATCGGATTGCTCTCCAATTCACAGGTAAGTGCGATGAAAGATTATTGGTATGACAAGATTGAAGTATCTGTATTTCTCTGCGGTTCACTCTCTGAGTCCCCTTCTTGTGGCGCAGGTGTAGTTTCACCAGAACAGCGCACATCAATTAAGTCAGATCTTGAAGCTCTTCCAGTTGTTGAAAGCGTCTTCTATGAATCACAGGCAGAAGCATTTAAGCGATTCCAGGAACGCTTTAAGAACTCTGCAATCGCGCAGAATGTGACAGCTGATCAGCTTCCAGAGTCATTCCGCGTTAAGTTGAAAGATCCCACACAATTCGATGTAGTCGTCAGTGCATTTAGTGGACGACCAGGCGTTGATATTGTTCAAGATCAACGCACCATTCTTGAGAAGTTCTTCAAGCTCCTTGCAGTACTTCGCAACGGTGCACTCATTGTTGGTCTTCTCTCTGTGCTAACAGCAGCGCTTCTGATTAGCAATACGCTTCGTATCGCAGCATTTAACCGCCGCCGCGAAACCGGCGTTATGAAACTTGTTGGTGCATCTTCTTGGTCTATCCAACTTCCATTCCTTCTTGAAGGAATCATCTCTGCAATTATCGGCTGGGGACTTGCAACAGGTCTTCTCTCAGCGCTCAAATACGTCGTCCAAGAGAAAGTTGCACCGCTTCTTACCTTCACCAAGTTCTTTGGTTGGGGCGAAGTTGCCGCAGCTTCAGCGTGGCTCTTACTTACCGGCCTCGTTGTTTCAACGGTTGCCTCTCTCATTACACTCCGTCGCTACCTTAAGGTCTAGCGCTATGGTGAAGGAACTGGGCAAGAAGCTCATCGCTCAGAATAAGAAAGCTCGTCATGATTTTGCCATCGATGATGTCTATGAATGTGGCATTGTCTTAATGGGAACAGAAGTGAAATCACTCCGTGCAGGTCGTGCATCTCTGATCGATGGCTTTGCCATGGTCGAAAATGGCGAACTCTGGCTTCATGGTGTTCACATTCCTGAATACACAGAAGGAACCTGGACAAACCACACGCCACGTCGCAAGCGAAAGTTATTGGTCAATAAAATTGAACTTCGCAAGATTGCAGCGCGCACAAAAGATTCTGGAATCACCTTGGTTCCGCTCCAGCTCTACTTTAAGGATGGCAAAGCAAAGATTGAAGTAGCTGTTGCCAAGGGTAAGAAAGCGCACGATAAGCGCAGCACTTTGATGGAGCAGCAAGCTACCCGCGAGGTAAATCGCGAGCTTTCACGCCGCCAGTCCGGCAAAGATTCCTTTTAATCTTTCCCGCCGAGTCTTTCACGCTTAGATTTTTGGTAATTTCGCAGTTGTCATAGGTCTTCTCTATACTTGAGCCATCGCTTAGATAGATCGAGTCAGCAGACAAGAATGCTCACTCCATACCTTCTAAGAAACCAATCCACTTCAATTTTCATTGGGTGAGTTGTCGAAAAATATTGAAAACTAAATAGTGTGAATTACGTTTCTCAACGTAGTTCCCAAGTTTCTAGTCTGACTAGATAAACATGGGGGTGAACGGTCTCGACTTTAGTTGTTGAGGCAGGGGAAGCGGGCCGAGGAAGCCGGGATGATCTCGTAAACCATGAAACCTGTGCACAAATAACTGCAGACAACAGTCGCAGTGATTTCGCTCTAGCTGCATAAGCTAGTACCGAATCCGTCAGCCCGGGCGCGCTCTCGTCCCGGATCCTGGCGTCGCTAGAGAGCTCTTCATCGAGATAGCGTTGCGAATATCTTGAGAGAACAGTTTCGCAAATGAGTTTGTTGAATACTTGTGTGTAAGAGATTCAGAACTGAGAAAACGATAAACACACTACGCCCGTAGAAGCCCTGTTTTAATTCTGAAGGACCCGGGTTCGATTCCCGGCACCTCCACCAGCATCACTCGTTATCTTCAGGACCTGGCTTTAGCCCTTCGAAAATCTCTTTGCAGATAGGGCATACAGGATATTTCTGAGGATCGCGAGAAGGTACCCACTTCTTTCCGCACAATGCGCGGACAGATTTGCCGGTTATTGCAGATTCAACAATCTTCTCTTTCTTAATGTAATGCGCGAATCGATCATGACCGCCATCATCTTCTTGCTCAACTGGGCGAGTAAGTGTGTCTGTATCTGCACCAGTAACAGGTGAATCAAGCGTTGGAAGACCGCGGTCGAAAATACCCATGCTCCTAGTATCTAATATGACTGTAGAATCTCCCAATGAAAGACTTACTACGCACAGAACACCTTTCCCGCGCTGATGTCGATTTACTTCTCGATACAGCAGCTGACTTTGCGAAGAATCCGCTCCGCTCGAATACAGCGTTGAGCAATAAGACAGTCGCGATTTATATGACTAAGCCATCAACTCGTACTCGCCTTGCATCTGAAACGGCAGTAGCGCATTTGGGTGGAACACCCATCTTTATCCGTGGCGATGACCTACAACTAGGTCGCGGTGAAACTATTGCAGATACTGCAAAGATCATTAGCGGCTTCTGCGATGCACTGATTATCCGTACCTTTAAGCAATCCGATGTCGATGAACTCGGCGCTGAATCCACGATTCCAGTTATCAACGGCCTTACCGATGATGATCACCCAACGCAGTTACTTGCTGACTGGGTAACAATTCGCGAGAACTTCGGTAACGACATCAAGGGTCGCAAGTTTGTCTACCTTGGTGATGGAAACAATATGACCCACGCTTGGTTGATTATGGGTGCAATCATGGGAGCGCACGTTGTTGCAGCTACTCCTAATGGCAAGTGGGCACCTGATGCAGCAGTTGTTGCAAAGGCGAAAGAGATTGCAGCAAAGAGCGGTGCAACTATTGAAGTTACCAACGATGCAGAGGCCGCAGCAAAGGGTGCATCAGTTCTCTACACAGATGTGTGGATGTCTATGGGAGATCCTGAAGCAGAACGTGCCGAGAAGATGAAGGCACTTGCTCCATATGCGGTCACTGAGAATTTGATGTCACTGACCGAAAAGGATTCCATCTTTATGCACTGTCTTCCTGCACACCGCGGTGAAGAAGTTGAAGCATCCGTTATCGATGGACCAAAATCTGTTATCTGGCGCGAGGCGTATCACCGCCGCACAACTATTCAGGCCCTGCTCTATCACCTCACCCGCGGAGAATTAAAGGGAAATTAACTCGACACTGAGATAGTTTCATCTAGCCTCGAGGTGCCTGAGCCAGTACCTTTACGCGCATGAGAGTTGCAGTCCCTAGAGAGATTAGAGATGGTGAGAAGCGCGTAGCGCTCGTGCCAGATGTCATCAACAAATTAATCCGTTTGGGTTATGAAGTTGTTATTGAATCCGGAGCTGGCGTTCATTCGCAGGCAACCGATGATCTCTTTACAGCAGCAGGTGCCACCGTAAAGAGTGGCAACGTCATCAGTGATGCCGATGTGGTTCTCTCAGTTACTCCTCTTACTCCAGCGCAGATGGGCACTCTGAAAAAGGGCGCCGTCACAATCTCTTTCCTCTCTCCCGTTACTGCTGTCGACTCGATCGATGCAGCAACAAACGCGGGAGTAACAGCGTTCTCACTTGAACTTGTTCCACGTATTTCTCGCGCACAATCTATGGATGCGCTGACTTCACAAGCGCTCTGTGCTGGTTATCGCGCAGCGCTTGTAGGTGCTGAACTTTCACCACGATTCTTCCCAATGTTGATGACAGCAGCAGGAACTGTCACACCAGCCCAAGTACTTGTACTCGGCGCAGGCGTTGCAGGTCTGCAAGCGATTGCAACAGCTCGCAGACTTGGGGGAGTTGTCAGCGCTTACGACGTTCGCCCATCCTCAGCTGATGAAGTGAAATCAATGGGTGCAACATTTATCAACCTTGAACTTGAAGCACTTGAAGGCGCTGGTGGTTACGCACGCGAGATGACTGAAGAACGTGCTGCAAAGCAACGCGAACTCTTAACTCCATACATCGCAAAGTCGCATGTTGTTATTACAACTGCTGCTGTTCCAGGTCGCACCGCGCCTCGTCTGATGACAGCTGCAATGGTGGATGCAATGGAGCCAGGAACAATCATTGTTGATATCGCTGCTGAAACTGGCGGAAACGTTGAAGGATCAAAGCCTGGTGAAATTGTTACAACAGCCAAGGGTGTAAAGATTTGGGGAGGTAGGGATATCCCTAGCCAACTCCCATTCCATGCATCCAGCTTGTATTCACGAAATGTCGTCAATCTTCTGACTCTTATGACAACTCCAAGCAAAGATGGAGCACCCGTTGCCCTCAATATTGATTTCACCGATGAAATCATCGACAAGTCAGCTACAACGCATGGCGGTGCCAAGCACACGCCAGGTGCAAGTGAGAAAGTCGGTGCCAACTAATGGATGCAATCGCAATCATTTCAATCTTCGTTCTTGCAGTCTTTGTGGGATTTGAAGTTGTCTCAAAGGTTTCATCAACTCTGCACACACCGCTGATGTCTGGAGCCAATGCAATCCACGGCGTCATCCTTGTCGGCGCAATCATCGTTGCCGATCACAGCGAGACAAACCTTGAACTAGGGCTATCCCTAGCCGCTATCGTCCTTGCCACTATCAATATGGTCGGTGGCTTTGTCGTAACTGACCGCATGCTCGAAATGTTTAAGCCGAAGAAGAAGGGAGGCGAATAATGAATAGCACTCTCTATAGCTTGATCGGCCTCGCTGCTGGCGTCGCCTTTATCTTGGCTCTCAAAGGACTTTCGCATCCTAAGACTGCTCGTCGCGGAAACCTCATCGGTGCATTTGGTGCAACCGTGGCAACTCTTTCAGTATTTCTCTACGTCACACCAACGCATAGTGAAGAGGTAGGCCACTCACTTCCACTCAATAACTTCTGGTGGATCATTGGTGCAATTCTTATTGGTCTCGTCGTCGGCGTTCCTGCAGCTCGCAAGGTCGAGATGACGCAGATGCCACAACTTGTTGCACTCTTTAATGGTGTCGGTGGTGGAGCAGCTGCGCTCGTTGCAATCGTTGAATATCTCAATCTTGGCGCCGAAGCGACAACTGCAGAAGTAATCTTCACAGTCTTTACCGTTGTTGTTGGCTGCGTTTCGTTTAGCGGTTCGATCATTACCTTTATGAAGCTTCAAGAGTTGATGACCACTCGTCCCGTCGTTTTCCCAGGCGGACGCTTTGTCATCGCAGGAACTCTCGCTGCAGTACTTGGAACATCAGTCTGGGTAGTTGCAGCACTTGGAACCACTCCACTTCTAGTACTCGCAGTTCTCTCACTTCTCTTCGGTGTGCTCTTCGTACTTCCAGTCGGTGGCGCAGATGTGCCAATCGTTATCTCATTGCTCAACGCATTTACAGGTCTGACCGTTGCAGCAAGTGGATATGTACTCTCATCAACGCTTCTCATCATCGCTGGAACGCTCGTCGGTGCATCAGGAACAATCCTGACTCGTTTGATGGCAGAAGCTATGGGACGTTCACTCTTTGGAACTCTCTTCGGTGCATTTACTGCAAAGCCACAAGAAGCATCAGGTTCTGCTGAAGAACGTCCAGTGCGTTCAGGTTCCGCTGATGACGTAGCGATTCTTCTTAACTATGCACGTCGCGTAGTAATCGTGCCTGGTTTCGGTCTCGCTGTTGCACAAGCACAGCACACAGTGCGCGAACTAGCTGATTTGATGATCTCTAAGGGCATCGATGTTGCCTATGGAATTCACCCTGTTGCAGGACGTATGCCAGGACATATGAACGTACTGCTTGCCGAAGCTAATGTTCCTTACGATCAATTAGCTGAAATGGATGAAGTGAATCCAACTTTCGGTCAGACAGATGTTGCAATCGTTATCGGTGCAAACGATGTTGTGAACCCTGCAGCACAGACAACACCTGGTTGCCCAATCTATGGAATGCCTATTCTTGAAGTAAATCACGCATCGAATATCATCTTCTTGAAGCGCTCAATGCGCCCAGGATTTGCTGGTATCGAGAATGAATTGCTATACGATCCAAAGACGATGTTGCTCTTTGGTGATGCAAAGGCATCTCTTACAAAGGTTGTCTCTGCGCTCAAAGCTCTTTAAGACTTAGCGCTTGAACTAGCCCTCTTGAAGATCAGTCGGAGCGTTGTGCACATCGAGAACGTCACCAGAAAGTTTGTCGGTTCTGTTCATTGGCTTCTTGGCATCATCCTTATAAATAGCAGGAATTGAGCCCAAGAGACCTTTCTGAAAATCTTCAAAAGCTTGAAGTACTTCGCGCTTTGTATTCATCACAAATGGACCCATCCATGCAACAGGTTCCTTAATTGGCTGCCCGCCGAGGATAAATAGCTCAAGGTTTGGTGAACGTGACTCTTGCTGATTAGCAGCGCGCACAACAATGGTGTCGCCATCACCAAAGACGGTGAGCTGACCCATTGATACTGGACGCTGTTCATCTCCAACAAAGCCATGACCTGACATTGTGTACACGAGTGCGTTGTAATCTTTGCGCCAAGGAAGGCGAAGTTCTGCGCCTGGGGCCACAGTTGCGTGAATCAAAGTAATTGGAGTTTGAGTTGTTCCAGGACCGACATGTCCATCAAGCTCTCCAGCGATGATGCGAATAAGTGAACCGCCATCAGTTGATGAGAGAAGAGCGACGTCGTTAGCGCGCACATCTTGGTATGCAGGCGGTGACCACTTCTTAGCTGCAGGAAGATTTACCCACAATTGGAATCCGTGAAATAGACCACCAGACATCACCAGATGCTCTGGGGGAGTTTCAATGTGAAGAATTCCACCGCCAGCTGTCATCCACTGTGTATCTCCATCAGTGATAGTTCCGCCGCCACCATTGGAATCTTTATGATCGAAGATTCCATCAATAATGTAAGTAACTGTTTCAAAACCGCGATGTGGGTGCCAAGGAGTTCCCTTTGGTTCACCTGGTGCGTACTCAACTTCACCCATCTGGTCGAGGTGAATAAATGGATCGAGCTCTGCTAAATCCACGCCAGCAAATGCACGACGAACCGGGAAACCTTCACCTTCAAAACCTTGTGGAGCAGTTGTCACGCTCTTCACTCGTCGCGCACGCAGACCTGTTGTATCGCTGATGCGCGGAAGGATGGTGATGTCACTAACGGTTACTGCTGGCACGGCGGCTCCTTTGTCTTAGCCCAAATGTAGTTGAACTTTCAACTAGTAGCAAGGCGAGTTACAAAGGCTCGTTGATTGGGCGTGCAGGGGTAAAGAACTGCTTGCCGAGCGGAGAGGTCCACGTGCAGGAACCGTCGCTAAAGCTCTCGATTTTCCAACCATCGTGGGTCTTCAATCGGTGATGTCTTCGACAGAGAGCGCCGATGTTCTCAGGAGATGTACTACCCCCGGACTCCCAACTCTCGGCATGATCAAGATCTGAAAGAAGCGCCGATCTTCTACATCCGGGAAAACGACAAGTTCGATCTCGGGCAATAAGAAAATCTTTCAGATGCTGAGGAGGTTCATAACTTTCGCGGCCGAAGTCGAGAAGATTTCCGGTCTGAGGTTCTGTGATAAACCGTTTCCACTGTGAATCTGAGGCAAGTTCGCGCGCAACAGCTGCAGGGATTGGTCCATATCCAGCAAGTTGCCCAGGATTTTCGGCGAGACCAAGAAGAGTTGGAAGATCGATTGTCACATTAACGGTAAGTGGACGGCGCTGAGGAGTAACTGTCTCTGAGATTTCAGAGAGGAAGTTGGAGCAGATTGCCGAGAGAGCATCGGCGCGCTTCTGATCTTTTGTGAGTGCGCTACCTTCGAGAAGATTCTTATCGTTGAGACTTTGGATAGATTTTCCGGATTGTGAATGCGCACGTTGTTCTTGGCGCAGGATGAAAGCTTCGATTGAGTTCATAACAATCTGTGCATCGGCTGCCGGCAATATTGCTACGACTGTAGACATTCCATCTGCCTCGTTGTAACAACTCACACGCCTAAGGGCTGTTGCTCGCGATGTTGACTCTTCAAATTCTTCTGGCGCAAGTTTGGCAATCTTATTGCGCAGATGATTCGCCACCTGACCGGGTGTATGGAATTCAGAGAAGGAGAGAGCGCTCTGTTCGATTTCAAAGATGACTGACTCTGGCGCACCATCGCGAATTGCTGCAGCAGTTTCACGAGCAATCACTGTTGCATGAGCCGAAGAAATCTCACCTGTTGCAAGTGCGGAACAGGTATTTGGCAAGTTATTGACGAGAGTTCGCGCAATATCGATTCGAGATTGCGCAGTTGCTGGAGCCAATCGAAGCGCTGTCGAAATATCTTCGCGCTCGGCTTCATCGACGCCTGAAAGTGGTCCACCACCCTCGCTCGGTTGAAGACCTGCCACCGCCGCAATTGCGCGCTGGCGAAGTGCGTAGAGCCAACCATCTTGGCGATCGAGCGCTGTGAGGTAATCGATGCGATCACTAGCGTTGAGATTATGTGGATCAATTTCAGAGAGACGAGACATGGTTGCAGCACCTGGTATTGCGCAGAGCAACTCAGCCATGATGGCGGAGAGCTGATCTACATCAATCAGGCGTGCTGTTGTCATGGAGGAGATATTCGATGGGAGCACTGACAGAGTTGTGGGGAATTTCGCTTGCATAGAGGTAATTGGGGAAAAGTATTTTGGCGAAGGATACTTAGCGTGCGCATACGGGAGGGTTTATGACAGTCCGTAGCGGCGTTAGAATAGGAATGTGAACAAGCATGCTCCAAAGCTCAACAAGGTGATTCTGTATTACAAATTTACGCCAATCGCCGATCCTGAAGCTGTGCTGCTCTGGCAGAAATATCTATGCCAATCTCTCAATCTCAAGGGCCGAATCCTGATTTCAAAGCATGGAATCAATGGAACTGTCGGCGGAGAAATGGCCGATGTAAAGAAGTATGTGCGCGAAACTCGCCGCTACGAAGGCCTAAAGAAAACTGTCTTTAAATGGTCAGATGGAACTGGAAATGAATTCCCTCGCCTGCGCGTTGTCGTCAAAGATGAACTCGTTGCATTCGGAAGCCCCGGTGAAATCGAAGTTGATGAGAACGGCGTCATCGGCGGTGGCGTTCACCTTCGCCCAGAACAGGTCGAAGAGCTTGTAAAAGAGCGCGGCGATGAAGTTGTCTTCTTCGATGGCCGCAATGCCTACGAAGCGAAGATCGGAAAGTTTAAGAATGCAATCGTTCCGGATGTAGATACATCGCGCGATTTCATCCGCGAAATCGAAAGCGGAAAGTACGACCACATTAAAGATAAGCCAGTCGTTACTTATTGCACCGGTGGAATCCGTTGCGAAATTCTTTCTGCAGTAATGAAGAAGCGTGGCTTCAATGAGGTCTATCAAATCGATGGTGGAATCGTTAAGTACGGCGAACGTTTCGGCGATGAAGCGAACTGGGAAGGTTCGCTCTATATCTTTGACGATCGAATCTCAATGGACTTTAGCGATAAGGCAAAGATCATCGGCCAATGTGACAAGTGCAGCGCCCCAACGAAAGATTTCCGTAACTGCAACACAACTTCATGCCATCAACTCATCCTTCTCTGTGACTCATGTGCATCGCTGCCATCTAACCTCAGCTGCACACATGATCAATCTCGCCAGCACGATTCTGAACTCGTCGGCTAGCTTCCAATGATTTGGTGGCCTACTGAGATTCCTACTCTGCAATATGGGTTAGTCACTCTTCGACCCAGTGCAGAAAAAGATATCGATGCAATCTTTAACGCCTGCCAAGACCCACTTATCCCACAATTCACCACAGTTCCTGCTACTTACACAATTGATCACGCCATCGATTTCGTACGCTCTGACCCATTTAGTTTTGCAGAACGTCGTGAACTTCGCTTTGTAATAGATCACGGAAATGGCGCGGATACGAATTTTGCGGGAGTTATTTCTCTGCACACTATCAATATCAAAAACCACACCGCTGAAATTGGTTATTGGATGGATAAATCTCTTCGCGGAAAAGGCATTGGAACCATCGCCGCCAAGATGATTACCGATTATGGATTCAGATCTCTTGGATTCCGACGCATCGATGGCCTCGTGGATGTCGATAATCTGGCTTCACAGAAACTTCTCACAAGTGCAGGCTTCCAAAAGGAAGGAATATTGCGCAACAAGGTCTCACGTGAAGATGGTCGGCAGATTGATATGGCACTCTTTGCAACGACTGATTCGACCTGGAAACCGCTGGCTGATTAATTAGCCCCAAGATGTATCTGAGAGGAGCGCTGTGGAATCTTTAGCTCTCGTCGTCACTCTCATGATTTCGATCATTCTTTTTTCTGGTCCGTTCTCTCTCATACTTTCCACCTCCAGAATTCGTAAGACAAGCGATAGCCTCATGTATCTCATCGCTCGTCGATTCCTCATGGGATCGCTTGCGCTATTTGGTGTCTTACTCAGCCTCGTATTCATCTTTAATTCCATACCACTTGTGCTCAAAGCTCTCTCGCTTATCTGTATCGGACAGCACCTATGGGCTGCAGATCGTGAATACGGTCGATTCATCACTTCTAAGCTTCGCCGCAATGGCAATGGCCCTGTAGGTCAACACTAAAAAATGGGAAGTACTTCTCGAAAACTCTCACATGTAGCTCTAGCTGCAACTCTGTTCTTCTCTCTCTTTTCAGCAAATAGTGCAGCAGCAGATAACCCACCTAGAAAAATCATGACGGGCTGGCTTCCGTATTACTCGATGAAGACTGCCCTTCCTGATGTACTCAATAATATTGATCTGATAAAAGAGGTAATGCCTTTTTGGTACACCTTGAAATTTGATGGCAAGAAGAAGGCTGCTTACGTCGCAGATTTAACGAACACGGGAAAGAATCCAGTCACGCAGTTAACCGAATCCCAAACTGCGATTGCAGCTTTGAGGCAGGAAAATCTTCAGATCATCCCGACCATCACAGATGGAACGGACAAGCTTGTACTTGCAGGACTTCTTAAGAATCCAACATCGCGCACACAAATTGTCACAGCGCTGATGGAGCTGGTCCGCAGCAACAATTACGACGGTATCGATTTAGATTTCGAAGGATTCGCATTCGTGGATGGAAATGCAACATGGACCAGCACGGCGCCATCGTGGGTTGCCTTTGTCAAAGAGTTAAGCGTTGCACTTCGCGCTGAAAAGAAGTTGTTATCTGTCTCAACTCCGTATGTTCTAAACCCAAACGATGCGCAGAAGGGGTACTTCGTCTATGCATGGGCAGCGATTGCTTCCTCTATCGACAAGCTTCGCATCATGACCTACGACTACTCTGTATCAAAGGTAGGGCCACTGGGCCCAATCACCTGGGCAGAACGCACAGTGCAATACGCAGTCTCCATCATGCCTGCATCAAAAGTATTTGTTGGAGTTCCTGGATATGGTCGTGATTGGGTAACTGCAGTAAATGGAATTTGTCCTTCCAATGTTGCAAACGTCATTAAACCCGGAGCAAAGGCTGCAACTTTTGTGATGCGAGATGCGGTTGCGCTTGCCGCAACATATGGTGCAACACCAACTTATGATGAGAAATTTGGCGAATCAACCTTCTCGTATCAGAAGGTCTACAACGGAACTACCGCAACAGGGCTAGCAACATCATGTACAGCATCACGTACCGCTTGGTATCAAGATGCTCGTGGATGGGCGCTGCGAGCTGCGCTCGTTACCAAATATCGCATTGGCGGCATCACTGCGTGGACTTTCGGAATGGAAGAGCCTCTCGCAATGGAAGCTATCCGCCAGGTCGCAAAGGCAATTGCACCGGATCAAGTTAACGTTACTGCGGCAATTAACCAATCAACAATTGATTATGGAAATCCAATTACAGTAACAGCCACATTTACTATTAAAGATAAGTCACCACTGGTGGGTATTCCTGTTCGCATTGAAGGAAAATCAGCTGGCGATAGCAATTGGCGCACTCTGGCCACCGTCACTACAGGTATTGATGGAAAGATCGAGAAGGCTGTCCTCGTAGGTAGATCAACTGCAGTGCGCGTCTACTCTGACCAAACATGGGAACGAACAGAGGGAGTCACTTCTGAGTTCCCGATAACCGTTAATCGACTTCTTGTACTCAGTGCACCTGGAACCATGAAGGTGACAGCTGATGCAACTATTACCGGAAATATCCGCCCTCGTACGGCAGGCTCTTCTATCCAACTTGAAAAACTAGTTGGCAAAGAGTGGAAGGCGATCGGACAAGCAGTTCTCACAGATGCCCAAGGAAACTTCTCACTCACCATATCTGGGCAGCAACGCGGAGTTCTTGCATTCCGAGTAACAGTTGCTGCTGATGCACTCTGGAGCGTTGTCACCAGCCCAACCTTTAATATCATTGCCCGGTGATGGTAAAGACTGCAGATAAAATCGAAGAAGAGATTCGTGCAATCTTTTCTGGCGATACGCCGTGGGTCACCATCGTCTGGGATGACCCAGTAAATCTGCAGACATATGTGGTCTATGTATTTATGGAGCTCTTCGGATATTCCAAAGCGCGCGCAACGGAGTTGATGTTGCAGGTGCATAACGATGGCAAAGCGATAGTTTCAACGGGAAGTCGAGAAGAGATGGAACATGATGTTGCTCGTCTTCACGAGTATGGCTTGTGGGCAACACTGCAGCGTGGCGACCAGCTATGACAGCAACAGAAGGATTTAAGCGCCACGGTGATCACTCTTACGTAGCAACCTTTGCTGACAGTGAGAAAGAGGTACTCCTAAATCTCTGCGAACAGATCATCGAACTATTAGCTGAACGTCATGATCATGGCCACGATGATCCATTAGCTGCGATGGTTGGTATTACTTCTCATGATTCACCTCCTGAAGATGAAGTGCTACACCGCTTACTGCCTAACGCTTATGCCGATCAGGTAGATGCCTCTGAATTTCGTCGATACACAGAATCGACGCTGCGCCAGAAGAAACAGGCACATGCCATTTCCATGCGCATTCATCTGAAATCTTCAGATGATGGAACTGTTGATTTAGATCATGACAATGCAAATGCATGGTTAGGTGCAATTAACGATATTCGTTTGGCGCTTGGCGTCAGATTGAAAGTTGAGAACAATTCGCATGAAGAACTTGAATTGCTAGCCCCTGATGACCCGCTTCGCGGTGTGTATGCTGTCTATACATGGCTTGGTTGGCTGCAAGAAACCCTTCTTTCTGCACTCATTGATGATGCTGATGAAGATGAAGAATCTCAGCTTGGAAATTCATAATAGGATTCAATTATGGCGCTCGAGATTTCACGTTCTTTTGTTGATGCAATTCTCGAACAGTCGCGCGCTGAATATCCCGATGAATGTTGTGGAGTAATCCTTGGACCAGCTGGGTCTGGTCAAGCACTTCGCCATAAGCCCATGCTTAACGCTGCGCATTCACCTACTTTCTATGAATTTGACCCTAAAGATTTACTCGCTCTCTACCGCGAGGCAGACGCTAACGATGAAGAGATTGTCGTGATCTATCACTCTCACACCGAGACCGAGGCTTACCCATCTCGCACCGATATTGCCTATGCCGGCGAACCCGGTGCTCATTACGTCCTCGTCTCTACACGCAAAGAGATTGCACCTGCAACAGAATTCCGTTCATATCGCATCATTGATGGCGTTGTGACTGAAGAGCCCGTCACAATTACTGGCTAATACTTTCAATTAGAGTTCGCAGCGTTTTTTCGACATAATTAAGCCATGTCAATCGAAGTCCGTATCCCAACAATTCTGCGCCCATATACAAAGGACCAGAAGTCAGTTGAAGCCGCAGGTGCAACTCTTTCTGCAGTCATTACAGATCTCGATGCAAACTATGCAGGCCTAGGCGAACGCCTTCTTGAAAATGGCGCGCTTCGTCGTTTCATCAATGTCTATGTCAATGATGAAGATGTTCGTTTCCTTGGTGGACTCGATGCCCAGATTAAAGATGGGGATTCAATAACAATTTTGCCTGCTGTCGCTGGCGGCTAATTTTGGCTCGTTACGACTCACTCGAATCATCGGTAGGTAATACACCTCTTATCGGTCTACCGCGCTTATCTCCTGCGCCCAATGTTCGTTTGTGGGCGAAGATGGAAGATCGCAATCCAACCGGTTCGATTAAAGATCGCACTGCAATTTCCATGATTCAAGCAGCAGAACGAGACGGACTCTTAAAGCCAGGCGCAACAATTCTTGAACCTACAAGTGGAAATACTGGCATCTCTCTTGCCATGGCTGCAAAGGTGCGCGGATACAAACTCATCTGCGTCATGCCTGAGAACACCAGCCCTGAACGTCGTCAGCTCCTTGAGATGTGGGGTGCGCACGTTATTTCTTCACCTGCTGCTGGTGGCTCTAATGAAGCAGTTCGTGTAGCTAAAGAGATTGCTGCCAAGAACCCTGAATATGTTTTCCTCTATCAATATGGAAACCCTGCAAATACTGCAGCGCATTACAACGGAACAGGTCCAGAAATCTTTAAAGATCTTCCTACTATCACCCACTTTGTTGCAGGTCTTGGTACAACGGGAACTTTGATGGGCGCTGGTCGCTACCTTCGCGAGCAGAACCCTGATGTGCAGATCATCGCTGCCGAACCTCGCTACGGTGAACTTGTCTATGGACTTCGCAATATTGATGAAGGTTTTGTTCCAGAACTCTATGACGCAACTATATTAACTCGACGTTTCTCAGTAGGTGCAGAAGATTCTGTAAAGCGAGTGCGCGAACTTCTTGAAGTAGAAGGAATATTCGCTGGAATTTCAACAGGAGCAATACTTCATGCAGCTATTGCAATGGGCGCTGAAGCTATCCGCGATGGCCGCGATGCTGATATTGCATTCATTGTCTGCGATGCAGGCTGGAAATACTTATCTACTGGGGTCTATGGCTCACAGATTGCCGAAGCAACTGAAGGGCTCGACGGCACTCTTTGGGCTTAACGCCTTCTCACCGTTAGACTTGCGCCATGAGTAACGCGCCAATCGGTATCTTCGATTCTGGCGTTGGTGGATTAACTGTTGCTCGCGCCATTCTCGATCAGCTTCCGAATGAATCAACTCTCTACATCGGTGACACTGCGCGTGGACCATATGGACCCCGCCCTCTTGCTGAAGTTCGTGACTTCGCACTAGAAACTCTCGATTTCTTGGTAGATCAAGGTGTTAAAGCGTTGGTGATTGCATGTAACACGGCAAGTGCTGCAATGTTGCGCGATGCACGCGAGCGTTATTCAGTTCCAGTTATCGAGGTGATTCAACCGGCAGTTCGTCGCGCAGTTGCCGCAACTCGCTCTGGCAAAGTAGGAGTTATAGGTACACGCGCAACCATAGATTCAAAGGCTTATCTCGATGCATTTGCTGCCGCACCACAATTGAAGATTTCATCTATCGCCTGCCCGCTCTTTGTTGAATATGTCGAACGCGGAGAAACATCAGGGGAGGCAATCACTAAAGTCGCCCGCGAATATCTGCAACCTATGATTGATGCAGAGATAGATACCTTGGTTCTTGGATGTACTCACTACCCACTTCTGACAGGCGTCATCTCCTATGTGATGGGCAATGAGGTATCACTAGTTTCCAGTGCCGAAGAGACTGCAAAAGACCTCTACCGCGTACTCGTTGAAAATTCATTGCTGCGCACACCTGCAAGTGTTGCTGCATCGCATACATTCTTAGCAACAGGAGATGCCAAAGCATTTGAAGTACTTGCACGTAGATTCTTGGGACCTGAAGTAGGTTCTGTTCAGCATCACGTTCTCTAATTACCGTACCTAAAGCAACTAACAAGAAGAAGAGGCAAGAGATGGCACGCAACGATGGACGCGCAGTAGATCAACTTCGCGATATCAAGATCACTCGCGGTTGGCTCGATCATGCCGAAGGTTCAGTGCTTGTGGAATTCGGGAAGACTCGAGTTCTCTGCGTTGCCTCATTTACTCCCGGAGTTCCACGTTGGCTTAAGGATTCAGGTAATGGTTGGGTGACATCCGAATATTCAATGCTTCCTCGCGCAACACATACACGTTCTGATCGCGAAAGCGTAAAAGGAAAGCTCGGAGGGCGTACTCAAGAAATTTCTCGTCTCATCGGACGTTCACTTCGTGGAATTGTCGATATGAAAGAGCTCGGCGAAAACACCATCGTGATCGATTGTGATGTGCTTCAAGCAGATGGTGGAACTCGTACAGCTGCAATTACTGGTGCATACGTTGCACTTGCGGATGCAATTGCCTGGGCGCAGAAGCAGGGACATATCAAAGTTGGCGCAAAGCCACTTGCAGATTCCGTTGCTGCGGTAAGCGTTGGAATTATTGATGGCGTACCAATGCTTGATCTCTGTTACGAAGAGGATGTGCGCGCAGAGACAGATATGAATGTGGTCTGTTCTGGTGATGGACGCTTTATAGAAGTGCAGGGAACAGCAGAAGGCGCACCTTTTGATCGCGCACTCCTTGATTCACTACTTAACCTTGCTGTTGCAGGCTCTGCGACACTTACCGAACTCCAAAAGCAAGCTCTCGCAAAGTAAATGGCACATCAGCTCTTACTTGCAACGCGCAATAAAGGAAAGATTGAAGAGTTTCGTCGCATCCTTGATGCTGTAGCTCCTGGTGAAATTGTTTTAGTTGGGCTCGACCAATTCCCCAATCTTCATGATGTCGTTGAAGATGGTGCAACCTTTGAAGAAAATGCACTGAAAAAAGCGCGCGAAATGTCTCTGGCAACAGGAATTCCTGCCATCGCCGATGACAGCGGTCTCTGCGTTGATGCACTTGATGGATCTCCTGGAATTTACTCTGCACGATGGGCAGGAAGCCATGGCGATGATGCTGCCAATACCGCCAAAGTTTTAGAAGAACTCAAAGATGTTCCAGAAGAGAAGCGAAGCGCTCACTTCACCTGCGTTGCTGCTCTCTATCTTCCTGATGGACGAAGCCACTGCGAAGAGGCACATTTCGATGGGTGGATACTGCGCGCACCAATCGGTGAACAAGGATTTGGGTATGACCCAATCTTCCGCCCCGATGGCCTAGAGCTCTCATGCGCACAAATGAGCGCAGATGAGAAGGATGCAATAAGCCATCGCGGAAAATCACTCCGCGCAATAGCGCCCCATGTGATCACTTTGCTCAAAACCCTAGGTTAAACTTTCTCCTATATTCCACCGTTTCATAACTCATTTCAAAACCCAAGGAGATATACCGTGGCAGTAAAGAAGAAGTCAGCAGCTAAGAAGGCTGCACCTAAGAAGTCAGCGACCAAGAAGGTCGCTAAGAAAGCTACAGCCAAGAAGTCTCCTGCAAAGAAGACAACTGCTAAAAAGTCTGTAGCGAAGAAGACAGCGAAGAAGGCTGTTAAGAAGAGCGTTGCTAAGAAGGCGGTTGCGAAGAAGAAGACAACAACAAAGAAGGCTGCGCCTAAGAAGGCGGTTAAGAAGTCTGCTGCGAAGAAGTCAACTGCTTCAAAGGTTGTAGTGCCACCAGTTCCAGCAACTGGATCAGCGCGCGTCAACGTTTCAACAACACCAGCTGCGCTAAAGCCAGCTGCTAAGCCATCTGCACCATCGGCTGCTCCACGTCAAGGCTCATCAAGCAAGACACTTCTTGCCGTACTTGTCGGAGTTGTTCTTCTCGGTGCAATTGTTATCTCAAATTCAAAGAGTGATAACGATGGCGCAGCTCCTGCAACAGAGCCTTCCATGGAAGCTTCTGCAGAACCAATGGCAACTGAATCAGCAGCTGAAACACCAGCTGCTACAGATGCTGCAGCAACAACAGGTGAAGCACCATCACGCTTTATTGGAAATTGGAAAGATAGTTCAAAGTCTGTAATGGTCATTACATGGAAGGCGCCAGCAGGAGATGTAAAGGGTTACAAAGTTGAGACTCGCTCAAACCAGGGTGCATGGAACGTTGTATCTGAGGTTTCAGGAACAACATATGCAGCTGAATTTGCTAAGAAGTCTGAAGATGGATCAACATCATTCCGAGTATCTGCAGTCTATGCAGACGGTTCACTTGGTGTTGCTAAGGCTTTCGGATTCGCAGGTCAGTTCGAATAATCAATTAAGAAATTACCCCGTCCTTACATGGGCGGGGTTTTTTCTTGCCCAAGAAAATACTAATCGAGATGTTTAATAATCTCAGCAACGTAAACATCGACACCTGTAGGTACGAGGTGTACTCCATCAGGTGCAAAATATTCGGGATGTCCTTCAGAGATTGAATTCCAATCAACAACTGTCACCCGTGAATACTGAGATGCAACGTCAGCGATAAGTGCGTTATTGGCTTCACGCCAAGGACGCGGTACAGCTGTATTTACAACGATAATTCGAGGTTGATCCTTAACAGCTTCAAAAATTGCCACTGTCTGTTCACGAGTGAGGGCGTTGTTATTGCCAAGATTGAAGATCACAGGCGCATCTGCTGCTAGAGCCTTATCGTGCACCATGACCGAAAGTAGCTCTGGGGCCTGTCTTCCAATACGGGCATTCATCACTGATATCGGGTGGCTTTGACTGAGCGTTGAACGTATTCCGAGAATGACAGAGTCGCCAGTCACCCAAAGGCCATCGGTCACAACCTCAGTGATTTCGGTGGGTTTCGAGGTGAGTGAATCTTCGAGTTTCTGGCGCTGTTCATTGGCAATACCTATTGCACGAACGCTCACAACGGTGGCAAGAAGCAGGACAACAACAGTGACAGCAGAGAATGTTCGAGTCTTTTGGGTTCGTTCCTTCTTAGTTCGATATTTCAAACCCTTAAGCCAGTACTGAATGACACCACGGCGAATAGGAAGTTCGACAAAGCGAAGCGAGATATCACTGAGTGCAAAAACAATAAGTATGCGCAGTGAGGTAAGCGCCCACTCTTTTCCTGCTAGATCAACGCTAGGGCGAGTTACTTGAAAGATAACCCAGTGCCATAAGTAAATGGCATACGAACGTTCACCAATCCAAAGGAATACTGGATTTTGCAGAACGGGTGCGAAGCGAGAAGCGGGATGAACAACGGACATCACAATTGCTGCGCCACAGATTCCTGCCAGCGGGAATGCAATTTTATAGAGCGTTGGCTGGGTCTCATCGATAAAGAGAAAAGCAGCGAGGATTCCAATAAATCCTATGAAGCCAACGCCATCGATAAAGTCTTGTGCCTTCTTTGAAACTGTCTGTGTAAAGTTCTGCGGGATCCAACTGACCGCGAGAGCAGCCCCAAGAAAGAGTCCGATGCTGTGTGTATCTGTTCCAAAGTAGACGTGGCTTACCTTTGAGGCGTTTGAAGCATCGAGTGAGAATGAGACAAATAGAAGAGTAACTCCAGATGCTGCAGCAATAATGAGCGATGCAAGTGGAATGTGCTTCTTTCCAAATTGTTTCAGAATGAAGTAGAGAATGAGTGGCCAGACGAGGTAGAACTGCGCCTCGACTGCAAGTGACCAGGTGTGCTGAAGAAGTGGAGGCCGGCCGATACTTTCAAAGTAATCCTGATGGCGAGCAACCAGCCACCAATTCATAGTGCCAGACAGTGAGAATGGCATATCTGTCAGAAGACGTTTAATGGTGTCAGGTGCCCAGATTCCAATCGCAATTGTGGTTGATACCAACATAAAAACGAGAGCGGGAAGTAGGCGACGAGCGCGAGCGATATAGAAACCCTTGAGATCGAGGCCGCCACTTTGCGCAATGGAATCAAGTAATAAACGTGTGATGACATAACCCGAGATGACAAAGAAGAGATCTACACCGAGGAATCCGCCAGGAATCCATGTGAAACCAAGGTGATAGAGCATCACCGCAATTACGGCGACAGCGCGCAGTCCATCAATTGCAGGGATGTATTGGATACCGCGAGTGGCAGCCATCAGAGTTACTTACGCTTTGCTGAAGTTTTCTTAGCTGTTTTTTTCTTAGGAGCAGCAATGGCGGCGCGAGTGCGCTTACTTTCTACGCGAATCGGCGCTGTCTTCTTTACTGTTCCATCTTCGTTCAGTGAGTTGTCAACCACAGATTGCATCTTGCTCAGGCGCGCAAATGCTGAATCCAACTTTTCGCGAGATTGCGCAATTGCAGCTTCAGCAGCGGAGAGTGCGGAAGCTTGGGAACGATAGAGACGCTCTGATTCAACGAGGATATCTGCCAGCCATGCGCGGTATTCGACAACATTTTCGGCTGCTTCTGCAATAACACGTTCTGCTTCGCGGCGAGCGGCCGTTGTAAGAGCCACCGCTTCACGACGCTTTCCATCGACTACAGAATCTGCTTCAGCAATCTTTGCGCTAGCAACAGCTGATGCTTCACGGGTGGCATCTCGGACGATTTCAGATGCTTCAGCTTCGGCGGTAGAAATATATTTACGGCCACGGGATTCAGCGCCTGCAAGAATGCTGCGAGCTTTATTTTCAGCGCCTTCAAGGGAATCCTTCGCGCTGCGATTTGCTTCGTTGATTAAGCGTTCTGAAGCAGCTGTGGCTTTCGCCTCACGTGCCTGTGCAGATTTAATCATGGACATCGCAGTTTCAGTTGCGAGGATTTCAAACTCTTCACGGCTCAAGCCGGTGATGTCACGGCGAGATTTCAGGTCTGCTAACTGTGATTCGAGTTCGCGGATGCGATCGACAGGATTTGCAACGGGTGCGCGCTCTGATTCGTCGCGAAAACCAACCCAGTTGCGGAAATTCTTTTCGGCCATCGTGAAACTCTCAATCAAGTGCTCGGGATACATTGCGAGAGCCCAAGATTAGGGCATAAAGCTACTTTCGGTAAATGGCGAAAGAGACCGCTAAATACTGAGAAACCCACGCCGCCAGCACGAAGATATGAAAGAGCTCATGGAAACCAAAGTATTTAGCATTACGGCCTGGGCGCTTGAGCGCATAGAAAATTGCACCAATTGAGTAGAGCAAGCCTCCCACGATGATGGGGAGTATCACCCACAGACCACCCTCCTTATAGAGCTGAGGCGTGTAAATGATGGCGACCCAACCGAGGAGAAGATAGTTGGCAACATAGAGAAAACGCGGGGCACCAACCCAGAAGACGCGAAGTGCAACCCCTAAGAGCGCACCTGTCCATACAATCGCAAGCAGGACATTGCGATCATGATCATCAAGGAGTGCAACAGCAAACGGTGTGTAAGAACCTGCGATAAGTAGATTGATATTTGCATGATCCCAGCGGCGCCAAATTTTCTTCTTGCGCGGAATCCATGGAACGCGATGATAGATAGCTGAGACGCTAAAGAGCATGATTGCTGTGATGGAATAAAGCGCCACTGCTAATTTAAATGATTCACCACTCAAGATAAAGAGCACGAGCGAGGCAACGATGACGACGGGAGTTGCTCCGAGATGAAACCAACCACGTAATTTTGGCGGTAATTGGTTCGGTTCAATGGGCGCTGCTTCCGTACTCACCCTGCCAGCCTAATCGTTTCTGAGGTTTCTGACAGAGGGGACCATTAAAGATGCCACCGATGCGATAAGTGTCGTAGCGCCCGTAACAATCAGAATCGTATTGACGCCAAAGTGCATTGCTAGAGGGCCAGCAATCACGATACCCAAGGGGGCGATTCCAAATGACCCCAAGGTGTCATACGAACTCACCCGTGAATATGACTCCTCGGGCACATGGCTCTGTAGTGATGTATTCCAGGTAACCATAAATACTTCTAAGCTAATTCCAGAAAATACAGCAGCAATAACGGTAACGATCATGGGTAGGTCAAGTGCCAGAGCAAAGTCCCAGACTGCAGAGAGTGCGATAAGAATCATTGCCAGATGTAGCGGTCTACCAATCTTTACCTTCAAGACCCATATTCCACCAATGAGCATTCCCACGGATAAGCCTGCCAAGTTATAGGACCACTGCTTTGGTCCTGTTACAGGATCACTAAAGTTAAGCGGACCCAATACCGAGAGCATGGATTCAAATGCCATATTGATGAGTGCAAAAGCAACCACCATTGCGATTACCCACGAGCGAGAGATAAATTCTTTCCAACCAACTACGAGATCATGAATAATCCCAGGGCTTTTCTCTTTAATCTTTCCGATAAGGGGCAGATTCCACACAATCACTCCTGCGATAAAGAAGCTGATGGCATCTACAAGAAGTCCCCATCCGGCACCAACAGTTGAAACGAGAATTCCACCACCGAGCGTTCCCGCGATGTAACCAAAGTTTGTTAAGAGCCCAACAACTGCATTTCCTTCTTGCAACTTCTCTTTCGGCAAGATTTCGGGAAGAACGCCTGACATAGCAGGCCACCAGATGGCATTAAGAATTCCGAAGAGCGCACCCATAAGTGCCAATAACCACGTGCTAGAAAAACCTGCGATGAGTGAGATGGCGCTGATTGCAGCTAAGAAACTTCCAATCATGTCGCTGCCACCCACTAAGCGATTGCGCTGGAATCGATCTGCGATGACTCCGCCGAAGAGCATGAAGGCGAGGAGTGGAACGAACCGAGCTGCCATCACGATCGATAAATCTTTGCCTGTTGAACCAGGAAGGCTTAGGACTCCGTAGGCGAGGCCGATGGGGGAGACGCCATTGCCCACATTGGAGATAAAGCGCGAGATGGCAAGGCTTGAGAACCCCTTATGGCCCTTGAGGTCTGTCAGTTGGGCGAGCATCCGATAAGGCTACCTGCCCGGGTGAAAAGTCCGATTTCTGGCCGATTTACGCGCAAGTAGGAAAAAAAGGTCACAGAAACTTCACAAAAAGTCGTGCAAAAGGTTCGCAAGAGGCGCACACTTTCCTTGTCAGTGATCACTGAGGCTCCTCGAGGTCCTCATGGATTACAGGCCTTTCGAACCAACCGGTTCGCACTGATATAGCACTCATGGAGGCTTACTACATGTCAGTAACACTCGACAGCAACCAATGGAACCTCGTTTATAACGTATTTTCATTCGGTTTGATTTCAATGCTCGCTTGCACGGTGTACACACTCGTATCACAGTCACGCGTGCTTCCTAAGTACCGCAATGCACTAGTGATGTCATCAATGGTTACATTCATTGCTGGCTACCACTACTTCCGAATCTTCAACTCATTCGGTGAAGCATCAGACGGTATGGCAGTAAACGTTTCAGGTGATCAGGGTTCATTCAACGAGGCATACCGCTACGTTGACTGGCTACTTACTGTTCCACTACTTCTCGTAGAAGTTGTTGCAGTATTGGCACTTGCTAAGGAAGTTTCACGCTCACTTATCACACGCCTTGTTCCAGCATCAGCTGCAATGATCGCACTCGGTTACCCAGGTGAAATTTCATCAGATAAGAACACAGCAATCCTTTACGGTGTTCTTTCAACAATCCCATTCCTTTACATCCTCTACGTACTCTTCGTTGAGCTTGGAAAGTCACTTGATCGTCAGCCAGCTGGCGTCGGTGAGACAGTAGGACGCTTGCGTCTTCTCCTCATCGCTACATGGGGCGTATACCCAATTTCATACATCCTTGGAATGAACGGCGACCCAACAGCGTCATCATTCGTAGGTGTACAGGTCGGTTACACAATTGCTGACGTACTAGCAAAGTGTGTATTCGGTCTAACAATCTTGAAGATCGCTCGCATGAAGTCACATGCTGAAGGCATGCCAGCAGATCACTAATTATTTAAATAATTAGTACGGAAGGGCGTCGGGAAACCGGCGCCCTTCTGCTTTACCCTGTTATTATGAATATGCAGCGAATCAATAACTTTCGTATGGGTGGCTACCTTCTTCTTGCGGTAGGACTCATCAACCTTCGCTATCAGACTGGGCAAGATAACAATCTTGCAAAGAGCATGACTCTAGTAATTCCTGGAGCGCTTCTGCTTGCACTTACATTTGTCGATGCAGGAAAGAAGTGGCTACACACAAAAGCCGCCACAGCAATTGTGATTACATGTGGCGGCCTTCTTGTAGCGTATAGCTTTATTAATTAGCGCTTCCGACCTCTAACCACGGGCAGTTTTAAATCCTGCTTCAAGGTCAGCCTTGATATCTTCGATATTTTCCAATCCAAGGCTGAGACGAACTAGACCTGGAGTAACTCCCGCTTCTAGCTGCTCTTCAGGAGAGAGCTGTGAGTGAGTTGTTGTTGCTGGATGGATGACGAGTGATCGCACATCACCGATATTTGCAACGTGGCTGAAGAGTTCAAGAGATTCAACGAATTTCTTTCCTGCTTCAACTCCACCCTTCAGTTCGAATGAAAGTACAGCGCCTGGACCCTTTGGTGCGTACTTGGCAGAAAGCGCGTTCCATGGAGATGACTTCAATGCTGCGTAATTGACCTTATCGACATCAGGATGTGCCTCAAGCCATGTTGCGACAGCCTTTGCATTTTCGATATGACGCTCCATACGTAGTGAGAGTGTCTCAAGACCCTGTGCAAGTAACCATGCGTTAAATGGTGAAACTGCAGCTCCCATGTCGCGCAGTAACTGCAGACGAATCTTGAAGATGTAAGAAAGGTTGGCACCAAAGGCAGATCCAACTCCGAGCGCCTGAGAGAAGACCAAGCCGTGATAGCTAGGGTCTGGCTTGTTAAAGCCAGGGAAGCGATCTTGGTGCTGCGCGTAATCGAACTTGCCTGCATCGATGATTGCTCCGACTACAGCATTTCCGTGACCAGCGAGGAACTTTGTTGCTGAGTGGACAACAACATCTGCTCCGAAATCAATTGGCTTAATCAGGTATGGAGTTGCAACGGTGTTATCGACAATGAGCGGCACCCCGACAGAGTGAGCAATATCTGCAACTGCCTTAATATCAAGAATTTCATTCTTAGGGTTAGCAATAGTCTCACCGAAGAACGCCTTTGTATTTGGCTTTACCGCCTTCTTCCAAGATTCAGGATTAGTTGCATCATCAACGAAAGTTACTTCGATACCAAACTTTGGAAGTGTGTAGTGGAACAAGTTATAAGTTCCGCCATACAGACTTGGGCTAGAGACAATGTGATCGCCTGCTTCTGCAACGTTTAGAATTGCAAATGTTGTAGCAGCAGATCCTGATGCAAGAAGGAGCGCAGCTACGCCACCTTCGAGAGCTGCAAGGCGTTGTTCCACAGCATCCTGTGTTGGGTTCATGATGCGGGTATAGATATTGCCTAGCTCTGCCAGACCGAAGAGATTTGCTGCGTGTGTTGTATCGCGGAATTCGTAAGCAGTAGTTTGATATAACGGAAGTGCACGTGCACCCGTTGTTGGATCTGCAGTTTGACCAGCATGAATCTGCAGCGTCTCAAAAGACCAATTGTTAGACATCTATTTCTCCATCGCAGTAGGTGTCAGTTATCGACTTGTGCGATGTATTCATCATTGAACTTCGCGCTTGCCAGTGAACTGACCTGTTCGTCACCCGGAGCACCCCACCGCGGTGGAGGGTTGCCGTCTACTGAGCCGGGGCTAATACGTAGAACTCGTGAACCTGTCAGATTTTATACAGAAGATTTTCAAATGAAAAATTGCGGTTCAATCTTCTTTGCGAATGATTCGCATTATTACTTTCGTTTACTTTCGGAAGGATAAATCGGCCTTTTTCATCGCAGTTGTGAGAATACGAATGGCATTAGGTCCCATGCCGTGGAGCTCTTTAATGGCATCCAGAGATGTTTTACGGAGGTCACTGAGTTTGTAGTAGCCATCATCAATCAGCGCACGACGAGCAGGAGCTGCCAATCCGAGTTCTCGCCAAGGGCCATCGACTTCTGCATAGGCATCGAGATCCACTTCGCTGCGATTGGTTTCAGATTGTGAGGCTGCACGGGCTGCTTTACGTTCGGCAGCTGCGCGCATTGCTTCGCCACGAAGTTTCTTTGCCTTCGCTGGAGATTGTTTAGCCATAGAGATATTTAATCGTAAAAAGATGGTGCGGGAGGCGGGACTTGAACCCGCACGCCGAAGCACAAGTTCCTAAGACTTGCGTGTCTGCCATTTCACCACTCCCGCTGGAGTTGCTAGAGGGGAAGGCTACGCGCCTTTCCTCTTTGCAACAAATCCGTGTGTGGACTCTTTAATTTGTCAGGGCGCCGCGACGTGAAATCGCATCAACGCCTGCTGAAACCAAGAGAACCGCACCGGTTACGAGGAATTGAATTCCTGCGCCGTATCCAAGAAGGCCCATTCCGTTATCGATAACAGCGACAACAAGACCTCCAAGAATTGCATCGCGCATCCGACCTTTTCCACCAAAGAGTGAAACTCCACCAATCACAGCCGCACCTACGGCATAGAGAAGTGTTGATGATCCACCGGTTGAAGGAGAGATTGAGTTCATGCGAGAAGCGAAGAGCATTCCTGCAACTGCGGCAAGAGAAGAGCAGAGTACGAATGCAATTGTGCGAACGCGCTTTACATTGATACCAGCACGGCGTGCTGCTTCAGCATTTCCACCCACTGCATAAATGTGGCGACCGAATGCAGTTCGTGAGAGCAAGAAAGTTCCGGCGACAAGAATAAGAAGAATCAGTGGTGCAACGATAGGAACACCTTTGGTGCTATTAGTTGCCGAAAGTCCACGCTCTTGATTGAGTTGGAATACTGCAAGACCTGTAATGACCAATAGTGCAGTTGTCTTCATCGCCCATAGCTGTGTGAGTTCAACTACGAGTCCAGCTCGACGTCGAGAGTTGATGCGATTGAGGCCAGTGACAACGTAGAGAGCCGATGTGACAGCCCAGAGAATCCAACCTTGAGTTGGAGTCAGGTTGCTGTTCTCGACCGCCAGGATGGTCTTATCCGCAATAGGAATAGTTCCACCTTCTCCTGCAAGCAGGAGCAAGATTCCTTGGAATGCCAAGAAAGCAGCGAGGGTGACAACGAATGATGGAATTCCAAGTCGTGAAACAAGAGTTCCGATCATTGTTCCAAGAGCTGCGCCCACTGCAATGCTTGCGGCAAGTGCTGTGTACCAGCTCCATCCATGGTTGGTAACGAGAAGAACGAGAACAGCGCCACATACACCCGATGCATATCCAGCAGCCAGGTCGATTTCACCGAGCAGTAAGACAAAGACAAGTCCCATTGCAATCACCATCACTGGCGCAGCTTGGGTAAGAAGGTTTGCAAAGTTGCGGTTGGTGAGGAAGTACTCAGACATCGCACCGAAGACTGCAACGAGTGAGACAAGTCCAAGGACTGCTGGAAGCGAACCGATATCGCCAGCCTTGACACGTGAAAGGTAGTTAGAGGCAGCTCCCTTGAGAGTCTCTTTCTCTAAAGTTGCGTGAGTAGTCATTACTTCGTCACTCCTTCAGATTTACCTGTTGTAATAAGTTCAATCACTTGGTTGGTAGTCACATCGGTCTTCTTGACCTGCGCCGCCATATTTCCAAGGTAAAGAGCGGCGATGTTATCTGCGACCTGGAAGATGTCATTGAGGTTGTGGCTAATGAGAACAACTGCCAATCCCTTATCTGCAAGACGGCGAACCAGGTTAAGAACTTGCTCAGTCTGAGCAACGCCCAGCGCTG
>Ga0214917_10000491_pt1 | contig 51968 bp, 46 predicted proteins | sample LL_1208_BB_MetaG_FD_177983 | JGI IMG/M metagenome (GOLD analysis project Ga0214917, IMG submission 177983) | Freshwater microbial communities from Lake Lanier, Atlanta, Georgia, United States - LL_1208_BB | ecosystem: Environmental > Aquatic > Freshwater > Lake | place: USA: Georgia | collected... | reverse complement strand
TTTCCAGACCCAGCAGCAGACCCAGCCGCAGACCCAGCCGCAGACCCAGCCGCAGACCCAGCAGCAGACCCAGCCGCAGCAGCCTCCTTTTTCATATTATCAATTAAGAAAGAATCCAACACATAGTTGCTGAGCGGTTGTTGCTGTGCCGTTGACCGAGTGCGCGGCGCTGACGCAGGTGATTTTTTCATCGTTGCACCTCTAACTTCATCCGCCGCCACCAACTTTTTCGCACCGCCAAAATATTTCGTAAAGAAACTCGCTTTATCTGCAGCACTACACTGCCCAAGAGCATCACCAAACAGTAAGCCAGCGGCCACATTTTCTCGCCACGTAATTGCCTTGTCACGATCACTTGGACAATGGGCCAGTGTACCACTATCAATTCCTGGCATCTGTTCCAACACAATTCCAAACATCTGGGAAATAGGATTCTGTAGTTGATGCTCAATGTAGAATTTGTAGTCAGGAATCAGTCCTTTTTCACGGACAAATGCAGGTGTCTCAATCCTATCACCCTGCAACTTGGCCTCCAGTTGCCCTACCACTGGTTTGATGTAGACGAATCCAATCCTATCCCCACTTGCTGGTGCATTACCTGGATCTCGTGCCGTAATACGATCCGCAAGTGCCTTATGTGCAATGCGTGAAGGATCTGCATAATCTGCGCGCAGAGACTTGGTGATTGTGAGCTGACCCAGACTCACTTTTCCAGAAACCAGATTTGCCGTCATTTCTTTCACCAGCGCCGTGGCTCCAACCACATCTTTCTCCAGCAGAAGCTTTTTCATAGCGGCACCGAAAATCGTCTTAACGATCGGCGCATTGTCCCGACGCTTCAGAGCAATGCCCATATATTTGTAGACAAAGTCGTCAGCATTTTCCTCAAACATCAGCCCCGCATAGCGCTTCTTACTGAACATCAGCATTGGGTCAAAGATCTTGTCAAACTCAAAATCGTGCGGCGGTTTCAGAATTTTCGTCACCATTTTTCCAGCCTCCGCCGTCAGATCTATTACCGCCTGACGTGCCTCTCTTCCCTCCAGTGGCGCTCCTGTCTCCGCGCAGACGGGATTGAATTCCACAAACAACGAATCCGTGTCTCCATACATAATTTTCGCTGTGCAACGCACGGTCCGCTGACCATCACACACTTTCAACACTCTATCACCACCCCCATAGAATCGCTCAATAATCGCCTTCGCTGTCATAATCTGCTTGCGCCCATACGCGGTAACAGATGCAGCCAAGTGTTGCAGACGAATCTTGAATGTTCCACTCCCCAGCTGGCCATAGAGTGAATTGCCCGTCAACTTGTACGCCAACTGCTCAGCGTCCAGAAGTGCTTTCCGCTCAGGATCCGTCTCGCGTTCAGCCTCCTTTCTCTTCGCCTTGCGGGCAGCAAGAAGACTGCGAATAATTTCTGGAAGAGTGGATTTCGTTCCGTCCAACGGCTGCGCATATCTGCAGATTCGCCGTCCACTTTTCACTTTCACAGGATGCTTTCGCTTGTCTGCAGGATCAGGACGCCAAATATCAAATTCAATGTCCGTATATTCATATCCCTCCTCTTCTGCCCAGCGATCTGAACCGAACTGCACACAGATCAACTTTCCATCATATGTGTAATCTTTCACCCAGACCAGAGAATCGTGAGAAATGTTCTCGGACTCAATGGTGGAAGGATATAGGGATGCAAAATCTGCGACTCCAATGGGTGATCGGCAGTAAAATCCAGGTTCAGGATCCAGAACAATCGCCCCCTCATAGCTATCTTCCATTATTACCTGACCGTCCTCTCCAACAGCTCCAGGCTGTCGCGGCGCGGGAAGAACAGGAATCAAGATTCCACGGCTTCGGCAAACCTTGAAAATGAGTGATTCGGCCTTGATTCCCTGACCGCGCACAAAGATATAGTTGATTGGAACAGAACATACATTCGCCATAGACATTGCATTATTGAAAGTCTCCAGTTTCTTGTACAGCTCCAGCACCAGATCGCAATCCTGCAGACAGTAGCGTCCAATTACGGCACGGTCTGTCGCCGATCCACGATGCAGACGGAAAATATCCTGTGGACTGACATCATCTTTTACCACGACCCACTTTTGCGCATCCGTCAGTTCACTGAGCTCTTCAACGTCTCCATCAAATCGCACTACAATCTTGCCGCCACCTACATCCACTTCTTCCACCACCATTTTTTCGGTCAGCGATTCACCTACGCCGTCTAGGAGGCAGATGGCTCGCCCAATTCGCACATCTTTCACTGCTCCTGCCGCACTTAGATTCAGCCTCTTGCCATCTTCACTCGCTGTCACTTTCTTGAGTTTGCCAGACATATAGTTTTTCGTAACTTCGTCCAACTTATAACTTGGAAGAACCGCATTTCGGCGAATATAGTGATACAGATCAATCTGCAGACGTCCCTGTGTAGACCACATATACAGATAATTGTCACCCATAGCCGACGAACTCAAGAATTTTTCTTCCAGTTTTACGCCGCCACCTTTGCCCGCGCCCCCGCCGCCGCTGCCGATGAGCCGATTCAGTTTATGAACTGCAGTTCCTTCGCCCAGACAACCAAGTTCCTGTCCTCTTTCCCAGAGATATTTCTCGTCAAAACCGAACACGTTGTATCCGAGAAGAATATCTGGATTTATCTGAGCCAGCCATTTAAAGAAGCCAACAATCATTGCCTTTTCGTTCGCGAAGCAATGCACGGATGCACCGTCCCATTTGTCGCACTCTGGCCACACGAAGAGATGACGGTCAACTTTCTTGTAATCCGTGGTAAGAACAACACCGATCTGAATGACTGGATCTCCGTGGGGCTCCAACCATCCACGAATATCGTGTTCCACCTCTGCCGTGGTTGCTGAACCTCGTGCACCAATACTGGCCAGAGCTCTATCAAGACCTGCCCGTGCGCCCTTGACTGTGAATACGCCCGCCTCAATCAATCGCTCCACTGTCTCGCGCATTTCAACGGGTCGCCCTGCCACTTTCTCAAGAGCCTTCTGCAGATTTCCCCACGCACCATCCTTCTTGGCGATAGGGAACTCACCCGTTGCAGAATAACACTCTATATCCCAAGAGGCAATACAGAAGGGTGCAGATGCACGCGGTGGACTGAGGCACGGCTCCACAAGACTGCTATCACACGATAAAGTCAGCACACCCTCTTCCTCGTCGGCCGCATCCATACCATCTTCAATCTGTACCCAGCCACACGGGGCAAGATTTTGCACGTGAAGGAAGCGGAGCATTGGATCAATGTTCGCCTCAAACACTTCAGGTGCTTCGCGTCCGAATACGCCTCCGAGAGGTTTGGAAATGGCTGGACACATCTTGTCATTTAAGAACATTCCTCGCACCTCTCGCCACTGTGCCTGACTGGCGAAGCTGATTTCTACGAAGGGTCGCTTCATTCGTGCACTGAAACCGAAGAAACTCTCTTTTTCAACGCGATCAAATGTACAATTCTCAACGTCTACTCCGTTTTGGCGCAAATAGTTCTGAATGAGCTCAATCGCCTCCGCACTGGCCTTTGCTGTAGTGCAAGAGTTAGGAAGTGCAATATAGAACGTTGGACGAAATCCTACGGCATCTACGCGAACTGCGCGACCGTCGGCTGTCTTTCCAAAGAAATGCACGACATATTCACGACGTGCAGTCTTGCCATTATTTCGTCGTCCTGCAGCGCTGCGAACGCTGCCTCCGCTGCCCCTGCCCCGTGTTTGAAATTCTTCATCAGAGTTATCTTCCTCCGCACCTGCTGCATCGTATCCCACTTTCCGTCCAACTTCAGTCTCCTCGTATATGAACTGGTCTCTGCTCTGCAGATCAAGAAGATGAAACACTAATGATGACATCTTGGCGCGTATCAATTACTGCCTCTACCTAACTTGTTCAAATTTAAATAGCTTCTATTATTAGTAGTTTGCTGGGAATGCCTGCACCTTTATCAATTTTCAACCAGCCAAATCAGCCAAAACTCTTTTCCAGCTGGCCAGGTGGCGTGGGAGCACCCGATGTTCCTATACCACTGGCAGGCGGTCGTAGGCGGCGCACACATCACAAGCGGAAGTCACATCGCCGTAACCGCACGATGCATCGTCGTCGTAGATAATTGCGGGTAATAGAAGAGATGTCGTGGTATCCTCAACAGCCCCAACAACCCCATCAGCCCCATCAGCCCCATCAGCCCCATCAGCCCCATCAGGTTGTACAGAATCCTGACGGTACAGCAGCTCTTTTAGTGCCTTCCGTACCACAACAAGCACAACAATACATCATACCGCATATTAGTACTCTTGTTATTCCGTGTCCTCGGTGCAAAATACATCTGCAGACACAAACACCAGCGTTCAAATGCCCGTGTGGCCAATTTATACTATTGCGGTATTAGGCTACAGCCTCTCCATCAAACGGATCAAAAGCCTAAAGAATAACTAATTTCATAGATAAATGGAAAATGAACAAAAACTAAAATACCTATTTCAAAATATTCAGGATGCCACAGAAATTAGCTATAGCCGTGGTCAGATTGAGAGGCTATTGGAGGAATATTCCTGTATAGGATGTTCTAATAATTGTCTGAATAGGGAGGAAGGCGAGGTGTATTGTGAAGATTGCTACAAATGTGGATGTTCAAAATGTGCTTCTAATTGTGACTTTGATTGTGATTGGCTTCATAGTCATAGTCTATACAAAGAAGAATTGGAAAAGAAACTTTTGAAAACGATTCAAGAAAGTCATTTAGGGGCAGAGACGTGGGCATCTGTAGTGTCTGTAGACTTTATTCGTAAATATTTTCCATATTCTGAAAATAGAGAAATATGGAAAAAATATGTATTTCAAGATGGAGTAAAAATGCATTTGCCACAAAATATGGGTTGGGACAGTCTAATTGAATCCGATAAACGTTTCTTTTACAATCCACAGGAAACCCACAAGAATTTTGCTCATAATTATAATATAATGAGAATTATGGCAGGAATGAGTTCTTTGAACTATTCTAGTTGATTTATTTTCGTTAGACCCGTGAACATTTTCAAATGTTCGCGGGTCTAAAATATGCACTTGTCTAAATTATAATGAATCAATCGCCATCAAGTTTCTGCACAATTGCAACATATCCGTGTGCCTCAGAACTTGTAGGGCATTTATATTCTTTATCTCTATATCATCCAAATGCGCCAGTTATCTGTCTAGTAGATACAAAGACAAAGGCAATTATTGAGAATCTTACACTACCGCCTAGACTGAATATTCAACTATTCCCTATACTTGATCAATATACAATAAAAACAAGACAAGAAATGGAAAAAGATGGGACTTGGGCAGAATTTCAAATGAGCAAAGCCACCGCTATTGAAATTGCTCTACAATCTTATAATGATACACTTTTTCTTGATTCAGATATATATGTGTTAAATAAAATATATGTTAATCCTACTAAACAGTTAGGTGTTTCTCCACACTTTATCAAAAAAGAAGATGAAGATAAATTTGGTAAATATAATGGTGGAGTTCTATGGACCAACAATAGTTCTGTTCCAAATGATTGGCGCGAATTTACTAAAAGATCGCGATTCTATGATCAAGCTAGTATTGAAGATTTAGTTGGGAAATATGAATATTTTGAATTTGATAAATCATATAATTTCAGTTGGTGGAGAGTGTTTCAATCAGATATTTCCCCACGTGATATTCTTAAAAATATATCACTATCAGAAACTGATATTTTATATAATAATGTACCCATTAAATTCGTGCATACCCATTTTAACAGACAAAATCAGTTCAATGATATTATACTTTCCCTATTGACAAAATTAAAAAGATATACTGATCTTCTTATTATTCAAAGAATTATAGATGAATATTGGACAATTTATGTTCCAAAACAACCACAAAATGAACCGTGGTCACATAAAAATGACAGTTTTAGAGAACTATGTGTACTTATTCAAAAGAATAATAAAGGTGTTGTTATAAAACACGAGCCAACGATTCATCACTGCTATCTTGGTACAAAATCTATATTATTATATGATAGACCAACATTGCAATGGTTTGATGCCGACGCTGCTCAAGCATTTTGTATTTATCTTGGCAATAATGATATTGAAAATGAGGGAAAAGTAATATCAAAATCTACAACCGCAGTAGTGCGACCTTGGACTTTTTGGGCCCGAAGGCCACTAGTACTTGAAACACTTCTTGCAACAGGGTTAGGGTCAAAAACATTTTCACAGCGATGCCATTCTATTTTTATAGGAAATATTGAAAATGGTGTTCAAGAAAAATACAGAAATAATCCTAATTGGGTAAAACATATTGAGGAATTTCATTGCACAAAAGGTTCTAAATATTTGTTCAATCCGAAGGAATATTTAGAAAAAATATCATCAGCTAAATATGGGCTCTGTCTACGTGGATTTGGCAGTAAATGCCATAGGGAAATTGAATTAATGTCTGTAGGAACAGTCCCACTTATAACACCTGATGTAGATGTACATTCATACCTATCACCCTTGATTGAAAACGTTCATTATCTTTCTGTAACCTGCCCTGAAGATATTCAACAGATTGCAAATTTATCTGAAAAGAAATGGACTGAAATGTCTGAAGCATGTAAAGAATGGTATTTCAAAAATGCTCATTCTTCAAATATGTTTAGAAATCTGCTATCAGATATTATTTACAAATCTAATGACGCTTAGCCCCCTTTTTACCTGCGCGGCGTGTACTGCGACGACGACGACGGCTCATCGCAGCCGCAGCCAGCCCCACGAGAACAGCAGCAGGTGCAATACGACTGGCAGATCGTGCAAGAGCATTATACAAACTTCCACCTGTCTGCGGTGAAACACTCTCGCCCATCGGTTCCCCAGTTGGAGGTGAGACTGGCTCAACCACTTTCGGAATATTTAAGATCTCTTCTTCAGACATATTTCCAGCAGTATTCTTCAGACTTGTGTTCAACTCTTCCATATCACCTACCACATTTACTGGTGAAGGTGCCGTACTGTTTTTGGGCACACTCGGTACTGCCACTTCCTCTATCACGTTCGTTTTACCGACATTTTTCATCACGTTCACCATTGCCGACGTCTCAGGAACAGGCTCAATATTACCGACCACTTCCGCATTGGGGCTCACGGCAATAACCGTGGGATAGGCCGAAACTTCCATCGGTTTCACATTGTTGCGACGCATTTCTTCATTAACCGCATCCACCATTGTATCTTCCACTTTCGCTACCTGTACAGATCTTCCAGGAGTGCGCGCGGCATTGTCAAAATGTGGCATAAAACGATGGCAGTGTCCGCACCACGATGCATAGACGAGAACAATCGTCAAAGGACCCTCGCGGATGCGCTTCATTAGGCCAGCCACATCTTTGGAGGAACGAACATCTAGCGGAGGCATCATTTTACCGAGGATAGACTTGCGACTCGTGCCACTCGTGCCATTGCGACGGGACTGCTTGCGTGTACGTGCCATCTAATTGTTGCCGAGAAATAGGGAGCATCCTTTCAAATGGATCACTTACAATTCATAATTGGATTTTTAGTTGTCGGAATAGTCCTTTTCTATTTCCTCGGTGGCTACTATCTCAGAGAATATTTCACAAATGCCGCAGCAGAGACGGCAGCGGCCAAGGACAATTACCCTCCTAATTACGATGACTATGCAAAAAAAGATTCATCTCATCCGAACTGGCCCTATACCACTGATTCTATCAACAAACTGGACGATTTTGAGTATTCTATGGTGTACCAACTGGAGGGTACACGCGAAGCCTCTAAGAAAGAAATTAGTGACGCTATGTCCCGGTATCCATTGAGTTGGACGAATCGCCCTCCGAGTGATGAGCGGTATCAGACATATCGTTCGGACTATGAGGCGGCGACGAAAGCGGCTCCTCCCATAAACACGAGTGAATTTGATAGTGTAAGTGGCGCAGATATGACGCCTCCTGATACGACGAAACAGGAGGAGGCTGAACAGGCCCTTCTTGCAATGTACAAACCTGAAAAAGCGGTGAATCTTACTCATTATGATCTGGATGATGCGAAACGGCTTATCAAGAAAATGTACGAGAAAAAGGGTCTGATTGCGGATGTGGAGCCGTCCAAACAGGGCGGGCCAAATGTGTTTGAAATTGTAGAAACTCGCCCTATTCACGAAAAAATAGTGTGGGAAGATGAAGTGCAACGGGACTCAGTTGAGCGTTATAAACTCCGCGGCGAAGAACAAATCGTAGTTCCACAGCAGGCCACAGATATTGCTGCTGGTCTGGATCCTTTCTATGAGCCGCGTCAGAATACAAGAATGGGTCGCTCCGATTATACACAGTGGACACCTGGTCTCCAGCGTCAATTTGCACCCACCTATTCCCAGCCCTATTGGTTTTAGAGTATAGGCTGTCTAATCATTTTTCTTATTTGAAGAATAATCGTTCTTTAAATAGGAAATAATATCAATAATTTCTTTTCTTAGTACGATTGCTGTTACAATAAGTCCAGACGTAAATGTGATGGCAAAACTTAGTATAAATGTACTCATAAACTCTGCTGCATCCTTTTGTATCATTATGAAAGGTGTATACACAAAACCGAGGTAAATAAATATAATTGCCAGAATACCAAATACGTCATATAACTCATACATCTCATCCTGTTTCTCAGTAGGCTCACTAGGCTTAGCTGAGATATGGTCAATAATAGACTCTTCCATTTTTTCTGTTAGCCAAGATGGTGCAGAAAATGAGCGCATTCTATATATTGTTGTGTCAACAGATGCAGAAGGTAATACCATATTATTTATTTCTGAGATCATATTAATCTTCCAAATTTCGTTGCTAGGTAACCAGGTTGGTGAGACAGGAATGTGAATATGATCCCTTTGTTTCGTTTTTTTGCTAGTGTAACTCGTTGCAAATTGTACAGCTCAATTTTTAGGCTAAAGGGATGCTTCGCACTATAGAATATGTTTGTTTTAGATAATCGCGAACACGCTCTCATTAAGCTTCTTCCTACCGCTCAAGTTCGTCAACTTCCTATTGCAGATATCTGGCTGGGGGTACAGGCGGACGCGAGTGGTCAAATGACGCCAATGCAGGGCGCTGTTCTAATTGAGCGCAAGTCCGTTCGTGATCTGGAGGCATCGTATATGGATGGGCGATACCGCGAGCAGAGGCAGAGACTACTCTCCTATTGTCAACAGACTGGCGCGCAACCCCTCTATATTATTGAGGGCTCATTTTACTCTTCAACGGGACGGATGGCACCGAAAGATCTAATGAAGGCGGTTGTTCGTCTGCAGACAAAGCACAGAATAGGCGTGCTTCAGACTTCTTCCACTGCTGAAACGAGTCAGGCAATTGAGGCATTGTGGGCCTATTGGCAGGCGGATCCTAGCAATTTCCAGCCAACGCAAGAACAGGCCCGTGCTATTGATACGATTCACGTGAACAAGAAAGTAAATGCTCTGGAACCGCGCGCATTTGGCGTCGCAGCTCTTGCACAGATTCCTGGTGTCAGTACTCGTCTCGCAGATGAAATTGTTGCGCATTTCCCTTCTTTTCACGGACTCTTATCAGCAACGGATAATCAGATTGCGGAAATAAGGCAGGCCAATGGGCGTCGTATTGGTCCAGCCGTGGCAAAACGGATTGTAGAACTGCTACGGGCAAGTTGGTCGTCACCGACCACTGCCGCTCCATAGAGCCGCAAGTGGATTCAGTTCTCCTCTGTTCACATCAACTTTTCCAGGTTCTGTCATTTGTTTGAGGAAATTCGCAGGTGGAATATAGTCTCCAGCACTGGGTGCTTTTCCTACACTGGGTGCACCTATATCCTGGCTGGGCTTCATAAATTGCACCTTTTTCTTTTCCACTACTCCTGCCCCACCTGCCCCACCCACTGCCCCACCCACTGCACGTTTTATAACTGTTCTTCGTGAAACGACGGCGCGGCGTTCGGCATCTTTTCGTGCTTCTTCTGCATCCAGCATTGCCTGCATAATTGGGCTCTGTTCCAAAATATAATTCTTTTCGTGATGGGACCAGTCAATAAAAAGCAGATTCGGAAACGTATACCGAACAACGAGACCAGCCATTCGTAGTTGATACACTAAATACACTACACAATCTTCCAGATCAATCTTCGGTAATCCAAGAATAAACGGTGGAATAGTGTAGAGTAGATTGCACGGTGAATTCGGTAGCTGACTCATTACGCGAATACGATGATGAATTGTCTCCAAAATCTTATTATAGGCACGCAAACGAGCGGCATCACGACTTTCTCTTTTTCTGTACAGTTCACTCACTTTCAGCTGCGGCGTTGTTTCTTGACTATCGCCACCGCCACCACCACCACCGACTCCAAAACTCATCCTCTTACACCCTATCAACAGTACATAAGGATTTACTAGAGTGATTCCGCAGACAATGTTCGTAGAAAGAATCTATTGGTGTGGTGGAGGTACAACATCTGTTGCACATGTTGGTATACTTCAGGCTCTTGAGGAACAGGGTCTTCTTATTTCCGTTCGTGAAATGTTGGGAATAAGTGCAGGAGCAATGTTTGCTCTTGCACTTTCAATTGGCTACACATTTGAAGAAATACGACATATCTATCTTACTTTTGATTTCTCTAATGTCACAGAACCTCTTCCAGGACCGGACTGTCTAACAAATCTTTCACTGGATTCTGGAAAGAATCTTCTGGCATTCGTAGAAGCACTTCTACATGTGAAAGGGCACGATAGAAGAATAACATTTGGGAATCTTCCATCACGTTATGCCCTCCGTGTTTTTGCGACGGATCTGAATGATTGTGAGTTTGTAGAATTTTCCGCCGCTAAGACACCCCATTTTGTTGTGGCGGATGCCGTTGCTGCATCTATGTCCCTTCCTTTAATCTTTAAACCAGTTATTGATTCAAGAAATGGAAATTCGTTAGTAGATGGCGCGACAATTAGTAATCTGCCATTTTCATTTATTCCACAAAATGAGATACAGACTCTTTTATCAGTTTCTTTTGATACACGTCCTGTCCCGAAAAAAAATCTTGAAATTCAGGACTATTTGACACGTCCAATGGCATTAATAATCAATTCAAGAACAGAAAGAGAAATAGATCTAAATAAAAATAGGGTCATCCGTGTGGATGTTCGTGGACATTTGCCAGTGGATTGGGAAATGAGTACAGAAATACGGGAAGAATTGATTTCAAAAGGATATGCGGCTGCAAAAAAATGGCTTCGTACTTACAGGAAATCTATTTTACGACGTTTTTCTGTATCCTAGAACCCTCGGCCCAACTAATTCGCATACACCTGTGTCCATTTGCGTGCAGTTAAATCAAATGATGCACGATTTGTCTCATATTCATTCGCGATATCTGGTACAAGTGGATCTTTCGGATTAGGATCCGTCAATAAGGAAAGTATACTCAGTAGAACTTTGCTAATTGTTAGAGCAGGTGACCATTGATCCTTCAGAATATCCAGACAAATTACACCACTACTATTGATATTAGGGTGGTAGATCTTGGTAATGAAGTTAATCTTCGGTGGCTTGAAAGGATAGTCAGTGGGAAATAGGATATTAAGCTTGAAAATTCCTCCTGCATAGGGTGAATCGGATGGACCAATAAGAATGCCCTCCCATTTGAACATATCATCACCAACTGGGCCACAACTGCATCCGCCTGGTGGATCCTTTTTCACATCGGTTAACTCTTTAGAAATACGACGCATAGCCATTTTCAAGATTCAGCTATGGAGCCTATACCGTAGTAAAAGTTGCCTCAAATTTTTACATAGCCTTCAATATGTGCTGGGTACATATTGAAGGACGTACGTCCCGTGAAAATTTTTAAGCTCTATACAGCTGGCGAAGCCAGCTGAAAGTGCCGATTTAAAATGTTCACGGGTCTAAAATGTTCACGGGTCTAAAATGTTCACGGGTCTAAAACCCAAAGCTGTGGAAACAGGATTGGCTGTTCCCCTTCTAGGTGCAAATGTCCTTCAATAAATTCATTCTTTTTCCACGGAAGTTCTGATTCTGATCCATCATTTATAGTATAAATTTTATGTCGCTTGATATACACAGTTGTATAGTGATAGTACTGTACGTTTTTCTGAATATAGGAATAGAGTAGAATACCAATCCATTCTCCGCCTTCGCTCTTACACGCTTGATCCACAGCCTTCACGCAAGGACTCTTTCCTACAAAGTGCGCGCTGTCTGGCCAGATTTTCTGCAACATTTTCCCCATCTTTTCAGGCTTTGTGCCATTGAATCCATCCTCGTGTTTTGGCCGTGTATCGCAAGTACCAATGATTACTCTTCGCAAGGCGCGTCCTGGCTTTCCCCTGTTGCAATAATGAAGTGCATTGATTATTGCAACAGGGCCGCATTTAAATGAATCAGTTTGCGTCTCAAATTCTGTTCCCTCTTTAATACAGGAACGGCGTGCCAAGGTTACAGGGCATTTGCAATTTGCATCTTTGCACCAATCAATCCGTACAGGAAAGGGACTGGGTTTGAACATTTTGCAAAAGTGTACTGCCGACTGGCAGCCTTTCAATTTTGTTGCAAAAATCCCATTACACCCTCATATGTACGCGCTCCTTCGTATTCCATTCGTTTGCCACCCTCTCGGAACAGAATTGTCGGAAAACCACGTACAGAAAGTGTCTCTACTTCGCTCTTATTATCGGCTTCATCTAGCATACGAACTGTAACGGAACTACCATCGCGCAGTTTCACAGGTGATGCGGCGACCAGTTTCTCAAACTCTGGCATCGCACGTTTGCAGTGCCCGCACCATTTCGCTTTCACAATGAGAAGTTCTTTGCCACCGCTGCCGCTGGCGAATCCCTCAAAACCTACTACACGACGGCCATAGGTGCGAAGAAGTACCAGAGCAATTACAGCCACGCCGATAATCATATAAAGATAATTCGCCTTCATCTTATAATGAAGGAGATTCTTTTTCCAACCCTGTCTCAAGATACCACCACCGCACCCACCCCACCAGGCGGATGGCCACAGGGTTTTTCAGGTCGTCATAGGGCAATCACTACATTCACCTACTATCACGCTCGTGATCTCGGTGCCAGTCACACAGCTGCAATGACCTCTGCTCTGAAATTGGCCTATCAACTCCTATACCCCGACCTTAATTATTCGGACGGCAACATCATCAGACCCAACATTGTGGTAAAGAATAGTCCAGCACTCAAACCAAGTCCTGCAACGGTCGGGCAGCCTCCGTCAACGAGTTGAACCAGTCCGCCAAATACCACATTGAGCAGTCGCAGAGTTTCAGGATTTGCGAAAATAACAAAGACAAGCATACTGTAAAAACTGTATTTGACTTTTAGAAGAAATCTGTTCCAAACAGAAGAAGCAGAATCAGATCCCATATCTATTCAAGCAACGAAAAATTGTCCACACTATTTCTTCACCGGTTCAAGACTTTTGAGAAAGAAAGAAATCAGTGTAATAGCAAACAATTGTTTGCTAACATATCCCATATAGAGCGTCATAATATCATTTACTTTGAGTTTCTGAGACAATTTCTTTTGCTGTTTATTGAAATAGTTATCAACCTCGGTTATCTCGCTCCCTTTATTAGATATATCCACTTCATACATTATAACTTCAGTGTGTGCTAGTGAAATAGCTGATGGATTGCAAAAAAGATAGACAAGATTATCACCAAAAAATTGGTTAAGAGAAGCAATGAATTGAGCAGGATTAATATTGGTCAATATTTTTGATTTATCCCCTTTTTCCAGATCACGTGCTTCAATCAATTTAAAATTGGACTTTGTCAGAATATCAACGCCAGTGCCAGATGTGCTCTTTAATTTCTTAATTTCAATCTCATTTTTCTTTAATTTTTCTCTATACAATCGTCCATATTTCTCAAAGAATGGAAGACATTTCTCAGACCCTTTCACTTTCACCACCCCCGTTTTGCTAGGTAATTCCATCACCAATTTGTTGAGCCGCATAAGTTCTTCAAATTCTGCTGGCATTGGCATTGGCATTTCTGAAATAACGGACCACAGTGGATCATATGTCTGTTTATAGAAACGACGAAAAGGCTCAAAACTGTAATTTATTTTATTTAGAAGAGTACCACTAATATCCTCTATTGCCGAATTCAAATTACGAAATTCCTGCTCCTTTTTTGCACCGTTTATAGATGCCTGAAATCTGATTAAAGAATCGGGATCAATATATTTATAAATCTGAAAAATCTGCATTATGAGTTTCAGACGATCTTTCAGAGCTTTTTCCAATTTGCCCTGATGATCTGCCAAAATAGCCTCTTTTGCCTTGATAAGAGCAGCATTGAGACCATTGTTTATCTGGAGAGGTTCACTCAGGTCAAGGCGTGAAAAATAGTTGAGAGCTTCTTTATTCTGTAGATCTGCCTCTCCACTTTCACGAATACTTTTGACCAAATCCATAACACGCATTTTTTGCAAATCACGCACCAGTTCTTCAAAATGTGTATATATTTCTTCATCCGAAATAGTCCCTGGATGGAGTAGTAACCAGGCAAGTTGGAAAATCATATTCAATTGTTCATCCGCGCTCAGCTCTTCCAGTATTTTGGTGGATTCTTTCTTCGGTTCACTGACCTTTTTCTCCATCAAATTATTGATATCCAGTGCTAAATCCTGCAAGCCACTTATTGTTCTTCTGATTTGAACAGAAACTAGAGAATTACGATTCAAAACCATAATATCTTTTAGTTGAGAGATACGTTTCTGAATCAAACTCAAAAGTTTACTCTGGTTATCTTTGGGCAATTTTGAAATGGCCTCCACCGTGCGCGAGCGCGCATAGGGCCAAGGGAAAATGCGTTCAAGAATTTCAATATTGTCACTTCCCCAAGTATTGGCGAAATTTCGCTGACTTTTCATCAGTAATTCAATAGGTTGATCGCTACTGAGATTGTATCTATCTCCTGCGATGTCTATATAGTGAGATCCTCCTTGCAGACCACTTGCCTCTTCCATTCTGACTTGCTCCTGCATTAAAATTTGAGTTTGACATACGCCACCTAAACTGGCATTGCAATAGTAAGAATAGAATGGATACTCATTCAGCGAGTTCACCTGTGCTACAGGGTCAGACGGGTCCGAAACAATTCAATCCGTGGAATCAAAAGAATCGGGAACTCACTCCTTCGGATGCGATCCCGATCCTTAAAAAATATGGCTGGAAAGGCAGATTTCGCAATTTCAAGCTCTTTCAACAGGCGTGTGTTCATAAATCATACGTAGATCGTCCAGAACTATGGCAAGAGCAGGCGGAAGCAGGTGAGCCGACAGTTCTTGCTGAGCGCCCTGAAAACTGTTTGCCGCTGCGGACGGAAGACAATGAAGAGCTGGAGTTTCTCGGTGATAGGGTGCTCGGATTGGTGGTTGCAACCTATCTTTCCAAACGATATCCTGGCGAAGGTGAGGGATTCTTGACTCGTGTGCTCTCTCGTATCGTGAATAATAAGCAACTGGGGAAACTGGCGAAACGTATTGGACTATCGCCTTGGATTGTTCTGAGTCGTCATATGGAGGAAATATGTGATGGACGGAACAATCTGCGGATTCTCGGCTCTCTATTTGAGGCGTGGGTTGGTGCTCTGTATCTTCAAGAGGATGAGGTGGGTCGTGGTCTTCAGACGTGCAATGATTTATTAATAAGTATTATTGAGCAACATATTGACTTTGTTCAAATTATTACTGAAGACACGAACTATAAGGATCAGCTTCTACGCCTATTTCAAGCGAAGTTCCACGTTCCTCCGCGATACAAGGAGGTTCTTGTGGAGGGTCCGCCGCACGATCGCATATTTACCATGGGAGTTCTAGATCCAAACAATTCAGTAATAGCAACAGCAACTGCGCGGAATAAGAAAGTGGCGGAACAGGAAGCGAGTCGGCTAGCTCTTGAACAACTCACAGCCTAAACTATACTTTTACCTTTAGTTTAATGTCAACAACATTTGAACTACCTACGCCTGAACAGATTCTAAATAGTGCACGACCATCTTCAGAGGATGTTCTTTTTATTGAAGAACAGCGTGCACGAATTGAAAATATGCTCCTTGCACCCACCTCTAACCAGTTGATAGTCATTGTCGGTCCCTGTTCTATTCATAATTACGATGAAGCGCTGTTTTATGCAGAACATCTCGCATCTTTATCTAAACAACTTCCGAATCTGTACATAATTATGCGCACCTATTTTGAGAAACCGCGTACGCGTGGGGGTTGGAAAGGATTCATCTATGATCCAGATCTCAATGACACGTGCGACATTGTAAAAGGACTAACACTGGCGCGAAAACTGCTTCTGGCGATTACGAAACTACGTTTGCCGATTGCATGTGAATTTCTGGACCCTATTACACCACAGTATTTGGCTGATCTGGTGAGTTGGGGGGCAATAGGTGCGAGAACGGCCGAGTCCCAGATTCATAGACAATTGGCGAGTGGTCTATCTATGCCCGTTGGATTTAAAAATCTTACAGATGGTAATTATGAAAAGGCAATAGATGGTATTCTTAGTGCATCCGCTCCTCACACCTTTTTGGGTATAAATATGGAGGGGAAGGCGGCCAAGGTGACAACGCCAGGTAATCGCGCACCTCATCTTATATTGCGAGGCAGTTCTTTTGCACCCAATTATGATGCAGATTCTATAGCCACCATAGCGAGTACCTTGAAATACTGTGACATTCGCACCCGTCTCATTGTGGACTGTTCTCACGGTAATTCGCAGAAAATCTATGAACGACAGCTTCTATCTGCATTTTTCCTCGCGCGTCTGTTCAAAACGCATCCGAATCTACCGATAGCTGGAATAATGCTGGAATCCAATCAACAGGCGGGTTCTCAGCGTCTTGTGCCTTCCTCCCTCCAGCCAGGTAAAAGTATAACAGATCAGTGTATTAGCTGGATTCAGACCGATCTACTTTTACGCGCAATAAATAATATTGAGGTCGCATCTGCACAAGAATTTCAGACGATCGCCGATTGTCAAAAGTCGGCAATAGATGAGATTAACAGATTTATTTATACTGTTTTGACAAAATCTGATTACGGTAGTCTACTACCGTATAGAACTCCAAGAATTCCGTACTATCCCAGCACTATGCCTCTACCACCGAATCTAGATGGAGAATTACTATCCCTATTACTACATGCTCCTCCAGAACTCTATTTACTTTGTGCAGAGCGTCAGACATTTTCAGAACGTGTTGCACAATTGAAGTGGCAACAGGATACATTCAAATGCCTATTAAACACGACTGACATTGCATCCTTTATCACAAATATTGAACGAGAACAAGAAATTTTTTCACAGTATCCGCATCCATTTTTCCGTAAATTGATCATTATAAGTAAACACGTGCAGCTGGCTCTGATTGATAAACTTCGTGCGCGCACAAGAATTGGATATTTATTCGGTCCAGGAACATTTTCCCACGAAGCAGTGAGCAAATTTGCAGGTACGCATATCGCCTACAAATCGGTAGAGGAATTGTACACTGCACGTGAAACTGGTGAGGTTGACTACATCTTATTACCAACTACTAATTCACTTATAGGGGAAATACTTCCGCTGCCGCCTTCAAGCAGATTTCATACGGTGGGTGCAATACAACACAAGATTGATCTTGCACTATTTGGTAATAGGCCAAGTTTTGCGGCGACAGATCAACTGTTTACAATGTATCTGGAGCCGCACGTTGCTCGTGAAGCAGAGAGTTTTTTGAAGACAATTTCTTGGTTTGGCACGGAGTCTGTGACGAGCACAAGTGAAGGGGTGGCGCGTGCAATGGTAAGTTTAACACCAGACCTTACGATTGCAAGCAGGAATTTCTCAACACCGCTATATAGACTAAAGGAAAATATTGTTCCCTATAACTTTACCACTTTCTCCCTGTTAGAGTAGGGGAATGGACGCTAGTAAAATCACGGAACTTCGTCAGAAACAGGCGAACACATTTATAAATCGTGCGCAAGTGATTGATAGTTCAACACTTACGTGGCAGCGCCAGATACAGTCGTCACGATATCTTCCGCAGGTGAATTCCAATAATACGAGTCAGATTCCTATGGCAAATCTTGGTGGCTGTCAAACGTGCGGATCATTTGCAACCACCACCGTCGCCACGGATACACAGATTCGTTATCCGAATCCCTATTTCTCTTCTAAAGGATCTGGTGGGCAGATTATTAGTTGTGATGCAATAACATACAAGGTTGCAGGAGATCAAAGCTGTGGAGCGCAGCCGCAGACACCATATGTTGAGCTTCCGAGATGTTTTTGTAACAATCTGGATGACTGGATTGATCCGAATACGGGTCAGCAAACGAATCCAGAAGCATCACAAAATCGTCTCAATCCCTATTTGCCTTTGCCGCAGCCTTATATACAACTGACGCAACCTCAGTGTACTGCTTGTGGTCTGTATAAAGTATCCGCTGTGCAAAATGGCAATAAAATCACAGTTTATAATCCGCCGAGTAATGCACCCGATGGTGCGAACATTCAATATATTTACAGTCCAGGATTTGTTATGCCGAATTGTCAAAATCAAATATTGAGTCCTTGCCCTCCTGTTCCTACTCCTCCTGTTCCTACTCCTCCCCCTACTCTTCCCCCTCCCCCCTACTCTTCCCCCTCCCCCTCCTGGTTAATCTAAATTTAGACCAACGTTCGCGGGTCTACAAATAATAAATAACATCATTCTGATTAGTGAATGGACGCTACTAAACCTAGAGGAAGAGGTTTTGTCCCTACAAAAAAAAATGCAGCAGTAATGAAAGCTCCAGCAGAACTTGCTGCTACATATGCGGCACCACCACCCACTAATCAGATTGATCCTGTACCCATACCTGTAGTCCAGGCACGTGCACCAGCTACTCGTCGTAAACCCCGTGCCGCTCCTGTTCCTAATCCATTGCCACCTCCTTCAGAAGTGGCTTCAGATGTTCGGCCACGAGAGCCCCGTTTTCAAGCAGGTATATCGCAACTTCCTATTCCTGAAGAGAAAAAGACACAGATTCTAAAAGAATATTCCGCAGAAAAACGCGCGAATCTGCGTGCCTATGAACAGGCACAGGCGACAAATGAGGAAAAGGGACACTATCTTAAGGATATAACAACATATATGCCCCAGACACGCAGAGCATTTTATCCTTTTATACTTGAATCCTATCAGCAACTCTACGGTCTTCCAGCAGGCGAAGAAGAGCCTGATCCTGAGGCCTGTCAGAAACTGATGGCAAAAGGCCAGCAGAGTGTGGAAGCATTTCTGTACCAGCGCTTTGTGAAAGAATATCTTCGTCAGAGTTCACCCTATCGTGGTCTGCTGGTATTTCACGGTCTCGGCAGTGGTAAAACCTGCTCTTCTATTGCGGCTGCAGAGGCAATTTACGGTGTAGCGAACAAGCGTATTATTGTTATGACACCGTCATCCCTGCGAGCGAATTTTTTGCGCGAACTCACATTCTGTGGCTTTCGCCATTTTAGCACAAACAATCACTGGGTCGCTCTTCCTCGCGAGACAATTCTCAAACGGAATCCAGAGGATCCTAAGAAACTTATTTCAACAACGGATTATTCTTCTACACACTATCTCTTTGCAAGATATGTTCTTTCTCTCAGCGACGAATATATTGACAAGGTTGTGAAAAAAGGCAAAGGGTCAATCTGGATTCCTGATTTCACCGCTCCGCCCAATTTTGACACACTATCCTCTGCAGATCGTGATCAAATTCGCGCACAGATTCTTAATTCCATCACAAATCGGATTACATTTATCAATTACAATGGTATTTCTGCAGAAAAACTCAAGAAAATGGCGTGCGAACGCAAAATCACGGGGAAAACCATTTTTGATGATTCGGTGATTGTTATAGATGAGATTCATAATCTTGTCCGCCTTATGCAAGGAACAATTGTCCCCTTTCTCCAAGAACGCCCAGGAAAAAGAAAACGCAAGATAGCACCAGAACCTGTCAAACCAAGTAATTGGATTCCTGGACTCTGTGACTCGCCGCTTAACTACGGTCGTGGCTATCTGTTCTATCGCCTATTGACGGATGCGAAGAATGCAAAAATAATTGGTCTTAGTGGTACACCTCTAATTAACTTTCCTGAAGAACTCGGTATTTTAACCAATCTACTGGGCGGCTACATCAATTCAATGGAGTTTCGTGTTTCTTCCAAGCCAGAAGAACTCGGGCGCATTATAGAAGCGGATCCGCGAACGGACTATATAGATATTAAACAGGTTCAGGGTGGATATCAGGTGACGGTCAGCATATTTCAAGAAGGATATAGTAAAGTGCGAGGACCTGCACCAGAAGAACAGTTTATTGGTGTGAAACATACACCAGAGGCGCAGGAAAGCATTGAACAGATTTATGAACGAATTTCTGCGGCAGCGATTGCAAAAGGGGTAACGATGCCATCTGTAGCGGGAGTATCGTTTACCTCTATTCCACGTTTGCCCCCAGATGATGAAAATTTCCGTAACTATTTCATCAATATTACAAATTTCTCCGTGGCGAATGAAGAACTTCTCAAAAAACGTCTGACTGGTCTGGTCAGTTATTACAGAGGTTCCAAGAAAGAATTTATGCCTCAGGTTTTGGAGGACACTGTGGTGGAGTGTCCAATGAGCGACTGGATGCTAAGTCAATATGCTCAGGCGAGACAGGATGAGATAACGCGTGAAGCTTCTAAAAAGACGGAGCCAAAGGGTGATGATCTGTTTGCAGCAGTGGAGTTCTTTAGTAAAAAGAAGAATCCCAGTTCGTACAGATTTCGTAGCCGTGCTCTGTGCAATTTTGCCTTTCCGAAGTCAATCCGCCGCCCGTTTCCTGATGATGCGGAGGAGACGGAAGAGGTGGTGCCAGTGGATGATTTGGAGGTGGCGGATCGTCAAACGGAGGCAATGGATGCCGCCGCTGCAGATGGAGAAGAACTTAGGGAGCTGGAGGAGGAAGAGGCGGAGGCGGAAAGGATCGCTGAAGAGGAGAGAAAGGAAAGAGAGGAGCTAGAAGAAGTTGAAGAGGTGGCAGGCGCGGCAGCGGCGGCAGCGGCAGTAAGTGAAACTCTTTCGGTGGGTGCAGAAGCAGTTGCGGCGGCCGTTGCTGCACCAGATCTGGCACAGGCAAAGACGTATCAGACCCGACTCCAAGAAGCGCTGAAACAGCTGCGTGAGCAGCGTACTACGTGGCTGAAACTTGCAGGACCGAATCCCACACAGACTCTCGCAAACTACTCTCCAAAACTTGCACAGATTCTGGAGCGTATTGCCGTAAGCCCTGGCCCTGCACTTTTCTACAGTCAGTTTAAGACAGTGGAAGGTCTCGGAGTTGCAGCTATTGCAATGGAGGCCAATGGCTATGAGCCGATAGTAATAGATGAATCGGAAAGTTCAAATCTTAAACTATCACCTGCCTCTATCGCCTCTATTAAACGTGGTCCAGGCAGTGTTCCACGATTCATAACATTTACTGGTGAAGGATCGCGAGAACAGCGAGCGGCTGTTTTGGCAATTTTCAATGGAAATTTTAGTGCTCTATCCCGTGCTATTAAACAGGTGTTTGATGAAGCAGATGAGGCAATAGCAGATAAGACACGCACCTATGCTGCACTCGGAAACAGACACGGAGAAATCTGTAAGGTGATAGGAATTACAGGTGCAGGTGCGGAGGGCATTTCTTTGAAATGTGTGCGACAGGTGCATATATTTGAGCCGTATTGGAATCAGGTGCGGTTGGATCAGGTGAAAGGGCGTGCGATTCGTATTTGCAGTCACGCCGATCTTCCACCAGCGGAACGTAATGTTAGCATTTTTACTTATCTTACCGTGTTTGCTGCCGCGCAGATTAAGCGTGGAGATGCTGCAGTGTCAGATGAAAGCAGTGCAATAGGTTTTACTCTTTCAAAAGATAAAGGGGAAACATCTGATCAGAAAGTGTTCAATGTCAGTAGTAGAAAACAGGCAATCAACGATGGTCTTCTGAAAGTGATGAAAGAGGCCGCAGTAGATTGCTTGATGAATGCTCCAGATAATGAGCCGACTCTGCAGTGTTTTTTGACATCGGAAACAGATCCAGATAAGCCAATGTTTATCCCTGATTTGGCTCTGGACAAGATTGATACAGATGCTGATACAGCGCGAAGAAAACAGGCGGAAAGAGCGGAAGTTGCGGCGGCTGTTGGGGAAGAGACGGGTGAGGCACCTCCTCTGGTTCCGAAGGCGAGACAGACAATTCTGGTGGACAGAATACAGGCAAAGATTGCAGGAGAATTACGCACGTTTACAACGAAACTAAAAGATGCAACGACTGCGACGTATGAGGTGTTTGATGTAAAAGATTTACTTCAAAGTCGCCCATTAGGTGTCATAACACGTGATCCTATTTCAGGGTATTCGGGTTTGAAATTGTTCGCAACAGTTGCAGCCGCCTCTGCCTCTGCCTCCTAAGATCCCATTGGCAGAGTCCAGCGCCAATCATAATTCGCATCTCTCTGAACCATAGAGCCACTAACAGGCTGATTCCAGAAGTGCCAACTCACCAAATCCCAGGAAAGCATAGCAATATTTGACCCTGTTCCCAACATAATCATTGAATTTGTAGGATTTGTTGTATAGCCATTATTGGAAATAGTAAAAGAATTCGTACTCATCGCAAACCATCCATCATTTCGCCCTTGTACACTGCTCAAATCCATAAAACTGCAAGTGAGCATTGTTCCTGTACTATCTTTATTTACCAGACAGTAATACCATACATTTTGATTCAATTGTATGCCTGTCCGCACACCAGTGTTTGAATTGCCGCCACTGCCACCACTGCCACCACCCAGAGAATTATAATAGTTTACAGCTGCTGTGCTACTATTAACAGGAGATAAAAATACAGCCATACTTGCTCCACCACTTCCCAAAGAAAATAGGAAATCATTGACGGGCATAGTATTGATACGGAACACGAAGGAAAACGCCTGCCACGCGTTCCAGGACAAATTTCGCAAAACCAGATTAGATGCACCGCTATTCATTCGTGACCATCCACGGCCATTGGGTGCCTGTAATTGTGACGCTCCATCTGTCATTGTTAAAAGATTATTATATGAATTGCCATTTGATGAAAAATTAAATGCCTCTGCATATCGCAAATCCGCAAATCCACCTCCTAGTAAAACCTCGAAAACTAGGAACGGTGCTGTTATTTCACGAGTCAAGGAAACATTAGAAAATGGTGTCCACGCACCACCTGCGCAATTCGCTACAGAAATATTAAACATATGATTACCACCTGCATCATTGTAAAACAATTTTATTACATTTTGTTTCCCTCCCACCAGATTCCAGCAATTTTGATTCGTATATGTGACACCACTTTGTAGGAAATTGGCGGCAAAATATCCGTCCTGATCGCCACTATTTGCCAACGGCCACGTTATTTTTGCCAAATTATCCATTGCTAAGGCAAATCCATCGTCAGGATTAATCTGAAATTTCACCGAAGCATCTTGAGTAAGACGAACATCAGTAATTGCGTAAAAAGAATTAAATTGGTCCAGACCTGATTGTGGCAAAAAATTCCCATAACCTCCATTGAAAGAAGGAAAATTGGGTTCAATAGTGCAATTGAGTAGTATTTTTGTCTGAGAATTCATCCAGAACACCTCAACTCCAGGGTAATAGGGTGCACGATTGGTGAGAGCCTCCGGCGTTATACCACGCAGAGCTGCAAGTGCAGCAGCCTGTGTCTTATAATTTGCACGCGTCTGACCTACTATGTCCATTGTACCATCAAAACCCTCTATTACAAGACCACGCGCCTGTTGTGCGAGAGTATTAAAATAGGTAAGAACAGCCTGCCACGTTCCAAAGGAGTTGTAGAAGGACAGATTCACACTGGTTGGCCATTGGCTACCAGCGGGCTGACCTCCAGCTGCCAAGAAAGCTTTCTGAAGACAGCCAACATCGTATGGTGGTGGCGTATTCACACCAAGTTCGGAGCAGAAGTCGTACTGATCCATTGCACCCTTTTGCAGACATAGATCACGTGCCGCAAAACTCAGAGCCGATCCAGCTGGTGCTACAGAAGTCGCGCCACTCAGATTTCTCACTTCCTGAAGAGCTGCTGCTACGGTTGTCTGCCCCTGGCTGAAAATGTCCATATTGAAAGGTGCAGCCGCACGCTGATTGTAGACGGTCATAGAATTCAGCTGTCGTGCACCCGCCATATAGTCACCAGGAGTAGCACCCGAACTTAATGCAACAGCAAGCGCACCTGCATCACTGCATCCACCTGTTTCCACCAGACTCTCTAAACAGGCCACACTGAGACGCCCAGAGCCGTCAGGAGTACATACACTGGTCTGTGGTGGAGCGCCTGGACCTGGGGCGGCTGGTGCAGGACACGCACTTGCTGAACCTATTACGGATCCTGGAGAACAATTTGTAAGAGAATTATCTGTATACATAGCAACACCATTACTATTTACTGGAACACCTTGACCAATATCTGTACAAAATCCACACGAGCCATTATACGGATCACTATTCACGTCGGTGCAGTTTTTAAGAGCCTTGCACCGATCAATGAGCGCCTGTTTCTTAGCCGCGGCGAGATCCCAGTACCATTTCTGATAGGCGGGTGGAGCAAAGAATGAAAAAGGACCATCAGCTGTTCCTAGAACACCTGCACTGACTTGAGGGAAGGGCGAGCCAGTAGTCGGTGGAGTATAGACCCAGCCACAGCGAATCGGTCGTGAAGAATCCTGCGAGGAAAGAAGTTGATCAACTGTGCTCGTAGCGCAAACTTCGTTCTGCTGTGCAAGATTTGCGGGTATAGTATTGGGCATAAAAAATTTATCAGCTTCTCTTTGTCCAATCATCCGATCCAAATATGGATCTGCTGTTCCTATGGCCTGATCCACACCCTTGGGAGCCGGAAAAGCACTCATTGTAGGAACTAAATTAGGCAATTGTTCATTGTACCGAAACGCCTGTTGCCTATTAAATTCTGTCTGTGTCCTATCTATTGAAAATCCTTCTGCTCTTTCTCCTGATCCAGTAATCTGAGCAAGACGACGAAACATCTACCTATCCCTACTAGAGTGTTTTTTCCATATCACTCTGATACCACGCTCCAGCACCCTGATTGAATGCAGAAACTGTATTCCCCACCAGTGTTGCATCAGGCTTGGGTCCAAAACAGTTGATGCCTGCCATCGCCGTATTTGGATCACCCTGACCATTCTGATTACTTGTAGAACTGTTCGACTGAGGCAGCCATCCTGCACCATACGTCTGAAGGCCAGTACCATTGCCACAACCAGATATAGCCTGTTGCATAGGATAGTGTGCGTCAACATCATCTGCAACCCATCCTGCAGAACACCACTGTGCCCCTGTATTCATAGCAGCAGTTAGATCAGCCATAGTTGCTACACGGCCACCATATTGCTGACATATTTGATCCGCCTGACTTTTCGTGTATTGGTATCCTGGTCCAACCCAGTAAACTTCCGCATCCTGTTGCTGAAGATCCGTTCCGTAACAGTCCAATAGAGCCTCTCGTCGTGCGGCGTTAGTCTGCGTATTATCATTTGCAGTTCTGTGTGCATTGTCATAGAGTGCTTTTACTGCTGTCACGCCACCTGCAGCGGCTGCACGTTGCGCACCTGTTATGGTGGCGGGTGATAGGCGTCCCTCTGGCCTGCAATAGACTGTATTTCCTTTTGCGTCTTGGCTTGCATATTGTGTTCCCAATGTATATGTTGCTCCTATTGACTGCCCTATACCACCATTGTTATACAAATACTGTAAACATTCTTGTGTGAGAGGACCAGTATCTTTAGTCGGACCATCACAAGGTGATGTGATAGGAACACCAGTGCAATATACGGAGGCTGTGCTCCAATCGGATATACTTAGTTGATTACCCGTACTATCTCTTCCAGTACTTGCTCGCAAATTTTGATCATATAAGAAATTACCGATGTCATCTAGACTGCGCGCATTGCCTGCATTGTCAAAGAGCAGATTCTTGACGGCAGCACTGTCAGCTGTTCCAGGATAACCAGAGCCTGCTGTTGTTCCACCCATACCAATCCAGAGCTGCTGAAGACAGTCCAAGGAATAGGCACCAGGTTTATTTTTCGGTCCATAGCAACTGTCATTGGCCAAAAAATCTGCTCCAACCTGAGTCCGCACAACTGGACCATTTATGCAGGTGCGAGCATCATATTCTGAGGGTGCTAAAAAGGAAAAAGGAAGAGTGCAGCGCAGAACCATTGACCCCTGTCCCACCGCTGGCCTAAACACAAAACAGCGCATCTGCCCTACCATTTGTGTACCAGCCAGACGCGGTTTATAATTGGTGACCATATCCATATCAATAATTGCATTCAAATCAAGATTAAACGTTCCAGCAGCTGTTTGACCTGTAAGAAATCCGCTGAAATAGAGAGAAGCAGGATCACCTTTTACGGTGAAATACCAGGTATCTCCTTCTTTCACCTGTAAAGAAACTGCTGCAGGTTGATCTGCAGTAAAGGTGATGGGATTATCTGTACCGCTATTATTCCAAAAAAGTCCACCCGATGCATTGGTCTGTACAGTAAATGTTGGCGGTACAATGGGAGTGGTAGGATCTACACGATTCCAATCTTGACTTGTAAAACACTGGGTGCAGTTAGGTACATCGTAATTCCGTTTCTGTTTGCACGCGATCTGTTCGCTGATTACGGTACAGCTGGCTGCATCGGCAGCAAATTTGCCTTTCTTTGATTTACCAATAGTTGGCTGATATTGGACTTGATCGGGACTGAGACCGAGAGTGGCTGCTCTCTGCTGTTGCCCTACGCGATCTTCTGGGGATAGAAAGAGACCTCCCACGTGTTTTTCACCGCGCGAGTTTATGCCATTTAGATCAAAACTCATCCCGCAATTCGCGGCAAAGTCTGGATTCTGAAATGCGGAGCAATCTGTTGTACGCACTGCTTCGCACACTTTTTGAGCAGTATTCAGAGTATTTGGCATAGTAGTAGGAATCTTGTAAGGCGCTGTTGCACCGACTGTGCGGAATGCACCAGGTAAACCGCCTGCAATTGCTAGGCTGTTTGTCGCCTGATCCGCCGCTGTTGCATTGGAACTGGATAGTTGAAGGGCTGGATCGGTAAGATTCACTAAATCCATAAGTTTATTGAACCTTTCTTGACCAGTTTCTATATCCGGAATTATGGAATCCTGAAAACCTTCTTCTTTGCTAACAATTTTCTCAGCTGATTGAAATACGTGGCCATAGAAAAGTAGAAAGATTGTGAGAACTACTATGACCAGCCAAAGATAGGTTCCACTGGCGTTGGCCATTACCTATACTTTCACCTGAAAGTTTATACATTAGAATGTGTCCATAAAAGGAACAAAATGAATTTTACCTCCTATCGTTTTTATCTATGTACATCCAACTGTGTAGGAGACTATGAATGTGCACGAATAAAAACGAATCAATATGTGCGGACGCCGTTTTCACGAATTGTTACTATTCCGAAGACGTGGCCGTCATTTCTTGATAGGTGTTTTCTATACTATCAGCTATATCCAATGGATGTAATCATCGTTCCTCCAATTTTAAACCACCACCCAGAAGACGATTGAGAATATTCAATTGTGCTCCAGAAGGTACGACACGTCCATTTTCTATGTCACGAATGACGGAAACAGGTAGAGCACATTGTGTTGCTAATTGTTGCTGATTCCAGCTACGGGCAACACGTGCTTGGATCATTTTCTGCCGTGTTTCAGGACTCATCATTTTTTTAGGAAGTGGTAGTTCATCCTCTTCTAGGCGTCTTGTGACTCCTGAAGCAGGATTATGGTTATGGTGGCCCTGACCCGTTCGTGATGATTGACTGGACGACTTCTTCAGAACAACAGGCTCCCAGTTTTGACAGTCCATTTTGTGCCTGCCAACAGAATGCCCCGCTGCCCATACCTCAAATTTAGCCCGCCCGCCTCCCCATTACATTGCATTGTCTGGGCGCAATTGTGCAGTCGGATCAAGTTCACGAGTAATTACACGGAAAACGAGTTGAATCTGGCGATCCATATTCATTAAGCGCCGAGGGACCAACAAAGTGCTGTTAAATGCCGTAATATTCGAAGAAAATCCATTAAGAGCAGTTGAACCAGTCGTAGGATCGGCATAGCGTGCATCAATAATAATCCAATTGCTATAGCCAACAGCGTTCGGACCAATGGCAGTGGGCGCACCGTTTGCTATATTCACAACAAGATGACCCTCTTCCCTGTTTATCCAATTTGCAAAATCTTGTAAACCAGGATTTGCAGCCATAGTGGTATCTTTCCACGTATATCCTCCAATTCGTAGAGTATCACCTATTGCAATCTGGAATCTACTAAAATACTGTGTTGTCTGAACCCACACATAGTTATCCGTATTATACGGTGCAACACCCACTGCGCTACCTAAATAAATTTCCGAAATATCTAAAGTATCTGGCTGTGTACTAATGAGCTGTCCATTCGGTTGACGCAGATCAATTGTAAGCTTTTGAAGAGTACTGAGTGGTGTAGGAGTGTATACTTTCTGGCATTTCATAAATTTCGGAATAAGTGCAGTAAATCCACGCGAATCTGATTCAGAGTATGCTGCATCAGAATACCAGTTCGCATCATATTGAAGAACAGCAAACGCGCGATCAATGAAATTATCTGATCCATAATTGTTGTTTTCAAGTTCTTGAACTCCGACTGTAATAAAGGGCAATCCGAGAACAGTGTTCTGATAGCTGGTTTTCCTCACTTCAGCATTTGCTTGATCTATCAACACATTGAGGCCTTCAACGGGTAAAATGGCTTTTACAAATTCAATGCGTGTAATATTCTTGAATTTCTGCTGTACGCGAGGTGAGATTCCGTATTCCTGTCCATTGTTAGCTGGATCAAACGTTACACTGAAATTGTAGCGATTTTCGCTCTTATTTTTGAGCCAATTACGATCCGCCGACCAAATAAAAAGATTGTTCTCTATTTCCTTATAACTCACAACACGTTCTTCACGAATTATATAGTCCTGTGGAAGATTTACTTTTTCAGGACTCTGCAATTCGGCAACTGTAGTTGTAGGATTGCCATCTGCTATTCCTAGACTCCGTGTTGTAGGTGGACCAACCTCCAATGTGGGTGGACCCATTAATTCACGGCGATCTGGCATCACCACAAGAGGCATATCCATTGGTCGCGCTGCTGTGCGACCTCTCTCAATAAGTGCCAATTCAGTGGCCTTGGCTGCGGCGGCATTTTTCTCTCGGAAACTGTCATCTGCGGCAACTCGCTGGGAAATGCGCTCCACCGCTGCACTCGCACTCGCACCGCCACCAGCGCCTGCTGCAGCCATCCGTAGTGCCTCTTGTTCACGTGCTTTCTTGGCTTTCTCAAACAGATCAACCGAGCTCGGTCCATCATCATCCAGAGAAATACGAAAATCAGGAACAGGCGGAGCAATCGCCTTCACATCTTGACGCTCAGTCTGCATAAGTTCAAAACGCCGCCCAGTATCTTGAAATAGGGCATCTGTCACCTCAGTATTCGCAACTATTTTCGCAGGAGCCACTGGTTGTGTACGTACTGTCTCCTGACGCTGGAGATAGGTGGTAAAATCTGCCGATGTTACTCTTTGAACTTCACGATTGAGAATTGCAAGAGGCTTATCACCCTGTGCCGTGTACACTTCCTCAATGTAGTGATCCATAGTTCTTTCAAGACGATCTTTCTGTCTATCATTTAATGGACCACCCGTGATTCGCATAAAATCTTGAACGAATCCGCCGAACAACATTTCACGATTTTTTTGGCTGAAAAATGCCAAACGAACTCCTCCAGGTCCTGTTGGAGCACCCGGGCGATACATAGCTCTATCTAAGTAAATAATACTTTTCTCAATTTAAGCATAAACTCATCCGAGACACTGTCTTTGCAGAATTCTTTAAATCCTATTCCATTCAGCATACAAATCAAAAAGTACATACTAAACATTCCACATTCCGAGCCACCGTATTGAAATCTTCGTGCATTATACATTAATTTCATCTGCGGATCCTGAGATTTCAGCCACCGCATCAAAATTGCAATAAACCTCGGAACATCGTAGCCATAGGAATCAAAGTATGCACACCAGTGTTCTCCTTCTCCAATCCAGCAATACAGGGCAACCCAATGACTTCCACTCTTGTTATGAGGATCCAAATTGAAGACAAATCCGAGTGCCTTAGTCCCTTTTGCCCGTTCTTCTAAAATTCTGAGATTGCATATTTCCGGTTGCAAACATTTGCGCACGCTTTGGGCATATGGATCCTGAATGGAAAAATCAATAGGAAATACGCCAACGAATTTGAACCAGGGATATGCTGTCTGATACTGTTCCATAACGTCGGAAATATTGAAATTGTCCATCCATTGATCGGGATCCTTTAACCACGCCGCAGGTCTGCGTGGTCTGAGATATTTCTTTCGCAACAGTTCTCGGTCATTTGCAGTAAACTCCTGCATCGCATCCAGGAGGCAATGTTCATCATCGCTATTACATCGTGAATTTGTAGTGCTGATTCTTGAACGGATTTCTGTAGGAAGGCATTTCCCATCTTTCTGCCTATTTCCAGGGGCGCATTTCCCAATGTTTTTCGCAGTTAGTTTGCTCAATCTACTCTTCCGATGACGCCTGGTTCTCCCATTCTTCCGAGAGGGCATTCTCCCTACTTACTATATAGAAATGAATACCACGGTAACCGATTTAGTTATGATGGTCGGATTTCAACTTCTGATACTGTATATACTTGGTCTGGTATTTTTATCTGCAGGGCCACAAATGACGAAAATATTGGGGTCAAAAGAGGTGAGTGACATATTAGGAGGTTTGAAAACCCCCACAAAGTAATAGGGAATGTCTGATACTGGAACTTCTGCGGCGGCAGCGAGCCAATCACTCTTAAAAATGCCTTCTACCAATAATATTGTAATAGGAATCTGTATCGCAGCATTTGTTTCAATGTTCATTGCGGCGTTTGTCCAGATGTCCAATTTTGTAGGGTCCAAGGATGACTGGAATGATCTTAAACCAAAGATTATGCAAGTCGTTCTATTAACAGTGTTCGGCACAATTGCATTTGCGATTGCATCCATTCTCTTTTTTGTCCAGTATCCTGGATACTCTGTCTATTTTTCAATGATTGCAGCGTGTATTGCAATTGGTCTTTCATTTGCTGCTCTCGCTGTTGCTGGTATTAGTCGGTGATTTATTGTCTGTACCCGTGTCCTCTACCATCCAAACATTTGTTACGGAATGTTGAATTCGTAGGCGTCTATTTTTTGCACCAAATACAACGCCCTGAAGACGAATATTGAAACGAATGACGTCACCGCATCTAATGTTTTGCATTATCCTATTTCCAGTTCCTGAACAACTAATGTTCATATTGGGATAAATGAACACAGTAAGTGTGTCTGTATTCGCCAACATTTGAAACTGCTGGCGAATATCGTCTAATGTTGTATTATGTCCGAGTAGCGTATATCTATGAACAAAAAAAGTGTTAACAAGAAATTCTTGAAGCAGAATGATTTTTTTACTAAAACTTTTGGCATCTTTGAGTGACAATATGAGTCTGCACGAAACAGGATCATAGCTCTCAACTGTCAGAGGTGGAGTAAGAACATTCACTTCATTAATATCGATGCTACTGTCCTTATAACTCAGTGGAGCTATGGCTCGCCCCTTATTGTCATTTTGAAATGGATTGATATGAATATTTGGTATTTCCAACGTCTGATAGGGAATCGTCAGTAGCATTCTATAGCGGAATTTGAATGTTTGCTTTAGACCCGTGCAGGCAAATGGCGGTCTAAACTTCATCTATAATCATCTGGATAATGCAATTGCCATCATTTGCTTGGAGAGGCCCGCGTGGTTCAGGAAAAAGGGCTGCACTGAATACCTATCTTGAAAGAAGTGCGAAACAGCAGGGTACAACACTAAAGATAACGAAATCTACGTGGTTTCTTTCTAAACAGCCATCTGCATCTGCGAATCCTGATGACGCCTCTGACGATGATAGCCCAGAGGGTAAGACAATACCATTTGAAGAATCGCTGTTGCATTTGGGTTTTGACTGTGCACGTATGTCAATGTCGGATAAAGTCTTCATACAGTCTATATTGAAACGCTGGACAGGTCAACAGGATATAACATTGGCGAACACGAATATTCGGAATAGATATTTGGTTCTCTATCACGCCCATCTTTTGGCCGACGAGAGTGTTCTCCAGTTGCAGGAGGCTCTGGAACAGTACGAAGATTTTGCTCTGCTGATTACGACGGAACTTCCTGTTTGTTTTCGTCTTCGTGATCATTGTCTGGAAATACCTGTGCCCGGTTCTGATAAACTGCTGGCAAATTATTGCAGTGAGGTGAATCTATCACCAGAAGATGCCTGGTTGAAGTTTTTTGCAAATACATTGGAAAAATGGTCAACTGCGCAGCAGAATGAAGATCAGATTCAACAGATACGTCAATGGATCTATCTTTGCTTACAGAGAAATTTACGATGGCCAGATCTTATTTCCTATTGGATTCAGACCGTGAACAATGCAAGATACGACTGGCTAACTCAAGAGGCGAAACGAAGTTTATTTAAAATTTTGGCGAATGCAGAGTCAGGAGGAGGATGGACTCTGATAACGTCATATAGAATACCAATTCTTTGGGAGGAACTACATCTGAATTTAGGAAATTGTTTATATGAAATTAGGAATAAATGATCGTTGAGTTCATTGCTGATATTATCAAAAAAGAATATGAAAAGGAACCTCCAGTAAGTACATTTACACGCGCAACTGAGCAGGAATTGGAAACATTGTATAAAGAGTGTGGGCAATTTTCTTCATTTGATCCGCTTGAATTCCGCAAACATATACTAACAACTGTGCCGACCTATATTTGTAAGAAGTCTGCACACGGCAATATAATTGCACTATTACCCAGTACATCCTATTACCCGCCGTTTGATCTGTGGTTCAGGATTCTGCGGGCTTTTTACAATGATCGGCCTTATACTATTTTTTATCTTGCACATCAGTCTCAGCGGGAATTACCAGATACTCCACCGATAGGTCCTCAGAATATTAATGGGGGATATACATATCCGTGTGATCCAAACTGTATCGTTATTTATAGGGAACAGGATGCAACACGTGTACTGATTCACGAGTTATTGCACGCCAGTTGTACGGATCGCTTTGGACACAGTGGTGAAAATATTGACAGGAATGAAGCGGAAACAGAGGCGTGGGCGGAATTAATCGCGTGTGGATTTTATGCACGAGGGTCTCTGGAAAAGTTTCGGAAAGCTATTCGGCTACAATCTGCCTGGATGCAGAGCCAAAATAGGACCATTGAGCCCTATTTCAAAAATCAAGAATTTCCTTGGCGATACACGGTTGGCAAACAGGAAGTCTGGTCACGTTGGGGTATTTTGCAGACTGATTACAAACGACTAGATACTAAAAGATCACTTGCTCTTTTATATCCTAAATTTGACAATGCGTTTTGGAATTACAGTGATTGAAGAAAAAATGGGAATTCAAGGTCTGTTTCATTTTCTACGAAAATATGAGCAGATAGTTGATATTACGAACTATGTTCTTAATAAGAATGTAGCTCTAGATATCTTCTGTTTCATTCATCGTTCAAAAGGTTCCATACAATATATAAAGGAACAGCTGGCACCACTTCATTTGGCGAAATCAATTACTGCAGTATTTGATGGATCACCGACAGAGGAACGTTCGAAGGCAAATGAAGGTGTGCGAAATAGGAATGCAAATATGAAAGAGACTATTAAAATTTTGCGAGAATCATTAAATGAAAAAAATGGATTATCTTTACAAAATAGAGCATATTTACTCAAGCACATTGAAGATTTGGAGTTTCAGTCCTGGACACCGTCTCCAAAATTTATTCGTGAAGTAAAAGAACTGCTTGAAGAAATGAATATTCGTGTTGTCTCTGCTGAAAAAGGGATAGAGGCTGATACTGTTCTATTATCAATAGAGGATTCTGTTATAATTTCCAATGATTCAGATTTACTGATTCACGGATCACACGTATTGCGTCCTGATGGATTCAATTGTCGCCTATATGTTAAAAAAAAAATTTTAGAACAATTGCAGATGAATCAGGAACAATGGGAAGTATTTATACACATTTGTAAGACTATGAATCATACTGATTGTGAAATAGCGTTTAGTCTTATAAAAATATATAAAGATATTGAAGTAATAAAAGAAAAATTTTCACATTTGTGGTAAAATAAAAAAGAGGGTTTTTTCTTTTATTATTTTCTTTTCCAAGCTATTTCAGAAAGTCATTTTGCTTTACGCCGTCGTATTGCGGCTCTTCAGCTCATACAGCTTGTACAGATGCTTCTGCACATTGCGGTAGCTGACCGTCTCGCCCTCGGCCAGACCGAACAGCTTGCGCATAGCAGCATTAGGATGGATCGTGTGACCCTGGCCCTTCTCCGCGTTCTTCAGGCCATTCGCATCCACGTAGGCACTGAACGCCTTCGTCACATCGGCAGGCGCCATCTGCGTACCGTTGGCCTTGCCCAGGAACGCGCACAGCTCATTCTTGAGTGTGACAGGCGTCTTGAAGATCGTGGGGCGCTTGTTCTCCGCATCCGTTGCATCCTCAGAGCGGCGCGCGCGACGACGACGACCAGCGGCCTTCAGATCACGAGCCACACGCTTGGACAGACGCTGCAGAGCCTTCAGCGTATTCACTGCACTGTCACGCACAGCCTGCACATCCGTCATCAGGGCCTCAATATCCTGCTGTACAGAGGTGGTCGGTACAGCCGCACCAGCCGCCACAGCAGAGGCATCAGGTACAGCCTCAACCGTGTTCGCAACCACAGGCGCAGCGGCAGCAGCGGCCACTACCGTCTCAACCTGGCTAGTAGCCACGGCAGTCTCCGTCGCCGCCTTCTTGCTCACACGCTTAGTCGCAGGCGCTGCAGCCGCAGCCGCAACAGGCGCAGCAACAGCAGCAACCGCAACAGGGGCGGCCGTCACTACAACCTCAGTCGTTTCCTTCTTTGCTACACGCTTAACAGCCTTGCTGGGGTTCGCACTCATCGTACTAGTACCGGTGGAAGTATTTACCATTTTTAAACGCACTGGCATAGGATATGCGTTATATTTCGCTCAAATTTTTGTTCAAATTGCCATACCAGCCCCCTAGGTGAACTGCGTTTGATTTTTTTTTTGAAATGTACTTATAGAGACAGCCTTTCACCTACACATTTGTCAAACAGCCCAATTTTTCTTTCTCCAAACTTCCGAGGAATCCAAGATTGGCACAATCCTGTAAAGAAATCCACACGGTTCCTACTTGCTAATACAATAGCGGCCTAGCCTAGTCTGTATCACAAAATGTGAAACAAAATGTTCCCAGATCTAATAGGAAAAAGGAATGGATGTTGCAATAAGAAAATGTGCAAACATTCGCTCCAAACGTCATCCAGATCAAAGATGTCAGAGAACAGCCGTTCAAGGTGAATTCTGTTCTCTTCATTACAAGAAACCGAATAGGTTTGTACCGCGCACACCACCTTTGCCTCCTCTAAATAATTACTTTCATATTGCCTTTTCCCAGTTTCAAAAAAAAATCCGCACATTCCTGGGACTTAAGGCATTTAAATTTCAGGGTCCAGCGGCAAATTTTCCTAGTCTTGCAACAAATGAAACAGATTTTGCAACACTTGATCCTATTGATTCTTTACCAAGATTATATAGGTTTTCTATAGCCGATTCGCAAAAACAGATATGGTTGTTTGATATACGATCTTTAGTGGAAGAACTAAAACGTTCATCCCCTCTCAAAAATCCATACACATCTATTCCTTTTTCCCCACAACAGCTATTACAACTACAGAAACGCATCGAATGGCTCTTAAAAAAGAAATATTCTCTTTCATTTGGCGATAGTGAATCCGTGCCACCAACCTATCAACAGAATGCGGTGCAGTTGTGTCTTTTTATGGATGCTCACGGATATCTGACAAACGTGGACTGGTTTCTTTCCCTTGTTCCTCAACAAATTCAGGTATTTTTGTACACACTTGAACTTCTCTGGTCACACAGAATAGGTTTATCAGATGAACAAAAATTAGCAATGTATCCAGAATGGAATCCAGAACTCCGTCTGACACCGACCATACGATCAAGAACAACTTCCGTAGCTCTTGATCATCTTATTACATTTTTATTGAAATTTGTCCAGGCTTCAAACAAAAAGGAGTTAGAAACTCTTGCTTCAATGTATGTTTTAATGGCTCTTACACAGATTTCTGCGAGTTGTCGCAGAGCCTATCCGTGGTTGGCGCTAGTTTGAGCGGCCGGCAAAAATTTGACGCGAAATTTTCGCCTCATTCAAACCTCAGTAAAAGAAGTCTAAGATGTCCGCCGTTATTTATGCCTCCGATTTTACGACGAGCAAGGTTACGATCAGTGCGCCAAAGGTACTGGATAGTGGTGCAAAGCAGTCTTATCTGAATTACGAAGGGGGAAAGCTTCTGATGCAGACTGCGACCTCTATGTCGGTGCCTTTCGGTCTGAGTGTTTATGATAAGGCGGGTCCTCCTGAGTACAGTGTTGAGATCAGCTTTCGTGGTGCTGACGGAAATGCTGAGGTGAAGGAGTTCCAAGATGCGATCTCCGCTCTGGATGAGTTTATGATTGAGCAGGGTGTAAAGAATTCGCGTATGTGGTTCAAGAGTGATCTGAAGCGCGAGGTGGTTCAGGCATTCTATACCCCTTCTCTGCGCTATGGAAAGGATAAGGAGGGCAATCCTCTGCCGTATCCGCCTACTCTCAAGCTCAAGCTTCGCAAGGTGAATGGCGACTTTGAGACGAAGTTCTATGATGTAAAGGGCAATCCGTACAAGGGTATTCCTATTGAGGATATGCTGGTAAAGGGTGTGCAGCTGACTGCGATTATGGAGTGCGCGGGTGTCTGGTTTGCTGGTTCCAAGTTCGGCTTGACATGGCGTGCCAAGCAGATCGTTGTGCATCGTCTACCCGAGCGTCTGCCCGAGTTTACTGCATTCCGTCTGGGTGCATCTGCAAATGAGGAGGTTGCTGCTCCTGTTCAGCGGCGCTCAGCGGCTACAGCACCATCGGCTGCGGAGAATGAGATTGAGGACGATGAGGCTCTACAGGCTCCTGCTCAGCCTATGTCCGCAGTTGCAGCAGTGATGCCGCAGCGTCAAGTTGAGCAGCAGACCACTGTGGACGACGAGGAGGCCGATGATGCTGAGCCGATTCCTGTTCCTAAGAAGCCTGTTCTGAAGAAGAAGCCTGTTGTGGCTAAGAAGTAAAATTATAGGCGATTCGTAGGTGCCCGTGCAATAAAAGAGTAAAAAAATATAAAAAAAAATAAAAAAAGCAAGGAAACAAAATTACAAATCTTTTTTCTACAATTGGATCGCTGCTGTAGTTCTATCTCATAATCATTATCAGTTACTCTGCAAATTAGGCATAATCTATCTGTACCGTGTTTTCTCCAAACTTCAAAACAGTATCTATGAATGTGATATTTGCATTTGCAAATGTAAGGAACTATATCTGAACGAAGAGAACTACAATTTACAAAACAGACTAGACATTCATTTGTAGTTGTCATACCATAACCTATTATCCTATCACAATTGAAACAACCTATGGTGGCCAAGAAGTAACAATTCCTACTACATTCGTACAAGGACCATTCACTGCATCAGGAATAGCAGGGTTGAGTTTGACTATAGTTCCAGGTGGAGGTGCTGGACATACGACAGGTATTGTTCGCTGATAATTCAAAAATCTTGGAGGAATATTTACAACCGGATTTGTCACTCTTTGTAGAGCTAGGGCCCTATTAGCAGCTGCTGTACAAGTCTGTTGTGCGCGTATTTGTGCATTCAAGAGTTGACTACTCGTATTTCCTCCACTATACGGATTGATCTGTGACCCAGGTTGAGGTAATATCTGCAGAGCAGTCGGTAATTTTCCGACAGTGTTACATCGCAAAGTTTTTTGGGCGATAAGGTCAGTCAGTCCAGATGCTAAATTACCTGTTCCTAGTTGTCCCGTCGTACTTTTTTCTGCAGTTTCACACGTAACAATCTGTGAATCGTATTGGATTACCATACATTTGCTATCAACATTCATTTTCACGAATGTAGACTCTGCTAAAATATACTTAGTAAATAAGATGGTTATCCTGATTTTTTTCTTTCTTTTAGCCCTGGTAGTATTTTTATTCTTTTACATAAAACCCTCACGCCAATCCGAATCTTTCACTGATCTCAGTGCAAATACTGTGGCGCAAATTCCAGAATTCAAACCGTTTTATGACTGGCATCAGCAATTTTGCGGAGTGTGGGATAAAGTGATCGACAATGCAATGAAAGTGGATCAAACTTCTGAAACAAAGGATAACTATATTGCAATGCTTGAAACGCAGGAAAATGCAGTCTTCCCGCGTTGTGATCCTATCTTAACGGCCAATCCTGCTCAACCACAGGCCATTGTACCACTTATTCCATCAACACCTGACACATATGATGCTGCAATATTGTATATGGGAAAAGAAATATCCAAGATTAAGCAACAAACGGAAGCAGCTCTTCAGGGACAATCGCCAGCAAGTTCCGAGGCTTTTGAAGATGTGCCACCACCGTCAGCTCATTGTTCTCCAACGTGCATACCCGAAACACCCGAAGAAAAAGAGACCCGTCAAGATGCTCTACTGAAAATACGGCAGGCTCTAATCGCATTTAATCCATCTATTCCTAAGTTACAGGGGAAACTTGCAATAATTCAGTCAGGATTAAACGACTTGAATGCCTATAAAGAACGCGCACAATCGGGTGAAATCGTAAAGGATATTAAAATTTCATAAATTAATGATAACGACACACCTGCCTCTGAAATCAACTATACGATTTCAAACTGAATTTCCTTCAGATCATACGGCTATTGCTAGAAAACTTACCAGCGCACAATTTGAGGTTGATTATATCGGTTCAGCACTCAGTAATCCATATTTTACTTTAAAATGTTGTGATAGATTTCTGAAAATACCAGCGAATTCAACTTTTCCAATAATTTATGATTCACCTATACCGATTTCAGATCCTATTCCATTTACTGCGCACATACCTAAACACATTGTACAAACGTGGAAATCATCTGACCTTTCTCAACAAATGGAATATGCAATTTCCACAGTCAAAAAATATAATCCTGATTTTGAATATTTTTTTTTCACTGATGAAACACGCAAAGAGATTATTTACCAATTTCCTAAAGAAGTTCAAAAGGCGTATGCATCCCTGATACCTGAAGCCTTTAAAACAGATCTATGGAGATATTGTTTTCTGGAAAAAAACGGCGGCGTATATCTTGATTCTAAAATAGTGTTACAAAGACCGCTTTATTCTCTTACGAATCCTAATACGCGATTAATATTAGCAGATGATCTTTTTCCTTCCAATATTTATAATGCCATTCTAGCATCACCACCGAACCATCCACTTATGAAAGAAATTATACAACAGGCAACAGAACAGATTCTTGCAAAAAATCCAGGTATAGATAATTTAGATATTACAGGTCCACGAGCGCTTGGAAGAGCATTTGCAAAAGTGTACAATATAGCTTGCGCACAATGGACACTAGAAAAATTAGCTATACCAGAAATCATAGTTCTTAAAAATGATCCTTCCACTGGAGGAAAAAGAATACTTGACCACCAGGATTCTGTTATAGGATATACGCATTTTTCATCGTACTACAATAAGGAAAATCCTATTCAAAATCATCATAGCACTCTATGGAAAACCGGCAAAATTTTTATTCCTGCAGAGTGCGACGAGCCGTCTGATTGCGCAGAGACTGTCTAGATTGAATCAGATCCTGCAGTTTCCGTTTTTTATTCGCTGTTATTCTTCGCACTCTTTCGCGAATTAAACTGGAAATACCCTTCTGGTGTCCACTACAATTCAAAGACACAAAAGGAAAAGGGAACTTATCAGGTGACATACGTGCTCTATAACTTATTTCAACCAATTCTTGTGCAAGACATCCTATACCCTTCAAATCCATATTCTTATATTGTAGTAAACTAATACTAAAATAAAGAGTAATGAGAGTGTCCAATGTCGCCGCCAATAATGTTTCATTGTTTTTTAGTGGAATATTGTAATAGGAGTGGCACGCAGACAGAGAAATAAGGATGAGGACTGGTACTCCACTGCTACCACGTAGGAACCAGGACATCTGTGGAATCAAATCTCCGCCAAGTGCCTCAATCTTCTGCACTTTTACAGGTGTTTCAGGAGACAAATGACGAAACTCATAACGGAAATGTTCCGTGTCTTTTTTGAGATCCGATGTATAGACAATGATGGGTTTCTGCGTTTTCAATAGCCAATTTGCAGATCCAGCACGACCTATACCCTTTTTCAAACCTGTTCTATAATATCCTACTAAATCTGCACCAGCAAATATCCGTTTTTCGTGAACAACATAATCCATTACAGCATCAACTTCGCGCTCACTTAGACGATCTTTATGTGCGTATCGTATCTTGCACGGCTCAACAGGTGCGAAATGATTCAAAAGCAGAAGTCTCTCATACACCTTTCCCCATCTTTCCACCTCACCTTGTGGGCGACTCAGTTCCAAATACATTAACATTCGCAGCGTATTTGCATCCAGATACGATATACCGTCGACTTTGTATTCCTTTTCTGAAAGAATCTTATATAGGCGTGAGTCTATGGCAGTTAAATCCAATACAGGAACAAAATTCACGTATATTTTTATTGTTCCTTCGTGAATTCCTTCGCGAGCACCTATTTCGGTAAAACCAGCTCGTCGTAGTTCTTTACTTATACTACGTATATCTTCATCTTGATCAGGTGTGAAAACATCATAGTCAGGAACATTATATCTCGGATCGTAGAACTTATATTTTCTGGGAAGATGTGCATTAATTGCCTGACCTCCGTAACAGAGCCGATGTTTACGACGAAGAAAATCTTCAACAACATCTATTGCACGAAGAATTTCTTCATTGTGGGCGGTTTCATAATCAATCGCCTTTTGAGCCTCCGCTGAAGCTTCGCGAATAATTTCAATCTGTTTTTTGAATATTTTTTCATCAAAGAAAGGCGATTGAATAACTTGCGGATCCTGATCCATTCCTTCCTATCTGATACTTTCAAAAAATGACTACACAGAGGGTGCACGCAGAGAACCGCCTTTTGCATCTGCGGCAGTTGCTTGTTGCGCAGGAACAGCGACAGGTGGCCGAGTAAAGCGGAGGGATTTCGGTTTCGGCATAAAACTGTACGTTCCAAAAGTGGTATCTTCAAACATAAATCCGTTCCCTGTATCCCACAGGCAAATAGGTAAACAATGCACACCTATTTCACCGCCAACATAGTCAAATGTTTTCTTATCGATGGGTTTACTTGGATCCGCACTCAGAGCAACTGTCCATCGTAATTTTGTCTGATCACACGTATTATCCACCTGTCCTGGCGGAATCACCATATAACTGTCGGCCGTTTCCAGACCACCGAAAGATCCGCCCGCCATATCTGATGTGCAACCAAGTTGTGTCTGTTTATAGGCAAGACGCAGGTTTACAATATAATCCAGATCCTCATTGGGGGCATAGGCTCCACTTGTTCCTCCAGGCGTTGTAGTTCTAAAAGGGGATGTATCGGCATTGCAGAAAAAGAGAACACGACCATCATAATCTGAAATAGGGTTGGTCAAAAGCAGACTTTCCTGTGCTTGGCGTGCAAAGGTTCCTCCTGTTACAATATTGTCAACCGATTTATCAAGAAGCGGTGTGAGACCTCTTGCTATTCTTGAATAATATGTGAGCAGTCGTTTATTTCCAATTCGCTCTCGTGGAGGAATTCGTAGCAAATATAATACTATTATGAGCGGATCTGTGCTGTTTTGTACTCCTGATCCGAATGCATTTGCGCGTAAAACATTGCTCACGCGCCGTATACTTGAATCGGCATCCGAATTGCACTGTGGTCTTCCACTATCACCATTAAAGGCAATACGTCCATTCACATCACGTACTACAAGACGAGGGTAGTAGTCAAATGCGTCACCTCGTCCTACACAGTCATCAATGTAGTCTATTTCATAGATGAAAGTACGACATCCAGCTTTTAGTGCATAGAGTGTAGCATTCTCGTAGTCAAAATAGCCGTTCTGAAAGGGTCCAAGATATCCAGAAAATCGGCAACCGAGGCAATAGAAATTTACAAAGCACTGTTCTGCGCTAGGCATATCCGTAATGAGAGAACTGGTCAGAAGATCATCTACACTTCGGCGTTTACTGGCAATAGGGTCAAATCGTGCAACGATTTGCCCCAGCTGTTTTGTATAACCACTATCTGATCTGATTGAATCAGAAACGAATCCTTCCTTGTAGGAAAATAACCATTGTGCGAATAGAAAACCTAGCAATATTCCCAGAATGATACTGAAAATTTGGAATAGGCTCATATTCCACTACTACTACTACTTAGAACTACCATTATAAATATTATCGTACATCTGCAATAGGAGAGCCAGGTTCATTCCAAAGATCCAACTGTCGTACGATGTGTATTCATAGTTGAACGTTAAATGTGCTACAGTCATATAGCCAGAAATAATTACTGCGATCCCCAGGACCACCAATAAAACTTTATCTAAAAAAGATATCATAATCCTATTTGGTGTAAATAAATTTGAAAACGGTGCTGCCGATAATAGTAGTATCGATGAAAATGGCAACACAAGTGCTTTTCTTTGTGCGATTAGATAATATTATGTTCAGAGATTCTCGGGATACAAATACTGTTGTAGTTTCGGCCACATCTGGTCAAGATCTTCTTGATCAGATATGCCTAGCATATCGCATTCCGCCCAAAAATATTCAAGTGTGGACTGTATCTTTGGGAATGAGTCGCAAACGGATTGATACAATGACGGATAAAGAGTTTTCTGAACTCTCAAAGGAAACAAATGCATATATTCGTTATTCTATTTTTCAGAGCCTACCTGTGTCAGACGTGTGATAAGAATTTTCAGCACATTTTCCCAACTGTATTTGGTAACAGTTTCGTGTGCAGCTTTTCCGTGCGCTGCTCTAAGATTCTCATCAAGAACATAGCGCTCCATTGCACGAGCAAAATCAATAGGATCAACCACTTCGGCCTCTCCCCCAGTTGGACAATATCCTAACGGTAAATAGTAACGAGATTTGCACGGAACGATCAAGCTATTTTTTTCATTGCAGTATTCCTTATGCCCAACAACATTGCTCAGAACTTGAGGTACACCAACCCCCATCTGTTCAAATGCACAAAGACCAAACCCCTCACCGTCTGCACAACTTACTCCAGCATCAGCCAGATTATACAATATATTTATCTCACTATCTTCGTACTTTCGCTGATCATTGGATAGCATTAGCCTATTGCCAAACTGGTCTATAGATGCGCCACGAATACGAAGTTCTCTCGAATAAATTTCAAATACGGGATATCCGCCCCTATCACCCTTATCACAGATCATCATCAGAAAAATTGGCATACTAGGATTTCTTACAATAAGTTCAACGAAGGCCATAACGAGGAGATCCAGACGTTTACGTGGCTGATTCCGATTTAGACTCAAAAAAAGAAACGCTTCTTCAGGAATTCTTGCAGATTGACGAGCCAATTTTTTCGGTATGGGATAGAAAATAGTCTCATCAAATCCGTGTGGAAGAACATCTATTTCACGATGCATTCCTTGAAACCGCAGAATCTTTTTCCATTCTTCTGTGAAACAGAAAACTCTTTCAGCCTCCCTGTTCACGAGATCAATGAGATTCCGTGGCTGTGTTTTATACACCTGATCAATATACAGCCAAATCCGCCAATCTCTCTGTACACCGCTATCTTCAAGTTTCCGCAACTCTACCAAATACTCTGAAATTACTGCAAGATCATTGTAAATGAATATGATATCTGGTTTTTCCTTTTTTACCACTGCGGAAAGTTCTGAAAAACCAAAACCTGCCTTGATGCCTGTCTTGGTTTTTGTCTCAAGTTCCACTGCATCATATATTTGGATATCCGTTGGATAACTCCGTGTCCCATTTTCCCGAAAGCCCTGGATTGCAAAATGAATGGTCGTAAGCCAGGGTAATTTTGCCAGTTCATTGATAATATTATAACTCACTTTTGCATATCCTGTTATCTGATTAATATGCGTGCTTACAAATAGTAGTTTTAATCTACGAATATTGACTATAGGCACTTCTTCACTAGCTCCGTCTGCAATTTTGTTTTCAAGAGATTTTACAAGATCTTCTAATGAGTTCATTACTCAAATAGAACTCATATGACTTAAGCTCTTTTTTTACAGTTATTACTTAGCAATAATCCTATAACAGAATGCCTAGGCAAAGAAGAAAAGCTACTATACCGAAGGCTCTCCGAGAGCAGGTTTGGGCAACCTATATGGGACAGCAATATGAAAATAAATGTCTCGTCACGTGGTGTACGAATCGGATAACAGTGTTTGATTTTCAATGCGGACACAATATTCCCGAAGTGAAAGGAGGTCCAACGACATTGGCCAATCTGCGTCCAATTTGTTCACGGTGTAACACATCAATGGGATCTTCATACACTTTTGATGAATGGTGCAATAATTTCGGAACACAGTGCCAGGATGCCTTTAGTAGGAAATCTTCGAGAACGTGGAAACAGTTCTTTTCACAATGCTGTTGTTTTTTCTCGCCAGTAAGTAGAAATGAAAACGCAGAAGCAGCGCAAGGAAGGCGGCAAGCAAAGAAAAGGAACAAGAAAATTAAGCCCGTGGAACAAGTTTGTTCAAAAAGTGTACCAGGAAATGAAAAAGGCGAACAAAAGTGCGACGTTTAGCTCTGCACTAAAGGAAGCATCGCGTCGCAAGAGTGAAATGTAATTTCCTCATTCAAGTACACGAAGCAAATAGATAGCACTTGCTATTAGTATTCCTCCACTTAGTGTTTGAATACTAGGCGCACGATTTACAGTGAAAGTACAATTTCACTATAAACAACACCTAATTTGGGCAGTAGTTCCTCCATTCAACTATTTTACGCTACAATTTTATGCCAGACATACCTTCTGCAATTCCAGTTTCCACTTTCTCCACTGTTCTTGCAGACCAGATCTGTATCTTTCGCCATCTTTAGGATTATCTTTCAGTAGTTGCACGAGAGTAGCCGCTTTTTCCCAATCTTTCAATTCAACAAGTGTCAGATTCGCGCGTAGCCAATTCCAATGTACATCATCTCCTTTTTGACGGACATATAATGGCACCGCACCGTGTTCAAGAGCTTCCCAGAAGCGGAAGGTGTCACAGTTGTTTCCAGGTGGACAGGCAACAAATTTGCTATTGGCCAACACTTTGCTATAGTCGATATGACTGGACATATTCGGTGATAGCCAATCCTCTGTCCAATGTACGTTGTTGGTCAACACCTTTTGCAGCAAAGGTTTCATCGCCTCTTTCCTATTGCACCAATTTGTTCCGTGAAAGGACCAATCAAGTGTTCGTTCTTCCCATTTGAGACCAGATAGGATCTCCGAATGAACAGGTCGCGAGTAGCCCAATGGAATGACCACAACCTTCCTATTTCCATCCAAATCCTTCTTGGCATAATTTCTATACACTTTTACACAATTCACAAAGCCATAGAAATCGCATTCATCTGTTAAAGTCTCATCAGATAAATGCACTACGACAAATTTTATCCCCTTATCGTTTAATTTCTTGAAAACTCTTCGCCAGAATGTGATATGAGGCCGTGCAGCCACAATCCACACAAGGCCATCGGCTGATTGCGCATTTTCTTCACCTTCCCAAGGTACAAGATGAAATGGCGGTAGAATCTGATTCAGCCACGCGCTCTCAACTTTTCCTGTATTTTTATCTTCAGGATCGCTGTAATACCATAATTTTTTTCTGTTTCCTGTGGTATCGTTGTCTTCCCTGCCTCTGGCTCCATCTTTCAGACGCTGCAGTACATATTTCCTCTCAGATTCATCAGACGCCGCCAGCCAAGATCGTGCATCCAACAGAGTTTTCGTTTCATTCGCCATTTTTCCACCACAGACGCTCTGTAAAAAGAACAGACTGTCAATTCTTTTGCCCTTTTCCCATACAGCAGTGTCCTTTTCGCCAAAAAATTCGGCGTTATTCCAAATATCAGAATCAAACTTGTCCACACGATCCATTTTATCGAATTCCGAGTTTACATAAACAGGATCATTCTCTTGCATACAACCTGCAAAAAGATCTGTGAGAACATATTTATTTAGACCCCATTCAGGACGACCGAGAAAATGATCAATACTGGTGAAACACCCAGTCTGTTTCAATGCACGGAGCAGTTTTTTCGCACCACTCTTACTGATAATATAGGAATAGGTACAGAAGTGGAAAACAGGTGCAGCTTCGCCCTTACTAAAGAAATAGTTTGGCAGAATCTTTCCCCATATCTCATTTACTGGCCCTACTACACCTCCGCTCCTATACACCTCCAAATTGCCAGGTAAGACTCCACCAAGAAATCCTAATTCCAGATCCTCAGGGCACTGTTTCATCATTGTGTTCCATTGATTCTCAAATTGCTCATCACTTGTTGCGCGAAAACGAACATCATCTTCAAGAATCAGATATTTCATAGAATCATCGCCAATTTCACAGGCTAATTGCATCCACATAAGAATATGAGAAAGGGCACATCCCATTACGCTCTTTTTCCATCCGAAATCACATTTTTCAAACAGTGTATAAAGATCCTGTGTGAGTTCAAGTGTGCGTCCATCAATAGCAGGAAATCTGCGCACAATCTTACTCAAAGTTGGATGAGCGGCTGCGAAGGAGTTCCAGCGATCTGAACGACGTTCAAGACCAATCATCCATATATCTGTCACCCCAGTTAAATGTTCGGCGGATCTTTTCCAGTCTCCACGATGGTGATAGATGGAGCGCCCCAGCAGAATAGTTCTGCGTAAACTCTCCATTTCAATAACAGCACTTGCGTCAATACTGGCAAATTTTCTTGCCCCCATCCGCAAACGAAGAACACTCATTATACTTTGATCGTGCCTATGTCCACAATTCTGCCCATTTTCCAAAATCTCTGTCAGCTTTCTGCCACGGAGATTTTTCAAATCCTTTCCAGCAACCAGACACTTTGAAAAGAACTCGCACGCATCTGAGTGTCCGCCACGGAATATGAGCAGACCACCGACAATCTGTCGTGCCTCCAGTTCTTTCTCGGTCACGTGCATATTTTGCACCATTTCCGCGGAACACCAATGTTTATTAATTTGTTGGCTATCTTCAAAGAAAAGAATACCACGATCCCAAGCAGCACGAAAGAGTGCCTCATCAAACCGTAACCATTGCGCACCAGCATCCGTCCAGACTACAAGATTGTCTTTGAGTTCGTGAACAACAGTATTCAGAATCCAAAGTTTCCATCCAAAAATTCCTATTTCCCAAAACCCCTCTCCCTCCTGTGCCTCTTCAGGTAGTCGTCGCAGCTCAACCCAAGGATACGCTTTTATTATTTCACCTTCTACACATTTTTCAATATCCCAGCCAATGTACAGAATACAACGAAGATTTCCAAAATTTGGTGATCCATTACGTTGCAATTGAAGACACTCTAGTAATCTGGCTGCACTGGGCATATATCTTTTTGTAAAAAAAGATACAAAAACAGGCGTTGGAAGTTTGCCAACCAACATAGTTTTTATATGATCTTCGTTATCTATTACCTGTTCTTTGACGCACGGCTGCGGCTGCGGCTGCGGCTGCGGCTGCGGCTGCGGCAGCCCAATTCGTTCCAGGAGGGCACACCCAATCCGTTCAACCTGTTTCCACATTTTCTCCAGTTGTGAAGGGCCCAGAGCGGGTGTCTGAACAATTTTATCCAAACGTTTTTTACCGAGCTCGTACTGTTCCACCCATTGAATGGTTGAGCTCGGTATTTCTGCATCTTTTCCTTCCAATTGAATAAAACTCTCGGGATCAAAATCTTCACTTGCCATTCTATCCCCCCAATAAATTGGCACACAACCTGCCAGCTTTGCGTGTAACAATTTTTCTGTAACATATCCACTATTACCGTTGTTCACGAGACCATTCTCATAACAGAGCGAATATTTACGATCTTTCATCCAGGCCACTTTCGCAGCATCACCACCGCCTCCGCCTCCATAGGAATAGGGAATAGGGCCACCAATATTATTCCATAGTTGTCCGCCTGAGCATACTTTGCGCCACTGTGTCAGGTTCTGAAATGCGGTGTTCCGAATGCTGCATCCAGGGTTGCTCACAATCCACGAGCAAAAATTGGTGCGCAGATCCCAGCTTTCTCTATCACCGCCTTGAGTTGCGAGAGATAGGGGTAGGCAGTTTGGATTGCGATTAGGTTTGGAGCCGGTTGCAAAAATATCTAGGAAAAGCATCCAGATTGGAAGTCGCAAATGATGGTTATCTTCTTTTATGGAATGGGTTAGAAACAGATCTGCCGCTATCTCATTATTGTCCGTCCACTGCTCACCGCTGAAAAACACTCGTGGACACCAGCTGACACGCACCCATTCGGATCCAAATGGACCAAAAATATGCAGTTTGGAATAACGGGAAAGACCATTGAATCCGCGCACTCGAACTGTTGTCCTATCCTTTTGCGTCTTTTGTAGAGTCCAGCGAATAAGATCCAGAAACCAATTATCTTCACCGTCAAATCCTTCCCACATATTACTGAAACTGATTAATAGTTCTTCTGAGGGTTCTGGTACAGGTGCAGCCGCAGCAGCCGCAGCAGTCGCAGCAGCAGCAGTCGCTGAAAAATCTTTCAAAACATTCTTCCATTTTTGCAGTGATTCTTTTTGCAACTGTTCAATATTTTTAACAATTTCATCGAGTGAATCTGACTGTTGTTCCTGCATTCTTTTAACGGCCGAAATCATTTCACGAATACTGCAATCGTCATAGTAGCCAGCTTTAACACCCAGCCCCTTTAGCCATTCGCTATTATGTACAAGACGAACACCTGACCAAACAAGATCAAGAACACCGACACGAAACGGCACAAAGCGTTCGTGAGTGACCACTATGTCATTTGCGCCCAAATCACAATAGCGTTCACGTCCCCTATATTCAGGAGTAAAACATATATTACTGCTCACGTTCGTTTCAAAAAATTTGGATCTTTTCAATATGTCTGAATTATACACCACCACCTTTTTCTCCTCAATACCGAATCCATACGAATTCATTGCAACTAAAGGAAAAACGGCTGAACTAATATTCTTCTGAGAACAGCATATATTTATAATATTCAGTGTCGTACTTTCTGAAATATCGTTCGCGCCCATTTTTTTCCAGCCCTCCACCAAAACTGGAGTCCAATAAAAAGGAACAAGTGTTATAGATTTTACCTTTAGAATTTGCCTTAGAGCTGCAATATCTTCTTCACAATTCAAAGTATCCCACATCCAAACTTCATCCTTTTCACTGAGATTGTAGAGACAGCCACCCCTATTTATATCAATATAAGGAAAAGCATCTAATTCCGCAAACAGCCTTGATCCACGTAGAAAAACGATTGATCTTTTAGCAAGTTTCTCTCTATCCCAACAGAGCCCATCTATATCAAAAAATAGATCAAATTCTTGAAATGACACATCTGCAATTGGAATAATTGGTCGTTCATCTTTTTCAGCATCTGGCCACCACGACTCATTTAGTCCGCAGTTGACCCATACTATTTCGCAGTTTTTCTCTAATACTTCAGCGAGAGCAAATGCAGTCTGACCCTGCCCATTGCTAAAAATGGAAGATGAAAATCTGACAGATATCCCAACTTTCATTATAATCTAGACCCGTGAACATTTTAAACTGGCACTTTCAGCTGGCTCCGCCAGCCGAATAAAGCGTAAAAATGTTCACGGGAAGTACGTCCTCCAATTTGTGCCCAGCACATATTTGAGGTCTAGACCCGTGAACATTTTAGGTCGCCGTCCTATTCTTCAATCAACTGTTTCCACCTATTTTGTACAACTTCATTATGTATACAATAGTTCCAAGCCAGAAGCTCTCCAGATTTTTTATATGACTCTATATTTTTGTGATGATTATTCACTATATTGTGCAAAAGTGCAACAGCTTCATCAAGATGGGTATGTGACCAATAGTAGCCAAAATCTTTCCAAATAGAACTTGTATGAAGAACAGGCCATCCAGCAACAGTTAATTCCAAAGTCATATAATTGTATTCATTATTGAAATGATGCCCAATAAATACTCCTCCTGGATTGTTTGCAGTCAGTTCGTGGACTGTTTCACGGCCAAGTAAATCAATACGATCTTTTAAAGGAGATTTTCCCAAAATCGCAATTTGGAAATGATTATTTGCACGCAGACGCTCACTATTCATAATTTTTACTCTGCCGCGCCATTCTGGATGTGCTGCAGCATAAATTTCAATAAGGACAAGGGGAAGAAGTGCACATTTTTGGAAAGAAATATTCGGTTCAGCTATAACAAAATCACGTTGCATTTCACTAATCCAATTTCCTTTTGGGAGAAAGGTTGGCATCCAGATATAGGGTGCAATACGTCCTCGTGATAGGCCTACTCTATTCATTGCACACGCATATTCAAGATGACCTGCATAGTGTGGTGAAACCCATATCTGATCAAGAGATCCTATTGAATGATGAGGGAAGTTTATTTGTGGCGTTTTTGTAGTTGTTTCTATGTCAATGTTGAGTATATGACCCAAATAGAGACGAACAATTTTAGCCCCTATTTCTCTTAAAAACATACTGAAAGATTTTTCAACCGACATACCAACTTCAATATATAAATAGACAGGTAGTGGTTTTTTTACAATATCTTCAGGTAGCATATACCTATATCCTTTTAGAAGAGGCGTGTCAGGATTTGGTGAGTCATTGAAAACAAAATGGGGCTCGTATCCCATCACTTCAAAAAGATTATAAAAAAATATTATATTTTGGAGAAGGCCATTATTGAATAGAATAGAACTATTGATAACTTGTGTGGCAATAAGAATAATCTTTTTATTTTTTTCAGTCAAAGAAATTGTCATTGGTCTAATCTTTATGGGTCTAGGATTCAATTGACTATCTGAATTGACAGTTAAACCTGCAATTTTCATTAAACAATAGAATCAATATTTGGCTTAGGTTGAGCTATACCAATTTGCCTAAGTGAGAGAGAAGGTTGATCTGTTTAACGAATGGTATTTGGTATGAACAGTTTTTTATCACTATTTGTTTGTTTAGTTAGGTCAGGTTTAATAGGTGCAGTTCTTGATGATAATAATCGTGCACTTACTGCAGGAGGGAGTTTATTAAAAACAGGAGGAAGATTTGTCACATTGGGAGGCGACTGGTGGTTTATAAGAGGGTTATATTCAAATCTTTTTGGTGGTTGAAGAGGTGACTGGAGGTTTGTTGTAAGAGGGTTGTATTCAAATCTCTTTTGTAAATTTTCTAATGGTGTTGATTTGGATGGTTTAGGAGGTGGAGGAGGTAATCTTGAGAGTGAAATTCTTCTAACACTATTTCTACTTGTTTCATTATTAATTTGTAAAGTTTTTGGAATAGATAATGGTGAAAAAGTAGTGTACTGGTTCATTTT
>Ga0214917_10000490_pt1 | contig 52008 bp, 45 predicted proteins | sample LL_1208_BB_MetaG_FD_177983 | JGI IMG/M metagenome (GOLD analysis project Ga0214917, IMG submission 177983) | Freshwater microbial communities from Lake Lanier, Atlanta, Georgia, United States - LL_1208_BB | ecosystem: Environmental > Aquatic > Freshwater > Lake | place: USA: Georgia | collected... | reverse complement strand
TACCTTGCAGATCTCTTTTTAAAGACAGCTTTTCTTTTTCAACATAGTAATAACGTGTTTTTGAATTATACGGTGGTGTATTTTGAGGATCTAGTTGAAATTTATTGCAATAACCTGAAATTTCTTCAGTTGTTAAATTGGCCAATTTGTTTCTCATTTTTTACAGACAATTAAATGCCTTGATTGGTTCATAAAATACCGCATGATCCTTGTTTTGGTCAACAAGTCATCTGGGCTTTTTTCAACCACTCACTATTTCTGCTAGAAACAGTTTATAACTCATCCTTCGCATATAATATAAATCATTTCCATGTTTCTGGTAAATTTTGAGTTATTTGTATTTCAGCCATTTCTAAAAATATGTTATCATTAGTATTGAAAGCCATCTGTTTCTCCTTTTTGTTTATTACGACAATCATATACATGAAGTTTAACGGTTGGCTTTCTTTTTTTCTAGGCCTTCTTGAATTTACAGAAACTTTGGGACACTACCGCTAAAATTCTTGGAAGATATTTATTTTTAATGTTTTTATTGACCATGTTTTGCCTTGCGCATATAGAAAATGATCGTCGGATCTTTAAACCATTCATGAAGAAGTTGAAAGTCATTTTGATGTAATTGTTTAAAATCAATCATTTTTCAGTAATCGCTTTTATAACTTTTTGGATGATTTTGGCTGTAACTTTTTCTTGATGTTCGATTTTACTGACGTAGGCTTGAGTAACATTCATAAGTCTAGCGAGTTCTTCTTGAGTAATATTTGCTTGAATCCGGGCTAAGGCAACAGGATTATCAATATAATCAGAAGGATTAAATACTTCGTATTCTTGTGCTTGGTTTGCTTGTTTTAATTGTTGATTAATTTGATGCCGCAAAGCTTGATATGTAGCGATAGGTAAAAGGACATATTCGACCTTGCCATCCATTGATTTAATTGTTTGTAGGTTCATTTGTAAGCACCTCCACGGGGTTTAATTTTTTCAATCGAAATAATTTTTACTTCGTTATCTCTGTCAAAAATAATTCGCCATTGTCCAACACGTAGGCGAAAATATGGTTCGCCTTGTAATTTTTTTATATTCAAGCCTGCATTGTCTGGATTTTCTCCCAACAATACAATCTTTTCCGTAATTCTGGTTCTATCAGGTTGTGGTACACTTTGAAGTGCTTTCTTAGCCTGTTTTTTGATTAGTACAGTGTAAGACACCATAAAACCTTATTATTATTGTCTATATAGTTATTATAAGTTATATTTGTAGTGGTTGTTAATAGTCCATTATTATAATCGGCAATCAAGTGTGATAAGTAAAAAATTATAACCAATTGATTTTATTATTTAATTTGTTTGCTGCTTGTTGTGGTCTATGGGTAGCTTAGGGATTCATAGTCTGAAGTAATTTGCATATCATCTTCTGGTATAGAGGCGTTATAGTCTCTATCTAGAGAAAATATATCATATAATTGATTTATTTCTGCTTCGGTGTAATTAAATTGATTGTTTGACGATAGAATAGATATTTTGTTTAAATGACTTATGTATTGAATAGTCAATAATTTGACCAGTAGTTAGTTTTAATCTCAGATCATGAACAAATCCAAACATAGTATACTATTTTAAACCAGAAAGATGAACAGATTTTAAAATATATGCCATTGAAAAACCTAATCCCATCAATCCAGTAGAGTTTTGAAGCATTTTTTGTAATTTGAAATGTCCGCTATTTTGAGAACAAAGCTCTGCTACATGTTGAATTTTTAGACCAAACTGCTTCAAGGTTTTTTTAGCCACCACTATGGGCAGCAACACTAACAATAACATCAGGAGAAAAGTATTTTATCAACTGCGCATGAAGATTGATAACGGACTCGACAATATTTTTTGAAAACTTCCTAAATATCAATTTATTTATTTGTTCATCTGAGTAGGCTTGATTACCTTGCAGATCTCTTTTTAAAGAAAGCTTTTCTTTTTCAACATAGTAATAACGTGTTTTTGAATTATACGGTGGTGTATTTTGAGGATCTAATGAAATTTATTGCAATAACCTGAAATTTCTTCAGTTGTTAAACTAGCCAATTTGTTTCTCATTTTTTTCCAGATGATTCAATGCCTTGCTTGGTTAATATGGCGCCACTTAATCTTTGTTTTGATCAACAAGTCATCTGGAATTTTTCAACCACTCACTATTTCTGCTCGATACTGGAGAAATAAATTGTTCTATTATCATGCGCTCCGAACAATTTCATAAGTTAAGATGACCATTAATATTTTATGGGTTCTCTGTCTAATATAGCTGAACAAAGTGTTTTAGCTCATTATAGGTGGGATGGTAAAGCCTAGGAATAATATCTGCGTAACAAGCTTGCCAAAAATATTTATATAATTTATTTTGTAACGGGTGTTCAGCACTAATTGGGAAGCAAGGTCCGTGATTAAATTCTAATAGATATAAATTTTCTTGGCTGTCTAGCATAAAATCAACTCCTAAAAAAGCCACCTTGGAATGAATACTATTATCAACAAGCACTGCAAATTTGCTAAAAAACTGTGTTAGTAGATGCCCAATCTTGGGATAAAATTGCTTAAATATCGCATATTGCTCAGAGGGAATTTGTACTACATTAACACTGTCATGATTTAGATGTTCATTAGTAATGTGCCCTACCAAAGAACACATATTATTTACCTCATAAGGACTTAATGCAATATTAAAATATCCTTGTGGATACATAAAAACTGCATAGGGGAAAATTATGATTACCAACATTCGCAAACTATATTTATGGCCTTTTTTAGGACCTTGTAACAAGTGCGGAGGATGAATGTAGGATTGCAAAACATGCGGCCCTCCTAAACGCTTTGCGGAAGCATAATGAGTTAAAATTTCCTGCTTATTAATAAAAATCTTAATGTGTTGCCCATTATTGAGTAATGATGGTTTAAGAATCCATGGTCCTGGTCCCAAATTGTTTATTACCGTGCGATAATTATTATCGTCAATATAAAAAGTTGCCGGGGCAAAGTTCAAATGATGCTTTTGCAAAAAATTAGCCAGTAAATGCTTGTATTCCAGCGTATCGGACAACAAACTCGGAATGTTGAACACCTCGTCTGATAATCTAGCGTTGGGATGATATTGCCAATTGTTATTACGTAGTTCTTGCGCTAACATCTGCGCAGTTGGCGAATTCAACGTAAAATTAAAGTGCTTATCGATGTGCAACATTACAATAATTGTCACGGAACCATTGTACAAAGTCAATGAACTCTTGCGATTTTGGTTGCTCATAGCCCATTAACCAAGCGTATAAATCCGGATCCGCCTCTCCCAAAATTTTCATAAAAGTATTTTTTCTAGCGGCGCTCAAATCATTAAATCCCTGCTCCATAAACCTTCCAAGCAATAAATCAAGCTCAAGCATGCCTCGCCGACAACACCATTTAAATCGGGCTGTTTCTAAATTTGTATTCATATATATCATAATTTTTAGTAATTCATGCATAATACCCTAGCAAAATGCATAATTCAAATCATCTTATCGTTCATGTCAGAAACAGCGCATAGAATAACAATAGCCTTAAATTTAAGCTTATCGGGCTTATGCATCCAAAAACAAGTCAGCATGCACCAAGACAATTAGCTACAGCATCATAACTATATTAAAGCATGATTTTTTACCAGACCAATTTATTGGCGTTTACTCAGATTATCTTAGCTTATATAATCAGTGAAGAATTTAAGTTTTACATGGAAAATGTAATGTATATACAAGATGAAACTTTAAGCTTGCTGCGGGAAACTGTGGCGCAATTTGCGCAAAAAGAGATAGCTCCGCTCGCCGCAGAAATCGATGCTTCAAATTCTTTTCCTAGCCATTTGTGGCAAAAAATGGGGGATTTAGGACTGCTTGGAATTACGGCTGAAGAGGAGTATGGTGGCGTAAATATGGGATATCTTGCTCATGCCATAGTTTTAGAAGAAATCTCGCGTGCAAGCGCCTCAGTTGGACTAAGCTATGGTGCTCATAGCAACCTCTGTGTCAATCAATTGTCTAGAAATGCCTCTCCTGAGCAAAAAAGTAAATATCTACCCAAACTAATTACTGGTGAATGGGTTGGGGCTTTAGCTATGAGTGAAACGCAGGCTGGATCCGATGTGGTGAGCATGCAGCTTAAAGCCTTGCGAAAAGACAATGGCTATGTATTACAAGGCAATAAAATGTGGATAACCAATGGCCCCGATGCTGACGTTTTAATCGTCTACGCCAAAACTGACTCTGCTAAAGCATCGCGAGGGATTACTGCTTTTATTATTGAAAAAGGCATGCCTGGATTTACCACTGCTCAAAAACTCGACAAACTCGGCATGCGTGGCTCCAATACTTGTGAGTTGGTTTTTCAAGATTGCTGGGTGAGTGATGCACAAATTCTTGGCAAGTTAAACGATGGGGTCAGTGTCTTAATGAGTGGCTTAGATTATGAACGAGTCATTTTAGCGGCCGGACCTGTTGGTATTATGCAAGCTTGCCTTGATATTGTGCTCCCATACGTGCATCAAAGAAAACAATTTAATACGCCTATTGGCGAATTTCAGTTTATTCAAGGGAAATTAGCTGATATGTACACTACGCTAAATGCCTCACGAGCATTATTGTATCAAACTGCAAATGCATGTGATCTACACCTGATTAATCGTAAAGATGCGGCCAGCGTTATTTTATTTACCGCGGAACAAGCTACACAAATGGCCTTACAAGCTATTCAAATTCTTGGCGGTAACGGTTATATTAATGATTATCCAACCGGAAGATTACTGCGCGACGCTAAATTATATGAAATTGGCGCTGGCACTTCAGAAATAAGAAGATTATTAATCGGCCGTGAATTATTCAAAGAAACTGCGCCATTGGAGTAGCTATGCAAAATGAGATTGTAATTGTTGCCGCAAAACGCACACCTATTGGCGGTTTCTTAGGCAAGTTATCCCATCTCTCGGCGGTTGAATTAGGTGTTATTGCCAATTTAGCTTGTTTAGAACAAACAAATCTCGACTATCAACAAGTTGATGAGTTAATCATGGGCTGCGTACTAACTGCAGGCCTTGGCCAAGCTCCAGCTCGACAAACCGCGCTTAACGCAGGTCTTGGTCATCAAGTTATTACCTCGACGATTAACAAAGTATGCGGTTCTGGTATGCAGGCGGTAATAAATGGCGCCGAATCGATATTACTCGGCCGCAGTAATATCGTAGTTGCTGGTGGCATGGAAAGCATGAGTAACGCCCCATACTTACTACCTAAAGCTCGTTCTGGCTACCGCCTTGGGCATGGCGAGTGCCTTGATCATATGTGGTACGATGGCTTACAAGATGCTTATGAACGGCAGCTTATGGGTTGTTTTGGTGAATTAGCCGCCTCAACTCTTGGCATTGACCGCGCTTCACAAGATGATTTTGCAACCCTATCAATGCAAAAAGCACTGTATGCGCAAAAAAAAGGCGCCTTCTTGCGCGAGTTAGCCATAGCTACTGGTAAAAACGAGGTAGTTATTATCGATGAAAATCCACAAGAACAAAAGTTGGCAAAAATTGGGCGCTTAACAGCAGTTTTTCAAGAAAATGGAACTCTTACAGCTGGAAATTCCAGTTCGATAGCAGATGGGGCAGCAAGTTTAATTTTAATGACTGCCCGCCAAGCTCACGCGCTAAACCTAGTGCCTTTAGTAAAAATAAAGGGCTGGTCAAGTCATGCTCAAGATCCTAAATGGTTTACAACCGCACCGGCGCATAGTATAAAAAAACTATTATCACAGTTAAATTGGCAAATTAATGATGTTGATTTATGGGAAATCAACGAAGCTTTTGCAGTTGTAGCTTTGGCAGCAATTAATGAGCTCAAACTAGATATAAATAAGGTAAATATCAATGGTGGAGCATGCGCGCTAGGTCATCCAATTGGTGCATCAGGAGCAAGAATTATTGTTTCATTGATTTATGCCCTGCTTCAAGAACAAAAACAACGTGGCATCGCAAGCATTTGTATCGGCGGCGGTGAGGCGCTAGCTATAGCTTTGGAGAGATAATGAAAAAATATACACTACTGGCGCTATTTCTTGTCCTCGTGGTAAGTGTGCCATTAATAAAATGGCTATTAATAAAAACAGTAATTATCAATATTAACTCTATTAATATTATCAAAACGCTGCTAATTGCTGGTTTTAATTATTTAGGACTTACTATTCCACATTATATAATAAATATTCTTGCAGAAACGTTTTGGCCATTGGTTATCACCATTGCTACTGATATAGTATATAAACTACGTAAAAAGAAACACTTCCTTCACCCTGCTGCCATGTCCTCATTTTTATGGATTATTCTAAACGGTAGCACAATATTTTTTCAAGCAGCGTGATATTATGGGGATTATTGATAGCCGGTTGAACTTGCAAGCCGCACACCTTAAGAAAAATGCTGAGGAAATGCATATTAAGATTGAGCATTTACAATCACTACATAAAGAAATTGCTCTGGGTGGCGATGAGGCATCGCGTCAAAAACATACTGCCAATGGCAAATTACTCCCGCGTGAAAGATTAATTAATCTCATTGATAAAGGTAGTCCTTTCTTAGAAATTGGCGCCTTGGCCGGTTATCAAATGTACGAACATAAACTTCCAGCGGCAGGGGTTATAGCAGGCATTGGGCAAATCCGTGGCCGTGAATGTATGATAGTCATTAACGATGCCACTGTAAAAGGCGGAACTTATTACCCGATGACAGTTAAAAAACACTTGCGAGCTCAAGAAATTGCTCGCGATAATAGACTCCCTTGTATTTATCTAGTTGATTCAGGTGGCGCATTCCTACCGCACCAAGACGAGGTTTTTCCTGATAAAGAACATTTTGGTAGAATTTTTTATAATCAAGCGCAACTCTCAGCGCTGCATATTCCGCAAATTGCCGTAGTAATGGGTTCATGTACTGCAGGAGGGGCTTATGTACCCGCCATGTCTGATCAGGTAATTATGGTAAAAGAACAGGGAACGATTTTTTTAGGCGGACCTCCTTTAGTAAAAGCCGCAACCGGCGAAGTTATCGATGCTGAAAGCTTAGGAGGGGCCTTTGTGCACTGCGAGCAATCTGGCGTCGCTGATTACCTAGCAGAAAATGACTATCATGCGTTACAAATAACACGTGAATTAGTCGCACAATTCCCAAGAATAAAGCCGAGCATGTCGTATAAATTAAATTTCTTAGAACCGCTCTATCCATGTACAGAATTAAATACCCTAGCCCCTGCCGACCTGAAAAAGCCTGTAGATATACATGAAATTATTGCGAGAATTGTTGATGGCTCCGAGTTCTCAGAATTTAAAGCTTTATTTGGCAAAAGTTTAGTATGTGGCTTTGCACATATTTTTGGTTATCCTATCGGCATTATCGCCAATAACGGCATTTTATTTTCTGAGAGTGCTCAAAAAGCTGCACACTTTATTCAACTTTGTACGCAAAGGAAAATTCCGCTGTTATTTCTTCAAAACATTACTGGTTTTATGGTTGGGCAAAAGTATGAGTCTTCAGGTATCGCAAAGCATGGCGCAAAAATGGTAGCTGCGGTTGCTAATGCTGCTGTTCCAAAGATCACCATTATTATCGGTGGTAGTTTTGGGGCTGGCAATTATGCGATGTGCGGTCGTGCCTTTGCGCCGCGTTTTTTATGGTCCTGGCCGACTGGTCGAATTAGTGTCATGGGCGGCGAACAAGCTGCTAATGTCTTAAGCCAAATCAAATTAGACAAAGAACCTAATTGGCCTGCAAGCGAGCAAGATGCTTTTAAGAAAAAAATTCGTGAACAATATGAACACCAAGGCAACCCCTACTACGCTAGTGCACGTTTATGGGATGATGGCGTTATTAGACCAGAAGATACTCGTAAAATACTTGGATATAATTTAAAAATTATTATGAATAACCAATTAGAAGATAGTCAATATGGAGTATGGCGAATGTGAATACAATTACCTATACCTGTTGTAACAAAATATTATGGATAACTATTGCAAGAATTGAAAAACACAATGCCTTTGATAAACAATTACTACTTGCTCTTTGCGAGGCTATTCAAGCGGGGATAAATAATCCCCACGTAATTGCTATTTGTCTACAGGCAGCAGGCCATTATTTTTCTACGGGAGCTGATCTTAATTCTTTACGCAATATTCCTAACTCTGACTGGGAACAAACCCTAGCGCAAGTACTGTTAACTTGGTATCAATGCCCAAAACCAACTTTGTGCATAGTGCAAGGAGATGCATATGGCGGAGCCCTAGGTTTGATTGCCGCTAGTGACTACGTTATTGCCAATGAGCAAGCACAATTTTGTTTTTCTGAATTAAAACTGGGCTTAATTCCTGCGGTCATAAGTCCGTATATCTTAGAAACTATGGGGTATAAGCAAACTAAAAGCTTATTTTTAAGTGCTCAGAAATTCTCCGCCCCAACCGCCTTAATTAAACAATTAATTGATGAGGCTTTGCCGCAATACGAATTAGAATCCCGCGCACAAGCTATTTTACAAAATTGGTTGGAGTTACCACCAGAGGCCTTACATAGCATTAAGCCTTGGTTATATACCCTTAAAAATGTTCCCATCGATGCACAACTATCTACTAAAACTGCCGCAAAACTTACCGAAGTGCGAAAAACAGTTAGCGCTCAGAAACTTTTAAATGCTTTTTTGCAAGCCAGAAATAAAGGATAATCAGCATGATTAAAAAAATATTGATCGCTAATCGCGGTGAGATTGCTATTAGAATCATGCGCACTGTAGCTCAACTAGGCATGCAAAGCGTCGCTATCTATTCAAGCGCCGATCGTTTTAGTATGCATGCTTCCATGGCTGACGAAGCTTATTGTGTAGGCTTGCCAGAACCACAACATAGTTACTTAAATATTGAAAAAATTATTAATATCGCGCGACAAGCACAAGTAGACGCCATCCACCCTGGATATGGATTTTTATCTGAAAATCCTGATTTTGCGCGCGCCTGTGAAAAAAATAATATTATTTTTATTGGACCAACTAGCCAAGCTATGGCCGATGTCGGCTCTAAGCAACGGGCAAAAGAGCTGCTACAACACACATCTGTACCAATGATTGAGGGATATCATGCAGCCAATCCCAGTGACGAAGAATTGCTTAATGCCGCTTATAAGATTGGTTTCCCATTAGTAATTAAAGCTGCGCACGGTGGCGGCGGCAAAGGTTTAAAAATTGTCCACAACAGCTCTGAGTGGCAAGTTAACTTACGATCAGCACGGCGTGAAGCTAAAAAATATTTTAATAATGATGAGTTGCTGTTAGAAAAGTTTATTGATAGCCCAAGACATCTCGAGGTGCAGGTTTTTGGCGATCACTATGGGAATTTAATTCATTTATTTGAAAGAGACTGTTCGGTGCAAAGACGCCAACAAAAGATAATTGAAGAGGCTCCAGCTGTAAATTTATCGCCACAAATACGCAAAAAACTCTATCAATATGCAATAGAGGTTGCCAAAACATTTGCCTATACCAATGCCGGAACCGTAGAATTTTTACTCACCACAGATAATAAATTATATTTTATGGAAATGAATGCGCGCTTACAAGTTGAGCACCCAGTAACCGAAGCGATTACTGGGATTAATCTAGTAGCATTACAAATTAACATTGCTCAAGGGAACCCTATCCCATTTCCACAACCATTGCAGCCCAAAGGGCATGCCATAGAATGCCGAATATGCGCTGAACAACCAAAGCAAGACTTTAAACCCAGTCAAGGTCAGATACACCACCTCACCTGGCCAGAAGATGGCCGAGTTGACACCGGGATAAGCAGAAACTCCTTTATCCATGGTCATTATGACTCGCTCTTAGCCAAAGAGATAACCATAGCCGAGACCAGAGAACGCGCCATTTATCAAATGCAAAAAATGCTGCACGCAACTACAATAACTGGAGTAGATACCAACTTAAACTATCTAAGTGCTATCTTAAAAAATCCTATCTGGGCAAAAGGTGGCGTGGCTATTAATTTTTTAGCCACCGAGAATCTATTCCCATTCGAGATTAATCCCTACTTAATCATATTGGCCGGGTGCGCCATAGAGATACAGGGGAAAAATCCCCTCACGCTTTTCTCAAATACTGCACCTCTATATTGGCCACTAGAATTCTCTCTTGATAATAAACTATATAACATGCAAATTGTTGATATTGCCACAGATAATTTTACAGTTCTATACGCATCACACCGCCATCAAGTATTTTTCTCAATCTGCGCTCAACAATTATGTATAGAATTTGCAGAAAAAAGTTACAAATTTAAATATGTTCGGCAAAAAAACATAACTATTATTTCAACCAACGACCATAGTTACGAACTCCACCAAAGCAGCAATAAAACGGCAACTTTACATAATCAAAGCTTAGAAACAAAAATCCGCGCTCCAATGACAGCAACCATTGTTGCTGTTTACAAAAAAACCGGCGATGAGGTAAAAAAAGGCGATGCACTTGTAGTATTAGAGGCAATGAAAATGGAACACACTATTTATGCGCCAGAAAATGGCCGTTTAACTGCGCTTTTTTTTAACGAAGGACAACAAATTCAAGATGGCAGTGAATTACTAGAGCTATGTTATGAAGCATAAGCAACCAGATATTTTTATTGTTGAAGTTGGGCCAAGAGACGGCTTGCAAAACGAAAAAACCTTCGTTGACACACCAACCAAAATTAACTTTATTAATCAACTCTCAACCACAGGACTTTCTTTCATTGAAACGACTAGCTTTGTAAATCCACAGCGCATTCCACAATTGGCAGATAATTTTGAAGTATACACACATATTGACAAAAAACCTGGGATTATTTATTCAGCCTTGGTACCAAACCTACAAGGCATGCATAAAGCACTGCAGGCTAACATTCAATCCATAGCCATTTTTACAGCCGCTAGCGATACTTTTAATCAAAAAAACATCAATTGCAATATAGATGAAAGCATCCAGCGCTTTCACGAAGTAATAAAACTAGCCAAACAACAGCAAATTCCAATTCGCGCATATATTTCTTGTGCTCTCGGCTGTCCTTACGAAGGATACATTCATCCGGAACAAGTATTAAAAGTAGCTGAAAAACTTGCCTACTACGATATCGATGACTTAAGTTTAAGTGATACCATAGGCGTTAGCACCCCCAAGCAAACCACCGCATTAATTCAACTATTCAAAAACCATTTTTCATTAGATACTATCAGCATGCATTTCCATGATACCTATGGTCAAGCTATAGCCAACGTTTACACAGCGATTAATCTGGGCGTTAAAAAATTTGATAGTGCTATTGCAGGCCTTGGCGGCTGCCCTTACGCCAGAGGAGCAACTGGCAATCTGGCTACAGAGGATTTATTATATCTTACTCATGGCTTAGGACTAGAAACCGGAGTGGATATCTATAAAATAGTCCAACTTGGCGATACTATATGCAAAGTCTTAAACCGACCCAATCAATCCAAGGCCGCCAGGGCACTGCTTGGCAACAGATAAAGAAAGTGCATCTAATCAGTCAACACCATTGTTGGTCTTGATCTGTATTGCAGATCAAGACCCTAGTAAAATTGCATTTTTAAGAACTTCAACGCAAAATTCGGCTTATATATTGGATGACACCGCCCAAAAGTCATTGGGCTTTGTAATATCCATCTCTTAAAACGATTGTATTTGGGTATATCATTGCTAACCCCATCGTATTACTCGAAGCTCATCTTCCTCAGAAAAATTGTGGGGATCTGTAATAATAGCTAGAAACTTCCCCCCCTAAAAACATACATTGTTCTCGTATACTGATGCCAGCTGCTGTTTCCATCATAGCGAGTTTTTCTTCTCGGCGAACAATTTTTTGATATACATCGTCAACAAGCTGTTACTGTGCCTTGTTTTCATTGTCATAAGCAACCGAAAAAACAACATCAATCGCTTGCAAAGCCGTTTATTTGATACAGTAAAATAGCTACGTGTCTTTGCCATTCTAATCTCCTTTTTATATTAAGAAGAATAGCTCTTAAAAAACCTTTTTTTCGTCCAAAAATCCGCGCCTGTATCACATAATACTTAGTCAAAATAAAGAATTATTGCACAAATAAATATTCACTATATTTCATTATTGATCTTTTTGATTTTCTGTAGTACAATAAGAAAAATTATTAAAGCGAGCTATATAGTGAAAAAATTATTTGAACAAGTTCCAGAAAATATCTCCATAAACTCTAGCGCATCAGATATTTCCGATTTAACCTGCCCATTTTCCCTTGAAACAGAAGATTTTGATCCATTAACCGATGAAGAAATTATTAATATCAAAAGAATACAAAAAGCAAATTTATTCCTAATTGAAGAAAGTCATAACAATGCTGAAACACTAGTAACTCAGAAGCCGGTAAAATGCGGCTGTAGTTTTTTAACTTTATTTACGTGGCGCAAAGGTTAACCCTAATTGTCCCGGATCATAGCCGCAATTATCCATGATTTGTAATAAGTTGTTGCCATGCACTGTGTTTCTATTTAAATCACAGTAAACCTCTATATAACTTTGTAAAATATATTTGTAATCTGGATCAACCACAATACTCAAGATTTTCTCCGCTCTAGACATATCAATAATACGTTTAGAATCAAGATTTTGGAACAAAACCGCACAAAGAATGGAGATAATTGAAGCTTTTCTTACTTTATTGACCATTTGTAAAGAAGCAATTAATTCTTCAATCCCCCTATCCTGATCCCAGCGCAACCAACCAAGATAAAATGATCCAATATCCTTAAGTTCTAGATTAGCATTAGGGTAAACAGACTGTATCCAATGACATACTGCAATACACGCTTCCATATTTGCCCATGAGCAATTACCAGTTACTTGAGCAGACATTGGTAACGTAGCAATTTTTTTTAGTCCTAAAATAACATTAATTTTCTCATGAAAAAACTCTCTGGTCTGTCTTCTGAAAATAAAATTATCTATAAATTCCGCATTAATCAGCTGGGGTTTGCTTATCTCATAGATGTTAACGCTACCCTCTTTAATACTATTTTCTCCACGATCAATTTTAGCCAACCAATTTTTATAGCGAATAAAGCCCATCGCATGACCAGCACTTGCTACAGGCAAAATTAATAATGGTTCTTGCACTAACTCTGTCAACTCAGCGTGAAAACGCCTATTTCCATGCACAAATCGCTGAAAAGTAAGTAATTTATCGGCAATCTTTAGAGCATGCAGAGTTTGTTCGGCGATAGCAAATTCATCTACCCAACGACGAGCTGAATAATGCTTAATAAAGCGTCCCAATGAGTTAGCTAGAGTTGCGACAGTAAACTCTAAAACAAATCCCTCATAAAACACTTCAATCATTTCATTTTTTGGCGTAACTATATCAACTGTGCCCTTAAGGGAAAATCTATGCCCTAACAATTTTGCTAAAATGAAATCTTGGGCAAAGTTCAAATTAGCACCGCTTTGTAAAAGCAAAGTTTTTAATTCTACGTCATTGCGTAATAATGGATAAACTAAAGCACTAAAACCTTGTTTAGTAAACGAATTAGGATCAGCTCCGACAGACAACAATTTTTTTACCATCGTGATGTCTTGATTGTCAACCGCCCATTGCAACGGGGTTCTACCCGCCGAATCCTGCTTATTAACATCGGCTCCAAGTCTTATTAAAGCATCAGTGATTTCTATTCTTTTGGCTAGTACACTTTCAATCAACAACGTAAAGCCGTACTCATCAATATCATCTAAAGAATTACCTGCTTGCACATATCCTGCAAAATCAGGGGCCCTTCCATAAATAATATCTTTAGCAATTGTCATGACTGATTATCTCTCTAAACGTGGATTAAATTGCCGCCCCATTTGTGGAATATTACCCAAACGTAGCTGTTTTTCCATTTCTTGCTCACGTCGCTGATTATCAAACTCCCTGCGCGCATCACTGTTTAAAGCTGGCTCAGGATTAACATTCGGATCAATGCCATCAAAGCGTTGGTTATCAGCTAACAATGGGTTGGACTCGATTCCACTTTGCAACTCAAGACCTTCCTCTGGAGCCTGCTGTTCTTGGTTAATACGCTCTAAAGCATTAACCTTAATACCAAACTTTCTATGTCCTGCTTGTTCCAAATCGCGCCGCCTGTTTTCCATCGCGCGTGTTTCTTTACTAAATCTTGATGGCGGTGTAATTTTGCCAATCATTGGATTAACGACAGTAGCAACCGCATCCATTATTTCATTGGCAGCGGTTACTGAGGTTTTTTTTAATGCCCGCATAATTCTACTCAAAGATGAGGACGATTCTGATGTTTTTTCTGGCATATTTGTGCTCAAAAAAATTATTTCTTATATTATTATACATCATAAGTATTTGTTGTGCAGTATCTCCGCTATTTGCACTGCATTAGTCGCGGCTCCCTTGCGCGTATTATCTGCCACAACCCAAAGATTTAACCCCAGAGGATGAGATATATCATTACGAATCCTGCCAACAAAGACCTCATCGGAACCGGCTGCTTGAATTAGCGGCATAGGATAATGCTGCTTATCAATATCATCAACCACCTTAACGCCAGGAGCATTTTCAAGCAGAACTCTTGCTTGATTAGCCGTCAATGGCTGTTTTAATTCCAAATGAATAGCTTCTGAATGCCCGTATAAAACCGGGACGCGTGCTGCGGTTGGATTAACTAAGATCGATTCATCGCCAAATATTTTTTGCGTCTCCCAAACCATTTTCATTTCTTCTTTAGTGTAGCCATTAGCCTGAAAATCATCGATATGCGGAATCACATTGAAAGCTATTTGATGAGGATATACCTTAGCTGCGCTGGTACGGCCATTTAATAATTCTGATAACTGACCAATCAGCTCCTGAATAGCTTTTTGCCCTGTTCCCGATACCGCCTGATAAGTTGCAACATTTATTCTTTTTATTCCGACCGCATCATATATAGGCTTAAGTGCCACTACCATTTGGATAGTTGAACAATTTGGATTGGCAATAATATTATGTTGTTTGAATTGGGCAATGGCCTGGGGATTAACTTCCGGGACAACTAGGAATATCATCCTGATAACGAAAACATGAGGTATTATCGATTACTACACAGCCAGCTTGTGCGGCAATTGGGGCATATAATCTTGACACTTCGCTACCAGCGGAGAACAACGCAATATCTACTCCTTTAAAATCAAAACCATCTAAATTTTCCACATCGAGCTCTTGAGCTCCAAATGCAACTGTTTGACCTACTGATCTTTCACTAGCTAAAGGAATAATTTCTTCAACAGGAAATTTGCGCTCATGCAATACCTGTAACATGGTTTGTCCAACAGCACCCGTTGCACCTACAATAGCTATTATAATTTTTTCTTTCACGCTCAGCTCCATTTTGGTAAATCTTTAGCTTCTAACAAAAACACCCCATGACCACCATGCTCAAAATCCAGCCAAATGAATGGTAATTCCGGATAAGCTTTAATTACTTCCACATAACTATTACCAACTTCAACCACTAAAATACCATGGGGCTTGAGGTGCTTTGCAGCCTGTTGCAATATACGATGAACCAAATCCAACCCATTTTGTTTCGCTTGCAAAGCAATTTGTGGCTCATGTAAATACTCTGACGGTAAAGTTTGCATCTCAGCTGCACCTACGTAAGGAGGATTACTAACAATAATATCATAAACTTCAGTATTTAATGCATCAAAGCCATCTGACTGAATCAAACAAACACTCTGGTCCAAACCTAGATCGGTAATATTTTTTTGCGCAACCTGCAATGCCGATGCATCAATGTCAATTGCATCAACCATTGCCTCTGGAAAAGCAAAGCTCATTGCCGCCGCGATGCAACCACTACCTGTACACAGATCTAGTATTTGCGTAACTGCATACTCATCTACCCATGGAGCAAAATGTTTTTCGATTAACTCTGCTATCGGGGAGCGCGGAATAAGTACTGCTTCATTAACATAAAAAGGAATACCACAAAAATACGCTTTATTAACTAGATAAGGAGCAGGAATATGCTGCTCTATTCTTGCATATAGCTGTTGGGCAAGTAATAAACGCTCTGTCTTGGTTAATCGCGCCAACCACTTTTCTGATGGATATTCATATGGCAAACCCAGCGACTCTAAAATTAAAAAAGCAAACTCATCCATAGGATTATCGGTGCCATGACCATAATAAATATCTTTGTGCGCTGCCAGTGATACTGCAAAACGATAAAAATCTAAAATTGTGAATAATTCTTCGGCTAAATTACGATAATTATCTAATGAACTCATTTCTTGATATGGTGCTATTCTTTTCATCATAAAAAAGTTATAAAATTAATAATGCACATACTGATAACACAATCGCAACAATTATGCTAGCTTTGACTTAATTTTTTTCACATCTTGGAGGTTAAAATGGTAGATAATGAGGATAGTTCTTTGTTTAAACAAGCCATGCAGAGTGTTAAACCATTAAAAAAACTAAAAACCATCCCGCTTACTCCACCCAAATCACAACCACCCATAAAAATGCCAAGCATTTCACTACCTCAATCATTTGATAACTTAAATACTCAGTATTATTCCGTTGTTAAAAAAGCCCCTACCTTTCAACCGTGCATCACAATTAATTATACACATAACCTTGATGACAATATCACCAGTCAGTCAATATTAAAATTTAATACTCAAAATATTTCAGCCAAACAACTAGAAAAATTAATCAAAGGACAATTTGCAATTGATGCACGTATTGACCTCCATGGGATAGATAGGTTTGAAGCGCAAGAACGGTTAAATCGCTTTATTAACCATGCTAAAAGTCACGGCATCAGAAATCTATTAGTAATTCATGGCAAAGGTAGCAAGCACGGTGAAACCCCTATCTTAAAATCACATATATATAAATGGCTCCAAAACAACCCTTTGTTATTAGCCATGCATTCAGCCCACCCAAAACACGGCGGTTCTGGAGCCCTGTATGTTTTACTTAAAAAAAAATCTCTAACATATTGAAAAATACGACAAAAACACTTACTATCTGAACAAATAATTTATCTTAAAAATCATGCATAACAATACTATAATTATTGGGATTGCAGGCCCATCTGCATCAGGTAAAAGTCTTCTAGCAAATACAATAGTAAATGAATTAGGCTCAGATCAGGTTGTTATCCTTTCTGAAGACTCTTATTATAAAGATAATAGTCATTTAAGCTTAGGCGAACGCGAAAAAATAAACTATGACCATCCCGACGCCTTCGACCATGAGTTATTATGTCACCATTTAAGCGAGTTATCCCAAGGAAAAAGTATTGAGATTCCTACCTACTCCTACTCTAAACACATCAGGCTGCCAGAAACCAAAACAATTGGAGCTCATCGCATTATCGTCTTAGAAGGAATCTTGTTATTTACTGAACCAAAACTACGTTCCTTAATGGATATTCGTATTTTTATGTTAACTCCTCTCGATATTTGCCTATCACGCCGCTTAATGCGCGATGTCGTCGAAAGACAGCGTTCTTTCGAATCAGTACTAAGACAGTATGAAACCACTGTGCGACCGATGTACTTACAATTTATCGAGCCATCTAGCCGCTATGCAGACATTATTGTCCCGCGCGGCGGAGAAAATCGTATAGCTATTGATATGATTCAAGCGAAAATGCGTGAACTTCTCGGCCTAACTATAAATAACTAATCAAGGGGACATAATGGGTTTTCTAACCGGTAAAAAGGCTCTAATAATAGGACTTGCCAGCTCGCGCTCAATTGCCTATGGTATTGCACAGGCATTTCATCAACAAGGAGCAGAGCTTGCTTTTGCCTATCAAAGTGAGAAGCTTGCCGAGCGCGTCCAAGGTCTAGCAAGTGACTTTAACTCAACAATAACTTATTCTTGCGATGTCGCAAATGATACAGAGATTGAGCAACTGGTAAAATCAATTAATACGCATTGGGATAAAATCGATATAATAGTGCATGCTGTTGCCTACGCACCAGCTGATCAAATTTCAGGAGATTTTGTTACTCAAGCCAATCGCTCCGGCTTTCAAATTGCTCATGATATAAGCTCCTATAGTTTTATAGCAATTGCCAAAGCATTTTTACCCCTTATGTCAGAACATAGCTCATTGCTAACTCTCTCTTATTATGGCGCAGAAAAAGTAGTACCCAACTACAATATGATGGGTTTAGCCAAAGCCAGTCTCGAGGCAGCAGTGCGTTATATGTCAGCAAGCCTTGGGGCTAAAGGTATCCGAGTAAATGCTATTTCAGCCGGACCAATTAAAACTCTAGCTGCAGCAGGCATCAAAGACTTTAGAAAAATGCTCAACTCATATGCCAAAGCAACGCCGCTGCAAAGAAATATCACCCTTGAAGAGGTTGGTAATTCCGCAGCTTTCCTCTGCTCTGACTTAGCTTCAGCAATTACTGGCGAAGTTTTACATGTTGACGCCGGCTTCCACGCAGTAACACCTCAAACTGATTTATAGCTCCGGTCCAAATTAAGGTTATCCCGCCCTGATGAGGCGGGTATTAGTAGATTTAGTCACATAATAAACAATATAGCAACACCGCAAAATATAATTGCCCCGATTATAGCTGTAACTCCATAGAACATGAGGCAATTTATTGATATATACGTAAGGCTCATTGTACAAAAAACTTAGGAACAAAGGTAAGAAATATTATAAGCGGGTCTTGGGTACAGCAGGTAGAGGCTGCATTCCTAATCAAGTTGCTATTTAAAATCGACCTGCTGTTGTTGGGGAAAGTAGAATCAGTGATTGGTAAGGTGGCACCATAATTGGCGCAGAGCATCAGTGGGCCGTCATTAAGTAAGTTGGGAGCGATGGCTCAATGAACATACTAATGGCTTGGTTAGGCAATATTTACCAATGAAGAATTACAAAGTATCGCTGATAAACTCCATCATCGCCCAAGAAAATGCCTAAACTATGTGACTCCATTTGAATTTTTACACAGAGAGCTGTCAAAACCAAAAACCATTTTTAATGGCTGAACATCATCGTATCGCTTCATATTGCTCATAGGGCCCGCAAGATACGCATAGATACGTTAAAAAAGGCTATTCGTAAAAAAATAAACCAAAACTATTGCGGCGATAAAAAATAACCGCTAAAATATGCAAATTACCTTAAGAATTTTATTTGAAAGACTTTCTATAAGAATAAAATTGTACTTCATTTGTAACTTGGCGTAATTAAAAAAAACGGTCTTCGGTGGGAAATTGCAACCCTTTTTGCAAATCTTAAGAGCAATGGGTTCAGTTTTGAGGATATACGTATTACTAAACCTGAGCGCATTGAAAACTGCTTGCTTTACTGACAATTGCGTTTTGTTGGGCGCATACGACAGGTGAGTGTAAGCATGAACAAAAACCTATTGAGATTTAAAAGCACGGACTAAAAGAGGTGCGTCATTTTCGGTATGGGCTTGCTGTTCTACGTGATATTATTTTGAATTGTGTGTAGCAGGTAGATGATTTTTTAAACATGTATGCCTTTAGTGGAGCTGGAATATGATTTGTGTCCCGTACGAAGAAATTAATTATAGAGTTCCTAAATGATTTCAATAACTATATTTGGTCAGCACAAGGAACTGAAATGAATAACAGAGTTTTTTTTGAAGCTGCAAGTACAGGAAATTTTGATAACCTCAATAACTTTATCAGCTCTTATCCAGAGGATATGCCATCATTAATAAGAGAAGATGACTTTGCCGCATTTCGATTTGCTGCTGCAGGGGGGCATATTCATGTCATGGGTAAACTGATTGAACTTGCACCTGACCAAGTCGAGGCAATGGTGGGAGCACGTGACTTTGCTGCGTTTAGATGTGCTGCGACAGGGGGGCATATTAATGTCTTGGAATGGCTGATTGAACTTGCACCTGACCAAGTCGAGGCAATGGTGGGAGCACGTGACTTTGAGGCGTTTAGATGTGCTGCGACAAAGGGGCATATTCATGTCATGGAATGGATGATTGGACTTGCCCCGAGCCGAGTCGAGGCAATGGTGAGAGCAACTGACATTGCTGCGTTTAGATGTGCTGCTGCAGGGGGACATATTAATATCATGAAATGGCTGATTGAATTTGCCCCGAGCCAAGTCGAGGAAATGGTGAGAGCACGTGACTTTGCTGCGTTTAGATGTGCTGCTGCAGGGGGGCGTATTAATGTCTTGGAATGGCTGATTGAACTTGCACCGAGCCAAGTCGAGGCAATGGTGAGAGCAAATAACTTTGAGGCGTTTCGATTTGCAGCTTCAGCTTGTCATCTTGATGTCATGGAATGGCTGATTGAACTTGCACCGCACCAAGTCGTGGAAATGGTGAGAGCAAATAACTTTGAGGCGTTTCGGAATGCAGCTGTATGGGGTCATATTAATGTCATAGATAGACTAATGAGCTTCTCTGCGGTCTTTGCTTATGCTGAAATGCACGTGCATGTATACAATCAAGTGGTAGAAGATTTCATGAATCCGCGCTTGGACAGCTTAATGCAAGCAATGGCTGAAAACCTAGATGGTCCTTTTGATGTCACAGATCCAGAACAATCTAACTTATATTTTTTTATGATGAGACGCCTCATTCGGCAACAGACTAATGATTCTTTAGATATACTTAACCAATTGCTTAGCATTCCTTCTGTTCGAGCCCGGGCGATTCAAACATCTAACGAACTTTTGCGCCTAGCTATGTCAGTTCGCAATCAAGATGCCATCGCTGTACTCATGGACATTCCCGAGTTTTTTGCATTAGCCTTAGAAAATGCAGGGATAGATTTACGTCAAATTGCTGAAAACAGAGAATCATCCATGGCTGCACTGGCTAGAGAGGAGCAAGACGCGTTACAAAGTTTAGAGTTAAAATACCGAGAACAAATAAAAAATCTTGGTATAGATAATATTATCGGTGCATTGAAAGAATTGTTGGCTTCTCGTTTTCAGGCAGAGATAAAAACCGGCGATGGGCGGATAATTCCATTACCAGTGGAATTTGATAGCACCTTTTTACAGCAATTTTCTGAAGAAACTAAAGAAAAAGTTTTAACCACCTATTACCAAAACCCAGACCATACCGCTTTACGTTACTTATCCATACCAAATCATTGGATGAGCCCTAATGCCAATTTTGTGAACCGCAGGGCAGAAGGGGCATGGTCAACATTTGAACATTATCAAGACTTAATAGCGTTGTTATATCTAGCCGCAAAGGATGAAGAAACCCCTGCAGTTAATGGATATGACCTTGAGGGCCGCATTGAACACTTTATTAAAGAGCTTGCCTTAATCGGACGCGCCCACAACTGGGATAGAACCCGTAGAGGAGCAAACGGCGCGTCTGAAGAATATGATGATTTAGAAGGAGACAAACCAAGTTGTTATTCTGGGGTTAAAAAGCGCTTGTTTCAGTCTTTACAAGGACACCCCCTACTAACAATCGTAACAAAAGAGATAATTAATCAAGAGGTGCAAGATGAAGTTCGTGCACATTTTATTGATGCAATTAATGAGCAAAACTGCCCTGCTTTAAATGCCGCATGGCATGCCATCATTGCCCTTGAATCATCTACAGAACACCAAAAGACTCTGGGTGAATTAAACTTTAGCGAACAACAAGTTACAGATATCATCCGTAAGCTCGAAGAAAAATATGGATCTCAGTTCAATCCGGTTCTTAAACAGCACTTGCGTGACAGGCTCGAGGTAAGAGACCCATTCCCTAATCTTGCTACAAAATTTGGTACTATCTTTAAAGATATTTTACAAAAGAAAACAGCAGAACTAGAGACTAAAACTCTAAATCTAGAACAACTACGTGCAGCTCGTGTAAGCTATTTTGAAGCAAAAGATGCTAATAACTCCAACAAACCAAGCGGAGGTGGCGCCACACCTCGCAGGTAGGCTTTATTACCAATATCACAATAACTAAAGACTTTATACATGGCTTTGGGAATGTTAGTATTTAAATTTGCCTGTCATAGCAGTTAACCAGTCAATATTTCTTTTTTACTGGTTTACTGCTATGACCTTTTTAATTTATGAATACTTTTTTATTTTAGCTTGCGACATAATATGCTGAATATACAAGTCGTAATCCATTGTACCGTAGTTAGATTCAATTTGCTGGGTTAAACTGGATATTTGTTCAGGATCTAAGAGAGTTATATTACCTGGATTAATTTGCTGCAGCTCTACTATTACATAGTCACCACCTACTAACGTGCGACCGGTGCGAGTATTAATTGCTGGTAAAGTGAAGGCTAGCTCATTTACTCCAGCTGGAACATCAGCAGCATCCCGTGCGGCATGCTCAACTTTTTTCCATGATAAATTAGAGGTCGGTAGCTCTTGTTTTACCGAACCATCTGACAAACTTCTATAGGCAACCAACATCTCACCTAATTTACGCGCTTCAGCCTGGGCTTGTTTTTTTGCCAGTTTTTTAGCGATTAATAGCTTAACATCAACAAGCGCTTGCTTTGTAGCTGGTAAATGCTGGCTTAATCGCAACACCACAATATTATCATGATCGAGCTGTACTGGCTCACTATTGTTACCGTACCGCAATACATCTGAAGAAAAGGCGGCTTGCAAGACAGATTTGTTTTGCGTAAAAGGATCACTACCTCCGCGTTTGGAAAAAATAGCCGATTCTTTAACTGGTAATTTAAGCTTTCTAGCAATTTCATTTAACGAATCCGGATGCTGAAAACTTAATTCAGATAATTTATCCATCATCTGATTAAATAAGTTTTGCGCTTTTTCATTAACTACTATATCAAAAATTTGCTTATCAACCTCTGCCAATGATTTAAACCGTGATGGTTGATAAGAACGACATTTAAATATCTCGTAGCCCTGCGGGGTTCGCACAGGCTGGGAAATCATGCCTGGTTTATTAACCTCGACTAAATCAGCATCTAAATTGGTTTGTCCAGCAAAGATTGTCGGTAACTGCGCAGAACTAAGCGTCAAACCATTTTCGATGAATTCAGCTTTACGAACCTTGGTCACAAATTCCGCAAAAGCTTGAGGTTTTTTAGCAAAGCGTTTGGAAAGTTTCTGCGCAAACTTTAAAGCTTTGGCCTGCTCTTCTTGCGAAGCTGTTTTCGGGAAACCAATAACCAGATTCTCTAAGTCCCATTGTGCTGGTAACATAAATTGTGTTTGATGGTCATTATAGTAAGATTTTATTTCTGCTTTGTTGACTTTTATCTGATTTTTTAACTCTGGCAAGGATAATTGAATATACTTCACACTTACCTGCTCAGGAGTTAAGAACACTTCTTGATGCTTGTTGTAGTAACTTTCTACTTCAGCTTGTTTGACATCAGCCTGATCAACAAATTTTAATGCTGGAATACGAGTATAAGAGTAATCCCTGGTTTGCATATACAATTTGACATATTGTTCAATTTCACTTGGCAATGCAAATGCGGTACCAATAAAAGCAAAACGCTGTTGATTTAAGAGCATACCCTGCTGCACTTCACGTTGAAAAGATTCGGGGGTAAAAAATGCTCCATTTAAAGCTTGTGCATACTTCATTGAATTAAATTGGCCATCCATTTGAAATTGCGGAATATTATATATTGCTCCGTTAGCTTGGTTTGCTGTTACTGAGAAACCATTTAATTTAGCATTTTGGACGCTAATACTATTTAAAATCAAATCATCAAGCACCTGAGCTTTTAACTGATTCTCACGCATCGTTGACCAATGGTCACTATCTTTAAATTGCGTTAACCGTCTAAATTGTAAATTAAAGTCATGTTTACTAATTGGCAAATCATTAACTAGCGCAACATTAGCCCCATCGCGCTTTGACTGCAGATAGTAGTCAACCCCAAACATGGCAAAAGTAACTATCACCAGCGAGACTATAATCCAGGCAACTAATCCTTGAATTTTTTCATTAATTTTTTGCAACATAATTTTTTTCCAAAAGCCTGTTGTTATTGGGGTAAATAATAGCTAATCATACCAAGATAATAAATACGAAACTAGGTTTTAGATAAGAAAAAAGCGCATTAAAGCGCTTTTTTATGTTTGGCGGAGTGGACGGGGCTCGAACCCGCGACCCCCGGCGTGACAGGCCGGTATTCTGACCAACTGAACTACCACTCCAATATGGTGGATGCTGCAGGGATCGAACCTGCGACCCTCGCCTTGTAAGGGCGATGCTCTACCAGCTGAGCTAAGCATCCAAATACTATTTAACTTCTTGTACTGCTTCTTTCAAATTCTTACCAGCCTTAAAATTTGCAACTCGCGCTGCTTTAATCTGGATTTCTTTTCCTGTTTGGGGATTTCTTCCAGCATATGCTGAACGTAATCTTGTTTTAAAAGAACCAAATCCTGGTAATACAACTTGGTCACCACTTTTTAAAGCTTCAGTAACAGTAGTCATAAATACTTCTAGTACTTTTCCTGCTGAAACTTTAGTAATTCCAGAACCATTTGCAATTGCTTGTACCAATTCAGTTTTATTCATTTTTTTCCCCTTGCTGTTAAAGTCATCCAACTGACTAATTGGATTAAAACAAAAACTATTTGCTTCGTCAAGGTTTTCCTTAGCAGCGACGCAAATAATATCTCTTTTATTACTGCTTGTAAATGCTTTATTAAAAAAAAAATTAACTTTTTTCTTGTGAAGCACCCTCTTTAACCAAAATGTTTCTTTGTAAAGCCAACATCAATACATCATCAATATTCTTGACACAATGTATCTTTAGTTTTTTTAACACATTTTCAGGAATATCTACAAGATCTTTTTTATTTTCTAATGGAATAATTACTTCTTTTATGCCGCCACGATGCGCAGCTAGTAATTTTTCTTTGAGGCCACCGATAGCAAGTACCTGACCACGCAGCGTAATTTCTCCAGTCATTGCTACGTCAGCTTTTACTGGAACCTGCGCAACTACTGAAGCTAATGCAGTGCACATCCCAATCCCTGCGCTAGGGCCATCCTTAGGGGTGGCTCCTTCTGGAACATGGATATGAAATTCATGAGTATCATAGAAATCAGCCGGCAACCCCAATTTACTGGCGCGACTTCTAATTACAGTCATGGCGGCATGAATTGATTCCTTCATTACATCACCAAGCTGTCCTGTGTGCGTCACCTTGCCTTTTCCAGGCATCATAGCCGCTTCAATGGTTAGTAATTCACCGCCAACTTGCGTCCAAGCAAGGCCGGTAACCTGCCCGATTTGGTCATGCTTCTCAGCAATGCCATACATAAATTTCTGTACACCTAAATAACGCTCAACCGCCTTACCGGAAACTGAGATCTTTGTTAGCTTAGCCTTAGTTAGCAGTTTTTTGACAACTTTTCTACATATGTTAGCGATATCACGCTCGAGGTTTCTCACTCCAGCCTCGCGTGTGTAATGCCTAATAATTTCATAAATGGCAGGGTCGGTTATAGCCAGCTCATCATCTTTTAGTCCGTTCAAACGCAGTTGCTTAGGAACCAGATAATTTTTAGCAATATTTAGCTTTTCATCATCTGTATAGCCTGGCAAACGAATCACCTCCATTCTATCCAGTAATGGCGCCGGAATTTCTAATGAATTTGCTGTGGCTATGAACATTACATCACTTAAATCATAATTAACCTCAAGGTAATGATCATTAAAAGTGTTATTTTGTTCCGGATCTAGGACCTCAAGTAATGCAGACGCAGGGTCTCCCCTAAAGTCCATTGCCATTTTATCAACTTCATCAAGCATGATTAATGGGTTTTTAACCCCAGCTTGACAAAGCTTTTGAATAATTTTGCCTGGCATTGAACCAATATAGGTTCTTCTATGACCGCGAATTTCAGCCTCATCACGCATGCCGCCAAGGGCAATGCGAATAAACGTTCTACCCGTTGCATTTGCAATTGATTGCCCCAGTGAGGTTTTACCAACCCCGGGCGGTCCAACTAAACAAATAATTGGTCCTTTCAGCTGTTTTACTCTTTGCTGCACAGCTAAATACTCAATAATTCTTTCTTTGACTTTTTCAAGACCATAATGGTCTTTATCCAGCAACTCTTCAGCTTTTTTTAAATCAAATTCAACCCTATCTTTCTTCTTCCATGGCACAGATATAATCCAGTCAAGATAATTTCTAAGGACTGTAGCCTCAGCCGACATTGGAGGCATCATTTTCAATTTATTAAGTTCACTTAAGGCTTTATCTTTAGCTTCTTTTGGCATGCCTGCTTTTTCAATAGAGCGCGCTATTTGGTCAATATCACTACCTTCTTCACCAATTTCACCCAGCTCCTTTTGAATAGCTTTCATTTGCTCATTAAGATAATACTCGCGCTGACTTTTTTCCATTTGTCGCTTAACACGACTTCTGACTCGCTTTTCTACTTGCAATAAATCTATCTCGGTCTCAACGCACGACATTAAGCGCTCTAAACGCTTGCCAACGTCTAATGTTTCTAAAATTTGCTGTTTATCCTCTACCTTTATAGATAAATGAGCCGCAATGGTATCTACTAAACGATTATTATCCTCAATACTAGATATTGAGTTAATAAGCTCTGGCGGAATTTTTCTATTTAGCTTAACGTATTGTTCGAATTGAGAAATTAGTGAGCGGACTAAAATGACTAGTCGACGCTCTGAATGAGCTTCAGAAAATTCTTTTAATTCAGTTAATTTAGCTGATAAGTAGCTCTTATTAACTGCCGTATATTTTTCGACACGAGCTCGCTTCTCACCCTCAACTAAAACCTTTACGGTCCCATCAGGTAATTTTAACAACTGCAATAAAGATGATATAGTGCCAACCTTAAATAAATCTTTCGCACCCGGATCATCTTTAGTTGAATTTTTTTGTGCAACTAGAAAGATTTTTTTATTTTCAAGCATTGCCGCTTCAATTGCTTTAACCGACTTTTGCCTGCCAACGAAAAGCGGCATAACCATATGCGGATACACCACTACATCACGTAACGGCACTATGGGCAGATCAAGCACTATAATTTCTTCACTTGTCAATTTAAAACTCCTTTATTATTTAAGCCCAGTTTGCGCTTTTGCCTCTACTTGCCCTTGTTTATAAATTAACACAGGTTTGCCATGTTTAGAAACCGCATTTTCATCAACAACTACTTTTTCTAATAAATCTAACGATGGTAATTCATACATAGTATCGAGCAATATATCCTCTAAAATACTTCTAAGCCCGCGTGCGCCAGTTTTTCTTTTTAACGCTTTCTTAGCAATACTGTGTAAGGCCGCTTCAGTAAATTCCAACTTGACATTTTCCATGTTAAATAGCGCTTGGAACTGTTTGGTTAACGAGTTTTTTGGCTTAGTTAAAATATCTATCAAAGCATTTTCATCCAACTCACTTAGAGTAGTAACTACTGGTAAACGGCCGACAAACTCAGGAATTAAACCAAACTTGACTAAATCATCAGATTCCAACTGATTAAGTAATTTTTCAATATCTTTCGCATCATTTTTGTTCTTCAGGTCTGCACCAAAACCAATCCCTGACTTATCTGAACGTAGTTGAATAATTTTATCTAAGCCAGCAAAAGCTCCACCACAGATAAATAAAATATTGGAGGTATCTAAGTGAATATATTCCTGCTGCGGATGTTTACGACCACCTTGTGGCGGCACAGCTGCAACGGTTCCTTCTACTAATTTTAGCAGGGCCTGTTGGACGCCTTCGCCAGAAACATCGCGAGTAATCGAAGGATTTTCAGATTTTCTAGAAATTTTGTCAATTTCATCAATGTAAACAATCCCCTGCTGTGCTTTGTTAACATCATAATCACATTTTTGTAATAATTTATGGAGGATATTTTCAACATCTTCGCCTACATAACCTGCTTCAGTTAACGTAGTAGCATCTGCAATCGCAAAAGGCACATTTAAGAGTCGAGCTAATGTTTGGGCTAGTAATGTTTTGCCACTCCCAGTAGGGCCTATCAATAAAATATTACTCTTACCTAATTCAACTCCGTCATGCTTAGGATTTTGTAGGCGCTTATAGTGATTATAAACTGCTACGGCCAATACCTTTTTAGCATGTTCTTGGCCAATTACATATCCATCAAGGAACTCGGAAATTTCTTTCGGTTTGGGTAAATTATCTTTATTAGTAAGGGTTTGATGATTTCCTATATTTTCTTCTCTAAGAATTTCAACACATAATGTTATGCACTCATCACAAACTAATGCCTCATCACCAGCAATAAGTTTTTTTACCTCATCCTGATGTTTACCACAAAATGAGCAAAAAAGGGTTTTTGTGCTATTATTAGATTTCGACATACTGTTTCCTCATAAAAAAAACTGAACATATTTCACATGAAGCTTTATTGGCAAACTAGTGAATGGCTTCGTAAGTGATAATTATTATATTAGGTCTACTTAGTTAAAACAACCAGCAGCATTAAAGACAAGGTTAATAACTAAAAAGCCGCTTATCGCGGCTTTTTAGTTACTTAAGTGGGAAAAATTTCTCGTTGAGTTAATACTTCATCTATTAACCCATATTCTTGAGCTTGAACTGCGCTCATAAAATTATCTCTGTCAGTATCACGCATGATCTCTTCAGAAGATTTACCCGTGTGCTTAGCCATGATATTGTTTAATTTCTCACGAATAATAAGCGTTTCACGGGCATGGATTTCTATATCAGAAGCCTGACCACGAAAGCCACCCAATGGTTGATGGATCATAACGCGCGAATTAGGCAAACAATAACGTTTTCCCTCAGCACCAGCGCATAATAGCAATGCTGCCGCACTAGCTGCTTGACCAATACATAGAGTACTTACTTTTGGCTTAATAAATTGCATAGTATCATAAATAGCCAAACCTGCAGTTACGACACCACCTGGAGAGTTAATGTATAAATTAATATCTTTTTCAGGATTTTCAGACTCTAAAAATAACATTTGGGCAACTATTAAATTGGCCATATTATCTTCTACTGGTCCTAACAAAAATATTATTCGCTCTTTCAACAAGCGCGAATAAATATCGTAGGCGCGCTCGCCTCGTGCGGTTTGTTCAACAACCATTGGCACTAAACCACTAGTCATTTGCAAAGAACTCATTTCTCATCTCCATCACTTTTCTTTGAATTGTAATTTTTTAATTCCATGTAAGATATGTTTTTGTAGGTTTTTTTAGCTTCACGTGCAATTTTTTCAACAATGTTTTTTTCAGTCAAATTTGATTTAATATTTTGCAAAGTACGAGGGTTATTACGATAAAAATCCACACCTTCTGGGATATTAGCCATAACAATTTTTAATTTATCAAGTATTTCTTCTACTTGCTGCTCACTTGGATCAAACTCTTTACTTTTTAGAAAGTCTCGCATTAGAATGCCAACATGTACTGATCTTCTTGCTTCATCGATAAAAAACTCATCGGGAAAATCAGGAATTTTTTCATCGTCATGATGCTCATTACCAAACATTCTATGGAAAAAAATGTGTTTCAAATTTTTTAATTCTTCTTTGACAAGATTATCTGGCAATGTCAGTGGATTTAGTTCCATTAATTTATTAAATATTTTACTTCTATTAACTTCATCTAATTTTGTTTCCATATTAAATTGAAGATTAGCTTTAATATCTTCAATCAGGCCTTCTTTACCACCTGCGATTTTGTTTGTTTCAGCAAACTCATCATTTATTTCAGGTAGTTTTTCTTCATTCACATTGCGTACTTTGATCTTAAATAATACTTTTTTGCCCCTCATTTTTTCATCATCATAATCCTCGGGAAGAGTTATTTCAGCTTCAAATTCTTCATCTTTGCTACGATCAACTAAACAAGCGTTAAATTCAACCAAATACTTTTCGTCGCCGATTAACATCGACTCGCCTCTTGCTGAACCCTCAGCAACCACCTCACCATCGATAAAGACATCGTAGTCTACTTCTATTATATCTCCAAGTTTAGAGGGACGATCAACCTCAACCCGTGTACTATTTTGTTTTTGCAAGGTTTCTAATGCAGACTGTATGTCACTTTCTTCTATACTTGAATCAAATAATTCAATGTCTACGCCATTCAAATCAATAACTTTAATATCGGGAAATACTTGCAGGGTAGCTGAGAAAGTAAAATCTCCTTCTTGTACACTGTTTATATCAACGTCAATAACAGGATAGTTTGTAAGTTCTATCTCTGCAGATTCAATAGCATTTTGAAGATGATTAGGGATCATCTCATTAATAACCTCAAGACGAACGCTATTACCAAATCTTTTACGCACAAGATTTACAGGAACTTTTCCTTGACGGAAACCATTAATTTGCACTTTAGGAGCTAATTTTTTTAAACGAGTATTCACTTCTTCTTGAATAAGATTGCCGTCAAGAGTTATTGTAACCTTACGCTCTGATTCAGATAGAGTTTCAAAAGAAACTAACATTGTATTCACCTCATAAACCGGTTAAAAAATTGGTGCGAAAGGAGAGACTCGAACTCTCACAGGTTACCCTACTGGAACCTAAATCCAGCGCGTCTACCAATTTCGCCACTTTCGCAAATCAGCTGCAATTATTCATGAGACAAGCATGCTTGTAAAGGCTTTGCTAAAAAAAATTAGCACATAACTGGGGTGAATGATGGGATTCGAACCCACGACAACCGGGATCACAACCCGGGGCTCTACCAACTGAGCTACATCCACCATTATAATATTTTTTTAAGCCTGGTACGCCTGGCAGGATTCGAACCTGCTACCCTCGGCTTAGAAGGCCGATGCTCTATCCAGATGAGCTACAGGCGCAAATTTGGTCGGGGTAGAGAGATTCGAACTCCCGACATCCTGCTCCCAAAGCAGGCGCGCTACCAGACTGCGCTATACCCCGATACACCCATCGCTAGGACAGAGACTGAATAATACAACTGCAAATGTTCTAGGTCAATAGTTATTTTAAATTTTTTTCAATTGTTTGCAAAAATCGTTTACTGTTAGGAGTAGTAGTGGAATAAAAATAATCAACTAGCTCTCCATGACGATTAATTAGATACTTATGAAAATTCCACTTCGGTGCGCTAGCAAAGCCTAGGGTTTGTTTCGCCCATTGAAAAAATGGATGAGCATCCTTACCAATAACATGTACTTTTTCAGTCATAGGGAAAGATACTCCATAATTTAAGCGACAAAAATTCGCAATTTCCTGATTGCTACCTGGCTCCTGCTTAGCAAAATCATTAGAAGGTACACCAATTATTACCAAACCTTGATCTTTATATTTTTCAAACAGCTGCTCTAATCCTGCGTACTGTCCAGTAAATCCACATTTAGAAGCAACATTTACAATTAAAATAGTTTTACCACGATACATTTTCAAAGGCATTGCCTCATGACCCACTAAAGTTGTAAAGGTGAAATCATAGGCATTTTTTGCAAGCGTTGCATTTGTGTTCATTAAGAGCATTCCCAATAAAATTTTAGACAGTAACATATTAAATAACATCCTTATTATTACGAAGTGAATCTTCTAGGGCTGGATATTTAAACTTATAGCCTGAATCTATTAAGCGTTTAGGCAGCACCTTTTGCCCTTGTAATAATAAACTTTCGCCCATTTCGCCAAATAGCAATCTTACCAGGCATGCTGGCATGGTTAGCCATAATGGGCGATTCAGAACTTTCGCGTAAGTACGGGCAAATTCTGCTTGACTAACTGGCGATGGCGCAGTTAGATTAAAAGCCCCATTTAACTCTGGTCTATCGACTAAAAATACTATTGCTCCAACCACATCATCAATATCAATCCATGAGATAATTTGTTGCCCTGTGCCAATAATTGCTCCCATGCCCAAATAAAAACTCCAGGCTAGTTTTTTTAGCATGCCCTCGCCTTTTCCTAAGACTACGCCAAATCTAGTAATCGTGACAGGGATACCGTGTGCAACCAAAGTTTGCGTTACCTGCTGCCAGCGTATACATATTTCACTTAAAAAATCTTGCGGTTGGGCAAAATTAATCTCTGAATTCTCATCAAAAGCGGGAACTTTATCACCCGCATGCATGCCATAGATGCCTACAGCATTAGCACAAATAAAATGCGGCTTAGCAGCGTAGGTTAATATCCAGTCAATTAGCTGTTGTGAAGTATTGACTCGCGAAGTAATAAGTTGCTGTTTAATTTCCTCAGTCCAGCGCGCCGCAGCAATATTTGTGCCACATAGATTAATTACAACTTCAAACTCTTGCGCATTTAGCTCATTTAGCTCATCCCAGGTAACACAAGTAACTGTTTTAGCAAAACACTTTTCCAGTTTTTTGCGGTTGCGTCCCAAAACCGTAACGGCGTGTTTAGGCGCTAAGGCCTCAACTAATTTTTTACCTATAAATCCCGAGGAACCGGCAATTAATATCTGTATTTTCACCCCAATTGCTCATGACTAAGCATGCGTCTGTATGCTCTGAAGTAAGATACGGGCGGCATGGACAATAAATCTAATAATTTCTCCATGTAAATACAAGCATAGCGTTCTGCCTGAAAGGCAAAAAAAGTTTCTTCCGCTCCGGCTCTAAATACTTTGCCCCATTTTTTATTAAAATATTTGTCTTGTTCAATGATTAAGTGACTTAATTTATGATCAATCTTCTGTAATTCTTGCTGAATATTTTCATCTCTTTCATGCCCTGCATTAGTAACCTTCCATGCATACTCAGTTTCCAATGTTTGTTTCACCTTCATTAATTCAATGATTTCAAATTCAATTGGTTGTGCCGCTTGTTGGCGTTTTATTTCATCGGCTAGTTCGTCAACTACCAAGGCTGTGCGCCAGTTACAATCTTTTTTTAAGCGCACAATATCGCCATAAATATGGTCGCCGATATAAAGTATTTCGTCACCTTCAATATCCAGATATTGAGTCAAAGCTTTTGCATTTCCTCCCTGATAGATGCCTGGAACAAATTTACCATCCAGATTGGTCATATGCCCTGTCTCTGGGACAATTTTTAAAAACCTTAAATTATCATAGAAAAATCGCGGCTTATTGGCTAAGGTTATTATGTAAGGAAAAATATCCTCAAGCTTTTCTCCCGGCGGCAAAAATGGTTCTATCGTAATTTTTAACAATTGTTTTGTATATTGGTAATCTGAATTGGTTAGAATAAAAAATTTTTTGCCGTAGCTAGTATAGCGTCTTAAACCATGCACAATCTCTGGGGAGATTTTAATATAATCTTTATAATTATCGATAATATGCGCCTTCATTTCTCCCTGAGCATGTACATAGTCGACTGCACTTAGGACATCAACTGCAATCTGTTTATAATTTGGAAATAACTCTGGAAATTCATCTTTCAAATCGATTAGTTGCGCGAACAAAACACATAGTGAAATTGAAAAAGCTGTATCAACAGCCATATAATTATGATCATTTAAATCAACATAAGTACTGCGGTAGAATTTAGTTTGTTCTGCGTGATTCATTAAGCGCGTGCCATGACGACATTTTTTAATTAATCCATAGCGGCTAAGCTTAAGAATATTGCCGTTTTGACTGTCAATTACTAAGCCCCGAATAGCTTTATCATAGTTAAATTTAAGCTGCGTGATGAGCGAGGGATAGTTATTATTGGCCAGCAAAGCTTTAACGCTAAAATCATACACCAATTGCTCAAAATTTTCAGAATGATAGCGCACTAGAGTATGATCCATATCCAGGCCTATCATTTTAATTTTTTTCAAATTTAAGGTTCTATTACAAAAAATAGGATAATTCATAAATTACTCGGGATACCCGTCCTTTGTTATTCCGCGGTAGCTAAATATCATTATGCCACAAAAAATTTACAAAGCCATAATCATTTGTTGATGTTCAATGCGCTTTGTTAGTAATTGTCGCGCCTCTTCTAGTTTATTTCTTTCACCAGCCACAACATCGGCCGGTGCTTTATCTATGAAAGCCGGCATGGCTAATTTTTTTTCAGCAGTTTCTATCTCTTTAGTAATTTTAAGTATCTCTTTTTCAAGCCGTGCAAGCTCAGCATCCTTTTCAATCATGCCGCTCATTGGAATCAAAAATTCCCAGCTGCCTACTACAGCAACTGCGCTCATTGGTGTTGGTTTATCATGTTCAACAACTTTAAGTGTCTGAATTTTAGACAGCGCCATTAACAATGGCTTGATATTATCAAGTTTACTAAAGCTTTCTTCATTAGGAACTTTGACTAACACCGTTATTTTTTTCCCAGGACTAACATTCATCTCACTGCGAATAGTCCGAATAGCTTGAATTACTTCTTGAAGCCATGCCATATCTTGTTCTGCGTGAAGATCAATTTCATCATCATTACAAATTGGAAAACAGCTCCACATCAAACACTCGCTATTATCTCCAATTAACTTCGCAATTCTTTGCCAAATTTCTTCCGTGATAAATGGCATAATCGGATGCATCAGTTTTAACAGCTGACCAATTACATGTAATAATGTTTTGCGTGTACCACGTTTACTAGCTTCTAAGGCGAGTGGATCATATAAGGTGGTTTTAGCTAATTCTAAATACCAATCACAGTATTGATGCCATACAAAGTCATGCAGAGCCTGAGCCAACAAATCAAATCTATAGCTATCTAAATAACCCCGCACATCAGTAATTAATTTTTGTAGCAATGATAAAATCCATTTTTCTGCTAAACCATACTGAAAAGCACCGTCATCTAAATCAACAATATAATTCTCAGTGTTTTGCAGGACAAAGCGAGTGGCATTCCAAAGTTTATTACAAAAATGATGGTAACCCTCTACGCGCGCCATATCAAATTTTATCGTGCGCGATTGCGTTGCTAAAGCGCAAAATGTAAAACGTAAGGCATCTGTTCCGTATGCTTGAATACCATTAGGAAATTGCTTTTCAGTTGCTTTAATAATATTTTGCTTCACAGAGTTTATCATTAAATGTTTAGTACGTTTGGTTAACAAATCATCTAATGATATCCCGTGAATAATGTCTAATGGATCTAGAACATTTCCTTTTGATTTAGACATTTTCTTGCCAAGGTGATCGCAAACCAAACCAGTTATAACTATTTTCTTAAAAGGAATTTGTCCCACAAATTTTAAGCCAAACATAATCATCCGTGCGACCCAAAAGAAAATTATATCAAAACCAGTAAATAGTACCGTGGTCGGATAAAACTCTTGTAGTTCTTTGGTCTTATCTGGCCATCCTAACGTTGAAAATGGCCATAGTGCCGATGAGAACCATGTATCGAGAACATCTTCATCTTGTGTTAGTGTAACCGTTGTATCTAAATTATTTTTAACCCTAACATCTTGCTCATTTAATCCAACATAAATATTGCCCTGATTATCATACCAAGCAGGAATTCTATGCCCCCACCATAGTTGTCGACTAATACACCAATCTTCGATATTTTCCATCCAATGAAAATATGTTTTTGACCAGTTATTAGGGGAAAATGTAATTTGCCCAGAACGTACCGCTTCAATCGCAGGCTTTGCCAGTGGTTTGGTTTTTACATACCATTGATCAGTTAATAATGGTTCAATAATTTCATGAGATTTTTCACCACGTGGGACCGCAATTTTATGAGCTACCTTATCAAGCAATAATCCTTCTGCATGCAAGTCACTTAACACTTGCTCTCTGGCCACAAAACGATCCATGCCTTGATATTTAGCTGGCGAGTTTTCATTAATACAAGCTTTTTTACTAAAAATACTTATCATTGGCAACTGGTGCCGTTTACCAACTTCATAATCATTAAAATCATGCGCCGGCGTTATTTTCACACAACCAGTTCCAAAACTCTCATCAACATAATCATCTGCTATAACTGGTATAGTGCGCTGACACAATGGCAAAACAACCTGTTTACCAATTAAATGTTGATAACGTTCATCAGCTGGGTTTACAGCAATGGCAACATCACCGAGTAAGGTTTCAGGCCTGGTTGTTGCAACAACCAAATATTCTGCACTATCTACGACACTATATTTTATATGCCATAAATAGCTATCTTCCTCTTGCGCCACTACTTCTAAATCAGATACAGCTGTTCCTAATTTTGGGTCCCAATTTACCAAACGATTGCCACGATAAATTAAGCCCTCCTCAAAAAGTTTTATAAATACTTTTTGTACCGCAACAGATAACGAGTCATCTAAGGTAAAACGCTCCCGACTCCAATCAACTGAAGTTCCTATTTTGCGCATCTGTTGCGTAATTTGCCCGCCAGATGATTCTTTCCATTGCCAAACATAATCTAAAAATTGCTCTCTGGTTAAATCCTTACGCTTAATCCCTTGTCTTTCCAATTGGGCTTCGACAACTAATTGAGTTGCTATACCAGCATGATCGGTGCCTGGCTGCCATAAAGTCCTATTACCAAGCATACGATGATAGCGCGTTGTAATGTCGATTAACGTGTGCTGAAAACCATGCCCCATATGTAAAGTCCCAGTCACATTGGGTGGGGGCAACATAGTACAAAATGGCTGACCATTGCCGCGCGGTGCAAATGTAAATTTATGTTCCCAATTTTCAGCCCATTTTAATTCTATATTTTCTGGAGAGTAGTTTTTATCCATTATAATTACAAAAAAATTTCTAATGTCGCAAATATATCATTGCAACACAATGAATTCATCTATTTTTTAGACTGTTGGCAAAATTTTCTTTTTTTTAGCCGAATTATGGCGCGCAGTCATTTCAACATCTATGTATCTATCAGTGGTGGCACTAGAAGAGTGGCCAGCATCATCTCTAACGTGCTCACGCGGCCTTATTTTAACATCTTCCGAAATACTAGTATGCCTTAACCAATGTACTGTTGCCGCCTCTAAGTGCTGAGCCTCCTCTAATTCGTTATCACTTTTAAGTTTTTGCACGGCGTGATCAAAACATGTTTGAATTAAGCGCCGAATAGTTATTGTATCAGCAATTGGGCCATAGCCTTTAATCTTTGGAATAAGATAATCATTTTCGGCTAATGATGGCAAAGGTGGCAAACCTAAAAAAATACGCCATCTTTTCAGCGCATCTAACACCTGTTCACTTACTGCAATTTGTCTTTTTTTATTACCTTTTCCTACCGTTGTAAACCACCAATTACCATAATGGTCTTTAGAGAAATCTTTCATGGTAGGAATCCAGCGCTCACTTGCGGTAAGTTCAGAAATACGTAAATACATGCCGTACATGGCATGTAAAATAAACCGGGTCCTTTCATGTTTTTCAGGATTTTTTTGCGCTAATTGCTCAGTCATTGCCAAAACAGTTTCCCATTGCAAAATACTCAAACGACGCACCGGATTTGATTGCTGCTGCTTTTGAATAAATTTACTTTTCTGCCGCATCAAAGCAACCAAGTTAAGATCTATGTATTCATCGGCAATTAAATAGTTAAAATAAGTGCTAAGTATCGCAAATATTTCTTGTATTGCTCCTTGCGATAATTGCACATTATTTTTGTTTGCTGGCAAAACAAATGGCCGCCAATTAACATTAGGTGCTCTTAACCCATTATTATCCAAAAACCTAGGAACTTTATGCGCACTAATCCAATCACTGGGGGGATTTTGACAAAATTTGATATAAGCCTCCAAATCATGTCGCGCAATATCTTTAAGAGTTTTTTGCTGAACTAACCAAATCCATTGCAAAAATCGCTCAACCTCACGGCGATAACTGTTAAAGGTTCCCAACCGCCCAGCATAACTTTTTAAAAATTCCGTGCTATACGCATAATCTGGTTGATATACACTATCAAGATGCGGAGGATATTTATGGGAGTGCAGAAATTCTGCTTGATCAAAAATTGCAATTGGATGTGTCATCATATTAATTTCTTATTAGTCATTACAAAATTTTAATTGAATTAGCGCTCCTTTGTAAATCTTTGTGATTATTGTTATGCTGTGTTGCAAATCTTAATTACTTAGCAATATTTTGAAAACTCTTATTATCGATAACTATGATTCATTTACTTACAACCTCTTCCAGTTGGTTGCAGAAATAACTCAAAACGAACCATTTGTAATAAAAAATGATGAGCTTAGCGTTAATGATATTCTCAAGTTAGCATTTGATAATATCATTATTTCACCAGGCCCTGGGCATCCAAATAATTATCAAGATTTTGGAGTTTGTTCTCAGCTAATTCAACAATATGATGGACCCATCCTCGGAATTTGTTTAGGTCATCAAGGCATTGTTAGTGCTTTTGGCGGCACAGTTAGTCACGCCCCCTACCCAATGCACGGCCAACTTAGTACTATTATCCATACCGATGATACCATTTTTGCCGGTATTCCACATGAATTTACTGCGGTTCGTTATCACTCATTAGTTGCCCAACAGCCATTGCCAAATTGTTTAACCCCCATAGCGCAGACTAAAGATGGATTAATTATGGCAGTAAAGCATAAAAACCGACCTATTTGGGGCATTCAATACCACCCGGAATCTATATCTACGCAATTTGGCCGAGAATTATTAGCAAACTTTGTTAAGTTTAGAGAATATGCCTACGCGGTCCATGTAGAAAAAATAGACTCTATACCTGACGAAACCATGACAGCTCACTTTTTAAACAAGGCTAGGTTTGTTTGGCTGGACTCTAGCATGATTTCTGAAGATTCATCCAGATTTTCAATTTTAGGCAGCCTAGATGGTCCTTTAGGCTATCACGCTACATATGATATGCGCAGTAAAACTATTAATAAAAGCTGCAAAAACAACACTATTACCTTGCAACAATCAATTTTTGAATTTCTAAAGGAAGAAATAAAACAATTCGCTATCAAACCTTTAAATGTGCCATTTAATTTCCAATGCGGCTTCATTGGCTATTTTAGCTATGAACTTTATCAAGAAACGCTTAACATAACTGCTAAACATCCTTCGTCATATCCAGAAGCACAATTCCTATTTCTCGATAGAGCTCTGATAATTGATCATCAAGAACAGTGCTGTTTTTTACTGGCACTACATGAGAAAGGTGCGGTTTCTGATATTAAACCATGGATAAATAACCTCAAGATTGCCTGTAAATTACAGCCTATGGCAACATCCTCAAAGCCACCAAAACCACAACTAAAATTTAACCACGCCAACTATTTAAAAAAAATCCAAGAATGCCAACAATTTATTCGCAACGGCGAAAGTTATGAAATATGCCTGACTAATCGCCTGACTTATAAGCAAAAAATTCCCCCTCAAGCATTGTATCAACAATTAAGAACAAATAATCCAACTCCTTACGCAGCTTTTATGCAATTCGAAAACATGCACATTATTTGCTCTTCAATGGAAAGATTTCTTAAACTAGACCATAGCGGACGCATTGAATCCAAGCCTATCAAGGGCACTATCGCCAGAGGGAACAACGTATCCGAGGATGAGCACTTAAAACAACTACTCGCCACTGATCCTAAGTTTAGATCTGAAAATTTGATGATTGTCGACTTATTGAGAAATGACTTAGGGAAAATTTGTAAGATTGGCAGTGTGCACGTGCCAAAATTAATGGCAGTAGAATCATATGCACATGTACATCAATTAGTAAGCACCGTCTGCGGGACAATCAAGCCAGAGTACGATGCCATCGACTGTATCAAAGCAACATTCCCTGGCGGCTCGATGACAGGGGCTCCCAAAATACGCACTGTAGAAATTTTACAAGCACTTGAAGAAGATGCCCGCAATATTTACTCCGGCTCTCTAGGCTATATCTCCATTTCAGGAGCTATGGATTTAAATATTATCATCAGAACTGCAATTATCGATGAAAAGAGTACCAGTATCGGCATAGGCGGCGCGATAACAGCACTGTCAAAACCTGAAGAAGAATTTGCAGAAATTTTACTGAAAACTAAGCCCTTATCGCAAGCCATTGCTGAGATTTTTAAACGCAGCAATAATTTGCTAGAATCCATTTTTTAATTCTTATGTTGAAACTTCATGAATAATACTCATACACCAATGATGCAACAATACTTGTCTATTAAACAAGAATATCCTCAGATGCTGCTATTATACCGCATGGGAGATTTTTATGAATTATTTTTTGAAGACGCCAAACATGCTTCTAAATTATTACACCTAACGCTAACGCAGCGTGGACAATCAGCAGGAATTCCAATTCCAATGGCCGGCATCCCCTGTCATACTCTCGATAATTATTTAGAAAAACTATTAAAATTAGGTGAGTCTGTAGCAATCTGCGAGCAAGTAAGTGAGTCTACCAATGGCAAAGGACCAATGAGACGCGAGGTCACCAGAATCATTACCCCTGGCACAATAACCGATGATAATTTACTAGATGCAAAAGCAGATCAGATTCTCGCCGCAATTATTGAGCATGCAGATTCTTTTACTCTTTGTTGGTTGAACGTCACCACTGCGACCAGCTTTGGACTTCAGCTGCAAAATATCTCTGCACTTGACGCTGAATTATTAAAGTTGCAAGCCCAAGAAATCATCTTGCCTGAAAATTATCAACATCACTCCAATCTTATCGATAGCTTTGTATGCACCCGCAAACCGCATCAATACTTTAATGCAAGTAAAATTCAACCGCAAATTTATAATGCTGATTACGCGCCAGAATTGCAACAAACTTTAGGGGCGATATGCGCCTATTTGGCTGAAAATTACAAACAATATGTTCCACAAATTGCCTCTTTTCAGCTTATTGATAATACCTCATTTTTACAGATAGATGCCAATACCCAACTTCATTTAGAGCTCGTTAAAAATCAGCATGGAGATAAACATTTTACTTTAATCGAATTGCTCGATAAAACCACAACTGTATTAGGTAGTAGATTACTCAAACGCTGGCTCTTAAAACCTCTACTGAAACACGCGGACATTAACGAACGCTATGCCAGCGTTGCATATTTCATTACCAATGGCTACTCTCAAATTCGTGAGTATTTGCAAGAGCTGTATGATATCGAAAGAATTGCTACCCGCATAGATTTAAAAAGCACCAAGCCACGCGAGTTAATTCAATTAAAGCATACTTTAGAATTTTTACCACAAATAAAAGCATTGCTTTCTGAATCAACACCTTGTTTATTAGACCGATGTAAGCAGCAGCTACATTTACTCCCGAGCCTTAAAAACTTACTACACAATGCTATCGCCGCTGAGCCTCCGGTATGGTTGCGCGATGGCGGTGTTATTGCCCACGGATTTGATTTAGAGCTTGATGAGTTAAGGAGTATGCAAGCAGACGCTACCGAACACTTGATGTTAATTGAAAAAAATGCCCGTGATAGTTGTAAAATTTCCACACTACGCCTTGGTTTTAATAAAATTCAAGGTTACTATTTCGAAGTGCCAAAAAGCCAAGCAGACAATTTGCCTGCGGAATTTAAGCGCAAACAAACCCTGAAGAATATGGAAAGATTTGTAACCAATGAGCTTACAAACTTTGAAGCCAAACTACTAACTGCAGAAAGTAAAGCCTTACAAAAAGAAAAACAACTTTTTGATGAAATTCTTGAAACAATAAGAACCTATGTACCACAACTTCGGCAAATCGCCCAGACTATTGCCGAGCTAGACGTGCTATCCACCCTTGCCGAGCGTGCTAATCACTTACAATGGGTGCAACCTAAGTTAAGCAATGACAAAGTGTTAGACATTATTGATGGTAAACATCCGATTGTCGCCGCTCATTCACCACATCAATTTATAACTAATAATTTATATTTAAATCAGCACAAGCAACATCTATGGTTAATTACTGGGCCAAATATGGGTGGTAAATCTACCTTTATGCGCCAAAATGCTTTGATAGTTATCCTCGCGCATATCGGATCATTTGTGCCGGCCAAATCGGCCACTATAGGTCAAATAGATAAAATTTTCACTAGAATTGGCGCAAACGATCAACTGGCAAAAGGTAGATCAACTTTTATGGTTGAAATGACCGAAATGGCGACTATTCTCAAAGAAGCAACTGCGCACAGCTTAGTTTTAATTGATGAAATTGGCCGAGGCACTAGTACTCATGATGGCATTGCCCTAGCACATGCTTGTGCTGTCCATTTGGCTACACATATTAAGGCATATTGCTTATTTTCCACGCATTACTTTGAGCTGACCGAACTTGCTGATTTATTACCAATGATTGCCAATATGCATATGGATGTTGCGCATCAAAAAAATGACATGCTCTTTTTGTATAAAATCAAGTCCGGCGCAATTACTGATAGCTATGGTATTGAAGTCGCAGCCCGGGCTGGATTTCCAGATGAAGTTTTATCTGCAGCACAAGAAAAACTTAGTAATTTACAGCAACAATCACCTGTTAAAATAATTGAAAAACCACAGCCTATTCCTCATGAGATACTTATGCAATTACAAAATATCTGCCCAGATGAAGTGACTCCAAAACAAGCGCACGCAATTTTATACCGCCTCTGCACAGCAGTGGAAAACTCATGCTAATCACCAAATGTTTAAGAGCTCACTGACATGCTTAATAGCCAAAACTTCCATGTCTAAACCTTTATTTTTAGACACATTGGCGACTGGAACAATAGCTCGTTGGAAACCATGCTTTTGGGCTTCCTTCATGCGCTCTAAACCAGATTGTACCGGGCGAATCTCGCCCCCTAAACCAACCTCGCCAAAGATTATCGTTTGTGTACTACTAGTTTGATTTTTTAAACTGGAAATTACAGCCACAAGTAACGCTAAATCTGCTGCTGTTTCTGTGACTTTTACGCCACCAGCCACATTTACAAAAATATCTTGATTGAAAGTCGCAATACCCGCATGGCGATGCAAAACTGCGAGCAATATAGCCAAACGATTATTTTCAAGACCTGCTGTTACACGCCGTGGTTGTTGGCCGTAGCTATCATCAACTAGCGCTTGAATCTCAACTAACAGTGGCCGCGATCCCTCCCATGTAGCCATAATTGCTGAGCCAGGCATGGGTTCATTATGACCTGATAAGAAAATTGCCGAAGGATTGCTCACTTCTTTTAGACCCTTATCTGTCATTGCAAAAACACCCAACTCATTTACAGCACCAAAACGATTCTTTATTGCACGAATAACTCGAAAGCGACTATCTTGTTGACCTTCAAAATAGAGCACCGCATCAACCATATGCTCTAATACTCTCGGGCCTGCTAAAGCACCCTCTTTGGTTACATGCCCAACCAAAAATATTATCGTATTAGAAGATTTAGCAAATCTTACTAATTGTGCTGTGGCTTCTCTGAGTTGACTAACGCCACCTGGAGAGCCAGATTGCATATCTGTGTACATAGTCTGTATAGAATCAATAACCATAACATCGGGCTTAAATTGCGTCGCTTTATGAATTATTGATTCTACCTGAGTTTCGGCTAATAAATGTAATTCAGGTACCGATAGGCTCATTCTTTGCGCACGCAATGCGATTTGACTTAAGGATTCTTCACCTGATACATACAGCACTTTTAATGTTTTAGCTAAATTAGTAACTGTTTGCAATAATAATGTCGATTTACCTATCCCCGGATCACCACCAATTAAAACTACAGAGCCCAAAACCAAACCACCACCAAGAACTCTATTTAGCTCTTCATAACCAGTATTAAAACGCTTTTGTTCTTGCAGAGAAACAGCATGCAATGGCGTAATGTCAGTTTGTGACTGAGCATAATGATATTGCTCGGATTTTTTATTGACAACTTCACTAATCAAACTATTCCAGCTAGAACAATGATGACATTGACCACTCCATTGGCTTGAGATTGAGCCACATTGCTGACACACATATTGGTTTTTTACTTTCATAAAACAATACACATAAATTACACATCCATTAACATATTTTTATCTGCATTTTTAGCATAAGCGGCAAGCAAATCTCTTACTAGCCCCATAAGAATACTTTCTTTCTCATCATCTTCAATCAGCATTTGATCTTCAGTAGTTTCCTTAAACCGTTTCGAGAGTTCCTTGGTAGCAGTGCCCTCAGGAAAAACTATAGCTAAATATCTTCTTGCCTCTGATGGTCCTAGGTGCCTATACATATGATTACGAATAATAACATCTTCTGCCGTAGTACTCAAAGCCCACAACTCAATTGGACCTAATGTTAAAGTTAATAATTGTACGTTCATCCCAGCTTTAGTCGAGTACTGGGCTAAAAAAGTTCCTCCTCCTACTCGTGGACCGTGCACTTTATTTTTTAAAGCTAAACGCGCGGTTTCGCTCAAACCAAATACTTTGGCAGTTTTTTCTATAGCCTGGGTCGGACCAGCATCCATAATGTAAATGGCTGTCGCAAAATCAATCATAATTGAATCAAAGTCATCTATGGATTGCGACAACAATGAAATTTGTACATTCCATTTACGTCCTTCACGCATATCAATAATAATTTGGTCACGTACTGATTGCGACTTAGATGTACGATGAAATTCATCATAAACAATTCTCTTCGGATCCTCTCTAATTTCCCTAATTCTTTCACGGTGATAAGAATTATACTGTTCTGGACATTGGCCTAAAATTTCTTCGGTTAAATAATAATGTCTTGCTAGTACATACCGAGCCAGCATGTACATCACAGCCGTTTGTCTATCAGCTGCATCACCACCAGACTTAGCCACATCATCTAAATCCAAAGAAACAATCTTAGTTTCCCCCAAATCAAAAGCCGTAACACGAGAAAGTATCGAGTACTCGCGAACTGCCGAAGAAATCATCCGCGAAAAGGCATTGATTAGAGATTCACCTGTTGGCGTAGTAATTTTGCCATATAAATCTTCAATAGATGATAATCTACACACAGATACTGCATCAGCTAATAAAGGCATGGCGTAACGTTGGGCCAGGGTTGCCTCATGTTCAAGACCGGCCCCAAATAACACATCAGTTACTTCCCACCACGTGGATTTTGCATCCTTGATAAAACCAATTTCTTCCAATATCGCATCGAGGAGCAAATCTACACCTGCGGTATAAGGGGTTGGTTTAACATCGTCTGAGAAATTTTTATACATCTCATCAATAACCATCCCCACTAAATCACTCATGCCATCATAAGCCTTTAATGCCCCTATTGGCGTTGCTAGTAAACTAACAAAATTAACCAAAAAAGCTCTTTCTAAAGAGGTAGGAAACCGAAAGCCCAACTGAGTATCAAAGGGATTAATAGAGTATTCAGGAGTCATTTCTATTCGATGGTGCGCCACAAAATGCCTTTTTTTCGGCGGTAAAGCTTCTTGAATTAACGATATCAATCCACTACTTGATGGCCCAATATCAATAATTGCTATCCTTGGTAAACGCGACAACCCTCCTAGCAGGCATAAGCCTAGATTTTGCGCATTAGCGAGCACGGATTTACCGGAACCAGGTCTGGCATATACTAAGTCGATCCAAGTTGTTTGTAACGATGAACCGGGCTGAAAAGGCCATGGTTTACCATCAGGACTTCTAAACAAAACTGCACCATATTCCCATGGGGAGGCTGGTCTAATCCACGGCATCATTTTTATCACTTGCGATACCGGAGCTACAGTTGGCACAGCCGGGCTATTTAAACTTGTTGCCAATGTCGAAGCAATGAAGCCGGCAAAAGGATCTCCACAAACCTCAGATACATCCATAGAACCCCAGCCTTGAATGGCTTTAACTAATTCTGCGTGTCTACGTCTCAATAGACCTAAGTCTTTCTCTGGAGCATGAGTGGTTGCCACCACTCTTAATCTAATTAAAGTCTCGTCTGTACTTAAATTTAAATATTTAAGTAAATTTACTGAATCACTTATTAGCTTATTTTGATCTGATGAAAAAGCTAATATTGCACTTAACATACCTTTTAATTTAACCGTTTGTAAACCCTCACTTTCAACTAAAAAACTAATTCTCCACGGTACGTGAGTTGGCAGTATTCTTGAAAATAATGATAAAAACGGCCTTACCTCTTTAGGAAATAAATCGATAAACACTGATGAATAAATTTTATCACCAACTTTAACTGTACGCCTATCATATATTTCTGCATCGCGTGGAATTACTTGTTTAGCAAGCGAGGGCCAGAAAACATCGGAAATATCCCCTTCAAAATTTTGAATTTCGCGTGCAGAAATTTTATCGCCAGGCAAACAAGCGCGCCAGTCTTTGCCCGTAAAATCTGGATCTATAATTGTTCTGATTGTATGCACTGCATCATGAATTAGTAATTCTCTAGCCACAATCTTAAGTTCTGCAAGATCATTGCATAAAGCTCTTACATAAGCATCATGGTTATTTCTCATTTCAGGATAAGCTGCAAAAATTGTTTGGGCACGACCAAAAGACGGCAAGTTATTTTCTTTATTTAGTTGAATTTTTTCTTTACTAGCCATTTCGAGCTGCTCTTTAGAGAGAGTTAATGGCCGAGTAAATAAAGCCAGGTAACATTTTTCTAAGCCACAATAGCGCGATAAAATTTCCACCCTTTCTCGAAATAAATCGTCTAAATTCATGCCTAATCTTTTTGCTGTACCAACTGCCGCTTGGAAATTAGTCTGGATGTAATCTTTAATATTTTCTTTGTCATAAGAGAAATAGATTTGAAAAGCAAATCCCGGCCTACTCATAGCGCCATGTAACGCATTATTAAGACCATTTATTAATTTATCGAACTCTTCATGGCCAACTAACCCTGTAATCCCATCAATTTCAAGAATTGTCACGAGTGTACCATCATGGTTCACCAAAACATATTCACTATCAGCAGTTTCTAAATCACAGTAATTCATCGCATACTGCTTAAGAAACGTGCTCATCCAAGCTAGGAAGGTATCTACACCATAAAAAAAGTTTTCAGTCCATTTATTCATTATATTTTTTTAGAAGGCTAGCATAACTAGCCCTTCTAATCCTCTGTTATGTTAAGAGTTTATATTTATAATTGCATTTGACGACCAGCTTTCAATCTGTGCTCTAAATCTTGCTCTGGAAGGCAGCAAACGTAACCCAGATGTTAATTTATTTAAATTCTCTGCACCTAAATGCGCTGCTTCAATCAGTAAATAGCCAAAATTTGCAGGTTCAGAAGTTCCTTCCCCAAATTTTGCATCAACTACTGAAGAACGCATTTTCAAATTCAAATAAATGTTTTGCGCAATACCCTTATAAGCTGAGTTATTAGTGATAGCACAAAATAGTACATGGCATATAGAGTTAAGTTGCGGCTGACTTAATTCCGGCATGTACACAATAATTCCACCACCAAATCCACCAACCCCAATTGACTCGAGAAAAAAACACTGTGAGCAGAATAGACAAGCTGTAACTAAATTAGAAAACTTATTATTACGAAAGTTACCGTCTTGATTCACAATTTCTTGATGCTTATGCGCTTGAAAGCCACAATACTGACACATATAATAGTCGCGTTCCAAAACCTTTTTTTCAAATGCTTGAAAGTTAATATCCGATTTTCGGGCCGAGAATAAACGCCATGAGTCTGGTGATGCTCTAAGTTGTAAACCTTTACTTTGAAAAATTTGTAATTCAGTCATTATTATTTTGTTTAAGGTTCTATAACTAAAGTTTTACTGTAAGTATACTTTTTGTCAATGCTTTTCTAATGACAATTTTTTTTAGGCAAAAAAAAACCTACTTTGCAGTAGGTTTCTACACAATCAAGCTTGCTATTAGGAACTACTTGAACCAGGTTGAAAACCACAGGCTCCTCCTGAAGTTGAACTACTGCCAAATATAGTTGTGCTAATAGAGCCAATAAATGTTGGTAGGAAAATAAGTGCAGTTGCCATCGCCAAAATCATCATTGGTTTACTCAATGGATTTTGTTGAGGATTTTCTTTGTGTTGTTTAAACTGAAAAATCGCAACTATAAAGAAACACACACCACCAACATAAGCTCCAGCAGTTAAGAAGTTGGTAATATCTTTCATAGAACCTGTAATATTGTTTGCAAGATCTCCAAGAGTCTGACTACTTTGTGCAAATGCCCAAGCAGAAATGAACAAGGTACTTAAACAAATTGCTAACTTCCCAATAGTTTTAGAAAACATTTTATCTCCATTTAATCAGTTGCCTCAAATTTTATTATTGTATATAAAATTATAATATACAATGTTTTTTATGTTTTTTTTAGCACTTAATAAACGCCAGGTAAAAATCCTTGTGGTCTAGCAACTGTGCCGTTATCACCAAAAACAGTGTAATTCACGGAATTAACAAACTCTGGTAAGAAAATTAATGCTGTAGACATAAATAAGATCATCATCGGTTTACTTAATGGCACTTGAGTAGGATTTTCTTTATGTTGTTTGAACTGGAATATGGCGACAACAAAAAAAGTTATGCCACCAACATAAGCACCAGCCGTGATTAATTTGGTAATCGAGGCAAAACTATTAGTAATGTTATTAGCTAAATCACCAAGAGTTAGATTTTCGGCAAAAACATTGAATGAAGATAGTAAAAAAGACAAAAAGATAAAGATATATGCAAACATTTTAAAAACTCGCCATGTAAAAAAAGCATATTATGCACTTCTTTTAAACAAAAAACAAGCCTTATTTGAAACTATGATGGGACAAATAATGTATTCATGATAACGTTAATTGTTTGAACAATATTTATTGCCATAATACCACCAAAAATATGCATCATTCCTTTACCTAATCCACCTTGTTGATGTCCTCCTTGTTGGGCACCTTTTGCAACAATAACCCATCCTCTAATAAAAGAAATCAAGCCGATAATTTGTACAAAGATAATTAAATCCTGGCCAAAGAAACCCGTGGCACCATAGAGAGTAGTAAACAATGAATTAGCACCCTGCAGTTGATTATAACTAAGAATATCGTTTGAACCAAAGACCGTTACTAAAAAAGACGACATTGCAGAGGGCAAGTAAACCAGCATAGAGCCAACTAAAAGGTAATATGCTGGTTCTTTCATAGCATGATGTTGCTGCGACATTTGTGCACGCATTTCGCCGGCATGCTTCAAAGAGTTTACGCCCTTTATTAAATAAAAAACCCCCATTACATAAGCGATTGCAGTGATTAAAATTTGTATCTGATATAACGATGGCTGCAGATTTTGAAAAATACTATAATAGCCGTCCATATTTGCTTCCGCCCAATTTAATCAGTTTGACTAAACTGAAATACTTTGCCAGATGACATTAAGACTCTTCCCTTAGTATGATCAATTAATTTCACCACCCCATACCCAGAAACCGAAGTCCCAACTCGGACTGTAACTGTATCACCATTGGAATTTATTAGCCAGGCTCGTCCAGGAATTACAGCCTGAACAAAATAATTTACCCTAGGCGCAGTTGATTTACTAGGTACATAATGCCTTTTTACAGTTTTTGCCTGAGGTCTACTTTCTATAGTCTTGGCAAGTTTATTAACTGAATTTTGCATACTTTCTAGCTTAAATGACAATTGACTAATTTGCTGCTCTAAACTAGCATTGCGATTTGATAATGATTCTACTTGGGCGCTTAATGTATCAATTTTACCGCTGACTGAAGCAATATTATTTGCAACCATATTAGCGATATTATTGGCTTCATTAATTTGTGGAGCTAATCGCGGCGCAGTTGGTACTTGATTAATATTTTGTGGCGCTACTGGTTTCGGCTTATCAAACTCCTGTTTGATGTTGGGGCTAGTCGCACACTTCAAGACTCCAACTAAAATAAATAAAGCAACCACAACTATCAAAGCATTTCTTTTTACCGAGGGCTGCTTAATAAGTTCATTTATTTTATTAACGTAATCATTTTTTACATGCTGCTCAGCACTTGGCTCAGATGCAGCGGCTTCTGATTCTTCGACGTAATGATACTCTTCATCTAAATTTTTATTATCGCTCATGCTTATCCTTTCGTGTCTAAACTAACATCTTGTAAAAATAACACTCCAATAGGAGTCCCTGAATAAACCTGGACCGTAGTTGGTACACTCATATTAGTTTGCGCTTGTTGGCCCCAAGCCTTTCCTAGGGTCGCTAAACCAATAACCGCATTATCTGTTAATGAACGGCCAATACCATTTTGCACCGTGGTATTGGTTGTTCCTCCTGTACCACCAATAGTTATTTGGGTATCTGAGGATTGGAAAGCATTACCAAAACCTTCTAAAAATGTTGACGCAAACAATGAACCGTAGCGCATTAGATAATGATGATCGGTTGAACTAGACAAAGCAGTTCTTCCAGTGTTTGGATCAATTGCATACGCTGAAATTTCTAGCGTTTTTGCTAGCCCAGGCACAGATAATGTTTTGAAGCTTATAGTCAACTTTTCAGCATTAGCGCCGAGATTGAAACTACCAATTAATTTTGAATTTTTCAATGGTCCATTAACAATGGTTGCTAAAATTGGTCCAGGCTCATCACTGTTTACGGCATTATCAATTACCGCAAACAATATGTCACCAGTTTTAATAACCTCAGCTCCTTTATCACTTTGCTGTTTGTTAGTCTTACTGTCGTCCGTGCTATTACTTGAACCTGCCGCTGGACTTTCAGTCTTGGCAGTTGCAGCTACGTAAGCTTGACTAGAAACATTCTTCCATCCTTGAATTAATTGTGTTGCATATGCCTGAATAGCTGAAGCACGCTGCTGAATTTTCTGTTGAAACTTCTGCTCAGCCTGCATTTTATTTTGCTGAGCCATAATATCATTGAGGTTTTTAAGATTCTGAGCATTCTTATCATTAGCTGGAGCAAGTAAAGAACCACCTAGCGGGTTGGTATCACTTATGACCGGAATATTAGCTAAAGAGGCAGTAGCATCAGCTCCGGCATCTTTTAATTGCTCAGCATTGAAACCTGCCTCGCGTAGTTCACCAGGAGTTGCACCACCATCCAATAAAGCTTTGGCGCTTACACCCAAATTTTTTAAGTCTTTTACCGGCACTCCTGCTTGCAACAATTCTTTTGGAGTAATTCCAGCCTTTAACAGATCAGCTGGCGTAAAACCGGCTGCAAGTAAATCTTTTGGACTAACTCCTGCAGCTAATAATTCTTTAGCAGTATATCCCGCGGCTTTCAGTTCTGATGGTGTAAAACCTGCTTTTAATAACTCTGCTGGTGTTAGGCCTGCTTGTGCCAGCTCACCAGGAGTAAATCCTGCTTTAACTAATTCTGCAGGCGTTACTCCAGCTTTAAGTAATTCTGTAGCACTACAGCCATATCTGTGATGAATCTCTGCTACCGTCATGCCGGCCGCCAAAGCTTCTTTAATCCCCTGCGGTGTACATGCTGATTGTGACGCCGCAATTTCAGCGGCCGTTACCCCAGCCGCTTTTAATTCTGCCGGCGTAAATCCGGCTTGCAATAATTCAGCAGGCGTTACCCCAGCTTTTAATAGCTCAGCTGCACTACAACCGTATTTTTGATGAATTTGCGCTACAGTCATACCTGACGCTAAAGCTTCCTTAATACCCTGTGGCGTACATCTTGCTTCGGCAGCCGCCAATTCTGCCGGCGTTACACCGGCTTGTAATAATTGCGCAGGCGTTACCCCAGCTTGTAATAATGCTGATGGCGTAAATCCGGCTTTTAGTAATTGCGCAGGCGTTACCCCAGCTTTTAATAGCTCAGCTGCACTACAACCGTATTTTTGATGAATTTGCGCTACAGTCATACCTGACGCTAAAGCTTCCTTAATCCCCTGTGGCGTACATCTTGCTTCGGCAGCCGCCAATTCTGCCGGCGTAAATCCGGCTTGCAATAATTCCGCAGGCGTTACCCCGGCTTTTAATAGCTCAGCTGCACTACAACCGTATTTTTGATGAATTTGCGCTACAGTCATACCTGACGCTAAAGCTTCCTTAATACCCTGTGGCGTACATCTTGCTTCGGCAGCCGCCAATTCTGCCG
>Ga0214917_10000489_pt1 | contig 52031 bp, 46 predicted proteins | sample LL_1208_BB_MetaG_FD_177983 | JGI IMG/M metagenome (GOLD analysis project Ga0214917, IMG submission 177983) | Freshwater microbial communities from Lake Lanier, Atlanta, Georgia, United States - LL_1208_BB | ecosystem: Environmental > Aquatic > Freshwater > Lake | place: USA: Georgia | collected... | reverse complement strand
AAAATTTTTTTATTAATTTTTTTTTTTTTATTTCTACTTATTAATATTTTAAAAAAATCGTTTTTTTTCATTTCCTCCTTATTATATATTTTTATTTTTTTATTAGTATGGGTGAAAAATATTTAAAAATGAATATAATATGCTAAAAACAAATTCAAAAAAAAACTAATTATTTGTGAAAATATTATTGTATTTATTTTTGTATCACTAATTTCTGTTTTTGTTTTACAAACTTCTAGATCAAACAAATAGTATAAATTTAAATTTATATCTTTAATCAAAAGCGTATTATTATTATTTTGACTGATTGTAAATTGTCTTTCTATTTGATATTCATAGTTTTTAGATTTAATTTCGGGTATTTTTATTCCTAGTATAGATTGTGAATATTCATTACATGTACTATATTTAATAGTCACTACTATATCTTTATCATTGATTAAAATATTTTCAAGCAATCCTGATCTTGATTTCTTTTTTCCTATTATTCCTTCATTATAAGTAGTTTTTAATTTTAGATTATTATCATAATCTAAAATTAAATATGAATTACCAATTTTTAATTGTGGATCATTAGTATATCTTAATAACCATGTACCAAGCATAAAAGGATTTATATTTAATAGATAATTAGTTAATTTCATAATTTATATATTCATTACATAAATATATTTATTATCAATTTTTTTTATGTATTTTGTACTAATAAATTAGTCATTTTATTACAATAAGTATCTAATGTTTGAATTGTATTAGTATTCTTAAAACTACATCTTAATTCTTCTAATTTTGTAGTATCTTTTGCTAATTTTAATATTTCTAATGCACATCTTTGCATTATTTTTGGATCTTCATGGTTAGTTATAAATTTAACACCTTCTGTTTCCATAAAAACACCAAAATTAACTGTTAATGGTATACAACCTGTTGTTATACTTTCTTTAATACTTTGACAATCAACTTCATTTATTATATTTGAAATATAAATATGAAATTCTGACAAATACTTTTCTCTCATTATAATATCAAAATGTTGCTTACCATGATCTGTAACTCCACATTCTGAAAATAAATTCGTCATCTTATTTTTAAAATTTTCATCTTTAATGTTGTCCATACCACCATAAATGTGTAATTCAGCACGTGGTTCTATTTTTTTTATAACTGAAAATATTCCTGTAATTATAAATTCTAATCCCCTATCATAACTTGCATCATACATAAATCTATAACGTTGTCTTTCAACATTATATTTATTAGTTAATAATCTTACACCTGGAAGTACTACTTCATATTTTGGTATATCATTTAATTGTTGTTCAGTTTGTTTATAATGAAAGTAACTTTTAAAAAATATTTTATTAATTTTATTTTTATATTTTTTATATAAATCAATTAATAAATTGTTTCCTATAGGATTTTCATAAGAATCCCAATATATTTTTTTTGCATTTACTTCAAATGGTAATGTATTTATTAATCCAGTTCCTTTACCCAGAACTAATATATTAAAATTATAATTGTATGGAAATTTTTTCCAATGAATATATTTAACATCATTGTATATATAATCATTATCTAAATCAAATTCACCATATATTGCAACATTTAATCCTTTTTTTTGTATTGTCTCACACAATTTTATAATATTATAATCACTATTTTCTAAATCATTATCTTTTGGATGAAATTTATTTGATAAATATCCTAAAAAATATACTAAATCGTATGGACTATCTTCTTCTTTATAATAAAGTTTTTTCATCATTTCATAAATATCAGGTTCAATATAATTTGTTATTGGTTCATTTATTTCAGTTAATGTATTTAACGTTTTTAAAGTTCCGCCCAAACATAACTCTCTTTTATTGAAAGTATTAAAATTATGACTTATTGCAATAATTGTTTTTCTTGAATCAAATTTTACAAGTGGAATTGTAAATTCATGTGTAAAACTTCTTTCTTCACCAACTTGTATTTCGGGATCATGTTTATTTGTTAATAAATATTCTTTTTTATAAGCCATACAATTATTTGTTGAATGATATTCCATAAACCCTTTAAATTTATATAGTCTATTTACAAAGAAATCATACAAATATACATCACTAACACCACCTATTAAATATTGACTATCGGTTAATTTAGTAACCGCTTCTTCTACTCTATAAGGAGGATAATAATCATCATCATCTAAACAAACTATGATTTCACCAGTGCAAGCATTATTTCCTAAATTTCTTAGTCCACCTAATTTTTGTCCACTGTAATCAATATAGTTTACTGAAAATGTAATAGAAGGTTTTATTTCATTTATAAATTCCTTAATCAATTCTTTATTTTTTTCTGCATCTTCTTTGATTTGACTTCCTTCTACAATTACCCATTCAAAAATATTTTTATATGTTTGTCTTTTTATCATTTCAAATAAAACTTTTAATGAACTAAATCTAACATATTGCGTGATTGTAATAATAGAAACAGTTTTTGTACGTTTTTTAATAGCCATAATATATAATTATTAAAAAATCTTTATATTGATTTATTTACTTTTAATGTTAATAATAAATAAAATTAATAAAATCATAATTAAAAAAAATATTATAAAATATAATAAATAAGGTATAGGACATATTTTTTCTGGAGGACATATTTTTTCTGGAGGACATATTTTTTCTGGAGGACATGTTTTTTCATTATTAAATGAAATTATAAAGTTAATTGATGAATCATACACTACTAATATAATATTACTACCAATAGGAAATGATAAATAATAATTACCACTTTGTTTTTCAATATATACTATTGCATTAATTGGTTCATTTTTAATTATTAAAATACCATCTTTTATATCATTATTATCATATCTTATAATATTTGATAAATTTGGAATTTGCAAATTATTTATTAATTCTTTAAAAATTTTATCAAGTTTTGCATCAAATGGTATCCCAATATTCTTTTCACTAACATTATATCTGTAATTATTAATAAAATTTAAATTTAAATTTTTTTGAAAGTTATCTTTAATATAAACAAAATTTATTAGACCATCAAAACTCCATAATCCTTTTGTATTTATAATACTTGCCATTGTATCAGTATCGTGAAGAATCATTTTTATACCATAATTTTTGTTATTAGGACGAACAAAAGTATCTTTACAATCTTTGAAATTCATTAACATTCTTTTTTTTTCATCATCCCATAAAATTGGGTTAATACATTCATTAACTTGATTCTCAAAACCTCCATAAACTTGAATATTCCATAACTTATTAGTAAGATCATTATTTGATAATAAATAATTCCAAACATCATTTAAATTATTAGTTGACATTTATATATATATTTATAAAATTTAAATAATATTTTTAATCATAAAATTAAATTTATGTATTATATTCTAAATACTATTTAAGTAAAAATAATGAATATGATATTAATTTTATTATATGGATTAAAAAATGGCGATATATACCTTATTATTGGAATCATAAATTAAACTGTTAGATTTATTTAGCTAATTATAATTTAGTACAATCAATTGTATAATTTTTTCTAATAATATATATAAATGTCATATTTTGATAAATATTTGAAATATAAAAAAAAATATATTGATTTAAAAAATATGCTTGGTGGTAAAGAAGAAAAAGAATTTTCTTGGTCCTATTTACATGATATGTGGGAAAATGGAAATGAAAATGATCGTGTAAAATATTCCAAAGGTAAAGTTTCTTTACCTCCTTATAATTTCTATTTTAGTGAATATTGTTGGATTGGACCACCAAGAAATACTTTTAATCGTAAATATGGTCTAGGATTTTTCTTATATAAAATTAATAAACCATTTATGATCCCATATATTGAAGAAAGATTTAATGAAAAGTTTAAAACATTTGAATATAATGGTAAAAAAAAAAGAAAAGATTTTGATGAAAATCCTGATTACTCAATTTGGAGGATAACACGAGATAATATAGGTCCAATAATACAATTACCTGAAGGCTTAGATCTACCAGCTGAGATAACACCATTAAAAACACCAATTGACTTAGAAGAAGATTCAAACGTAATTATTAAAAAGGGTTCATCTTATGGATGGTACCATCGTAATGTTAATGATAAAAACGATAATGATTGTTGGATTTTTAAAGATGGTGAAAAATATTATTTTGCAAACTTAATAGATATATAATATTTTTATATTGGTGTTAAAGGTCAAAAAATTATAATTTCTCATTATTTAGAAAAATTGATATTTTTTTTTATTTATTACATTATGATGTATTTATGGAATTTATACAACAAAATGATGAATATAATAATATATATAATTTACGGATTAACGGATTATTACCAAAAATATCTATTGATAATGATGCATATGATTATACATATGGATTAACAGAACAACAGATTTTACAATTAGATATGTTTGATAAAAAATATTATCCAGAAAAATTACTATCTGATGAACAAAATATGAGTATTACTGAAAACTTGAATGAATCAGAAAAAATAATATCAAGTATTAAAGAATTGTTGTTATCTGATAATGTAAATTTTATATATGAAAAAATTTATGATATAGGTAATAAAAACTTTGAAAATAATAAAACAATTGAAGAAAAACTTTTTAGTAGTAAAAAACAAATTTTTTATGAAAACTTAAAAGAATTTTTTAATGATAAAATTGATATCACTGATTTAGTTTTTACTAGCTCAATTATAGATATACCAATTGAGCTTGCTAATAAAATAAAAAAAAAAATTTATCCTGAATATCCAGAAAAATATATAAAAGATATGTACAATAAATTTAATGAAATTAATAAAAATATTAATATTGCTTTTTGGAAGACTTATTCATATGAATTAAAGTTTATTGATAATTTTATAAAAACCAATCAAGAAAATTTAGAAATTGTTAATGAATTTGATAAAAAAATAATCCATGAAGATCAATTAATAACAACTACAATTAATAATTTAAAAATCAAATTAAAAGAAAATATTTTATCAATTTATACATCAGAAAAAGAAAACTACAAATCAGAAAAAGAAAACCACAAAACAGAAAAAGATGTTGAAGATGTTTTTAATACAGAACTAAATAAAATTATGGAAACTTTTGAAGATGAACAAAAAGATTTTATAAAAAAATATTTAATGGAATCTATTGGTGAAATTAAATTAATGATATCACTGGAAAAAACAAAAAAAATGTTAGAAAATATTTTAATCTAAATATATATATATGTTTTTACAAGATAATACTTTATTAATTCTTGTAGTTATACTTGTTTTGTTATTTTTATCAATTAAAAAAACTGATAATTTTGGAAACTGTAAAAGTTTTGATACACAACTAGGTCAAGCAGAAATTCAAAAATATTATGATGAAATTAAAAAAAATAATAATTATGGTTATTCTTCACCTGCACCAATTTTAAATTAGAATTTATATATTAAAATTAATACAACTAATAAAAATAATAAAATGCTATTATCATTATTATTTGTTGCATTCTCAAAACTTTCTATATTTGGATTCTCAAAACTTTCTATATTTGGATTCTCAAAACTTTCTATATTTGAATTCTCAAAATTTTCTATATTAGTATATTCTCTTAATTGAATATCGGTTCCATATTGACTTTCTTCTTGTGATTGAGGACTAGTTACTAATCTATTACCTTCTTTTAATGAATAAATTTCTAAATTTTTATTATTATATAATTTATGCATCTCTGTATCAACTTGATGTTTAATTGGAAATAATTGTAATAATTCTTTTGAACCTTTTTTGTTAGTAATAAATCCAAAAGTTCCCCATGATTTTAAAGGTTTATCATAAAATGTATTACCCACTAGTTTATTTTGTTTCATATGGTATCCAATTAATAATATATCAAATTTAGGCATTTCTTGCATATATTTATTTATTTGTTCCATAAAATTATTTTCTAACACAACATCATCTTCTAATATTAAAACATATTGATCATCAGACATTTCTTCAATAATCTTTGTTGCTAAATTATGATGTGATAATGCACAACCTATAGCACCAGGTGTCATGACATAATATAGACCGCCATTTTTATTCATTGCATCTTTTTTTCCTTCTAATGTAATTAATTTTTCTGATAAATTAGGTATATCTAATTCCCTACCATCAACAGCTGGTATTCTTTCAACAGGTCCATCAAAATTTAGTTTAGCTATTTCTTTTTTTATATTTTCATCTCTATCAGGTCTTCTATCTAAATTAATATAGTATATTTTACTAATCATTATATTAATTTAGATAATAATTTAGTTTATATAAATAAATTTAGTTAAAGAAAATTTAATATTACAAATAATGAATAAACATAATATATATACAATTCAAATCAAAGATAGAAATTACAATGAATTTTATATATTTGATTCAAATAATCAAAATGTAAATCTAATTATAGATCCTATAAATATAAAATTATTTAATGGGGATAAGTTTATTATTGATAATGATAAAATTAAAATAATTGATTCACCAGTTAAAAATAATTTAATTCCAGGTGTATTAATATTAAAAAATAGTAAAACATATGGTAGAAAAGAGGGAGATGGCAAGTTATATTATAAATTTTTACCTAAAGATCCTACGTTACCTTCATTCTTGGTTCCATATGAAATTAAATATATTGGATTCTCAAAAGTACTTATTAATATTTATATTGTTATAAATTTTAAAGATTGGGATGGTAAACATCCACATGGTTTTGTAAACCAAGTGATTGGTCCAGTTAATGTTCTTGAACATTTTTATGAATATCAGTTATATTGTAAAAATTTAAATTGTTCTATACAAAAATTTAAACAAGCTACCTCGAAGAACATAAATGAAGTAGATCATGATTTACTTATTAATGAAGTAATAAAAATGAAAAATATAGAAGATAGAACTAATATTAAAACTTTTACAATAGATCCTAAAGGAAGTTTAGATTTTGATGATGGTTTTAGTATACAAGAAATAGATGATAAATATTTGGTTAGTATTTATATAGCAAATGTTCCTATCTTATTAGATCATTTAAATCTATGGCAACATTTTACTAAAAGAGTATCAACTATTTATTTACCAAATAAAAAATTACCAATGTTACCAAATATATTATCAGATACGTTATGTAGTTTACAAGAAAATAAAAAGAGATTAACATTTCATTTAGATATAATTATAAATCATAAAAATGAAATAGAAACTACAAATTATGGTATATCTGTAATTAAATGTTATAAAAATTTTAAATATGAAGAAGAAAGTTTATTACAACTAAATGAATATAATACTTTATTTAATTTATGTAAAGATTTACCTGAGAAATATTTAGAAATAAATAATAGTCATGATTTAGTAGCATATTTAATGATTTTAATGAATTATTATATTTCAAAATCTTTACTTGAAAAAAAAATAGGAATTTTTAGATCATCCATAATTAAAAAAGAAAATAAATTACCAGAAAATTTATCACCAGATCTTTTAAATTTCTTAAAAATATTTAATTCAACATCAGGTCAATATTTAGACATTAATAAAATAGACAACAATTCATCGTTAAGACATGATTTATTAAATTTAAATGCATATATTCATATAACTAGTCCAATTAGAAGATTAGTTGATTTATTAAATATGTTAATATTACAAAAAGATATTCTATCGGAAAATGCATTCGAATTTTATAAAAATTGGATCAATAATATTGATCTAATAAATATAAATATGAAATCAATAAGAAAATTACAAAACGAATGTACATTATTAGAATTATGTACTAACAATAATCAATTAATGGAAACAACTTATTCAGGTTGGATTATTGGAAAAAAGTATTTTGAAAATAATGTAATATCATATAATGTTTATTTACCTAAATTAAAATTGACTTCATATGTTAAATTAACAGAAGAATATAATGTTTATGATAATTTAAATTTTAAATTATATTTATTTACAGATGAAGATAATCTGAAAAGAAAAATTAGATTAGCAGTGATTATTTCATAGTCTAATTTATACGAATAATACTTATAAAATAATGTATTTACACCTTTTCTCATTTTAAATAAGTATTTTATAAATAATTTTTCTTAATTTTTAGTGTCTTAATTTTATTGGATACATGTTTTTCACACCAAGAAAAATTATGTTGATTTATTAAAAATTATATAGTTTATTATATTACAATACTATCAGCTACTATATTAAACTTAAAAAAAAGAAGTGGTTTATAAGGAAAAACAATATCTGATCCATATATTATTTTTACAGGTTCATCATCATAATCAAACCCGTCTAATGACGGGTTTGAATCTTCATCACTTGTTGAATCTTCATCATTAAAATAAAATTCTTTTATATCTTTAGGAGGTTTTAATTCTTTATTTGTATTATTTTCTTTAATAATAATTTTATTTACAAAAAGTTTATATTTATCAATCCAATCAATAAAATTAATATAATTATCATAATTATTTACTATTATATCAGTTAGATCTTTAATATTAATTTGACAATTATTATATAAATTTATTATAGTATCCATTTTCAATTTATATATTGTATTGAGTTTATATAAATGAAATATATTTATTCTATCATCACAATAATTAATAATATTTATATCTATTAATTTAAATAAAATTGTTATAATTTTTGATATATTTTCTGAGTACTGATGTATATGTTGATGTTGATTTGTGACTAATAAGTGAATTGATGATTTTGCAATATTTTCTTCATTTTTTTCTATTAAAATTTTTATTGTATTTTCAATTGATATAGAATTTTTATCATTAATATTTTTAGTTAATTCATCAAGTATGTAAAATATAAGAGATTTTCCTGTATTGTCATTTATGTTAGCACCTGCATCTACTAAAGCTATAATGAATGATAATTTTGAGTAATAAATAGATAATTCTAATGCTGATTTATTTTTATAAACATAATTTATGTTATTAGGTTTAAGATTAAATAATTCGTCTACTTGGTTCTCATCAAAATCACAAAAAATAATTGCAATCATTAATTGACTCATATATTTACCATTACCAGTATAATTAATATTTGCACCTTTTCTAAATAATAAATCAGCTATATCAAATCTTTTATTTTCAATAGTATAGAATAATACTGATCTATTATTATAAATGTTATGATAATTTATATCTGCTCCTTTATCTATAATCAATTTTATTTTATCTATGGAATATTTGTTATAAATAATTGCATATATAAGAGGAGTCATACCTGTATTCGAATTTGGTATATTTATACTACTTATGTTATCTTCTATATTTTCTTTAGTTAAATTTCCTTCTTTAATAATTTTGATTAAATTCGTATCTGCTAATTCGTTGAATGGAAATAAGTCTACATATCTATCTGCAATTATTAAATAGTTATTATCTAGATAACATGTGTTTGAAAATTCTTCCAAATAATTGCATTGTTGATTATAATCTAAAAATTTACAAATATAATTTTTTCCTACCACATATTTATTATAAGTACCATATTCTGTAATTTTAGAATCTTCAGTTGTTAAAAATACTGGAGTATAAAAATTTGTATATTTACATTCTTTACCTATATCTAAATTTTGGAATTGACTAATATTATTATCGAATGCTTTGATAATGAATGATTTATTATTATATTTACAAAAATCAACTATCATATATAAAAGTATTAAATTTTCTTTTGGATCTGAATAATTATTTAGATAAATACTATACAAGTTATAAGAAAATTTTATATCTTTATCGTCTATATCATAATTATAAATATATCTGTTATTACTAAAATTATAATTATCTTTTAATTCTTTTGATATATTTTTCATTATTTTTAATGTCTCTTGATAATCAATTAATTCATCTGTATAAAATCCACATTGATCCTCATATTTTTGAAACAATACATTTTCTAATGCTCTTTTTTCATCATCTATATGTTTAATTATCTCTGGATTATACTCAATATAAAAATCAGTATTAAATGGTATATTAGAAATGTTTATATTTATAAATTTTTGTAATCTTATATCAATAAATGATTGTTGGGTATAATGAAATTTTCCTTTATGATATTTTGATGATCTTGGAAAATCCTTAGTAGCAAGTCTTAAAAAATTAAGTTCAGATAATGATCTATAAAATTTAATCATTTTAAATTCATTTTTAAAATCATTAGTTAATGAACTTTTTAATAAAAACAATTCTCTTCCATCACGATCTCTACTCTTACATATTATCATAAAATATATATCATCAATTTTTATTTTAATATTTGTGTTGTATTTTTCATCAGTAAAATCAGTATTATATTTTGGAATATTGGAATTAGTAGTACCTCCTAATTGTTTTAATTTTACATATTTTTCTTTATATTTAAAATATTTTTTCTTATAATCCATATTAATATAATAATTAAAATAATTTTTATAAAAAAAAAATGAAAAAATTTAATTTTACTATATATTTAATATTTTATGCAATATAAAATTAACATTAAAAACGCTAATTACACAGATTGGTTAGTAGAACCAAATATAGAAAATTTTAATCCAATTAATAAAAAAGTTTTTGATAATGATATTTTAAACAGTGATTTAGAGATTATTGAATCACCAATTAGAAACAGTGAATTACTTGGTGTTATTGTAATTAATAATCTCCAAACTTATGGTACATATAGCAATAATAAACTACTTTATAAAGTTATTCCAAGAAATACAAGTTTACCACATTTTTTAGTTCCTTATGAAATTAAAAAATCTGATATGGGATTTTCTAAAAATATACAAAATAAATATGTTGTTTTTAAATTTATTAGTTGGGAAGGTAAACATCCTATTGGACAATTGATAGAAACTATTGGATCAGTTAATGATGATTCTTCATTTTATAAATTTGAACTTTATAATAAAAAACTTAATATATCAATTAGTAAATTTAGTAAAGATGTTAATAAAATTAAAGAAATAAATTTTGTTGATATTATTCAAAAATATAATTTGGTAAATAGAGAATCATTTAAAGTATTTTCAATTGATCCAAATAATTGTCTTGATTTTGATGATGCATTCAGTATTGTAAAAAGAGATAATAATTTTTTAATTAGTATTTATATTTCGAATGTTCCAATTCTAATTGATTATTTAAATTTATGGAATTCATTTTCTGAAAGAGTATCTACTATATATTTACCAGATGGAAAAATACCTTTAATGCCAACTATTTTATCGGATAATCTATGTAGTTTAAAAGAAAAAGAAACTAGAATTGCATTTTGTTTGGATATTTTAGTTGATGAAAATGGAAATATACTAAATACAGAATTACTTAATGTTGCTATTAAAATAAAATATAATTTTGTATATGAATCTGAAAAACTTTTAAATTATAATAATTATAAACTTTTATTTGATATTGTAAAAAAAATGTACCCAATAATTAATGATAGTCATGATTTAGTTTCACAACTTATGATATTTATGAATATCTATTGTGCAAATAAATTATATGAAACTAAAAGTGGTATTTTTAGATCCACAATTTTTACAGAAAATAATTTACCAACTGAAATTAAAAATCAACTTTTATTGTCTAATTACTCTGGAACTTATACAACAAACTATAATGAAACACAACATCATATATTAGATCTAAATTCATATATTCATATAACAAGTCCAATTAGAAGAATTATTGATATAATTAATATGGTACAATTTATCAAAGAAAAACTATCTAATGATGCAATAATTTTTTATAATATTTGGATAAAAAAAATAGATTATATAAACGATACTACTAAAAAAATTAAAAAACTACAAATAATGTGTGAATTACTAAATAAAAAAATTAATGATACACAAATATATAATGGATATATTATTGATAATGATACTATTTATATTATTGAATTAAAATCATTTATAAAATTTAAAAGTAAAAATTTATTCGGTTTACATAAATTTAAATTATATTTATTCAATAATGAAGCTAAATTCTCAAAAAAAATTAAAGCTGAATTATTAGATTAAACTTAAAACTTTATCAAATTCTAACATTTTATTTTTAATTTTTTTTGAATCTTTGTTTATTAAATTTATAATTTCTTCTCTTTGTTCTGGTAAGTATTTTGATTGATTTGAAAACATTTTTGCATTATATTCATTAGGATTTAATGTTTCACAAATTAGATTATTTATGTTAACCCAAGATAATTTTTCTAATAATATATTATATAATATTTCATATGGTTTATTTATAAGATATATTTTATTATTTTTTTTTTTTTTAAAAATATCAATTGCTAATGTCATTACACCATCTAATTCTATTTTATGATTTTTACTTACTATAACTGTATCAGATGGAATATTTGTATTGAATGCATCTTTTTCAAAACATACTAATTCTTTATCAGCAGATGTTATTATTATAATATCAAAAATTTTTTCTCCTCTTATAGTATGCTCTTTTGGATTTATTTTATTAATATCAATTATGCCTTGATCAGTTAATACAGGTGTTCCTTTTACAAAACAAATATGACCATCTACATAAAGGGGTTGTTTGTATAATAAATTATTGACATTATCAGTAACAAATATATAACCATTAATAGGAGATGGTTGATCAAAAACAGGCGTTTTATATATTAAATTACCCCAACAGTTACCACCTACTGGTAACCAATCAGTTCTATAATTAGTTTGATCAATTAAACTAATTTTTGATATGTAATCAGATTGATATTCTTTTAATGAAACATACATAAAATCATTTAAAATACTAATACCATTAGGATAATTGTTATTATCAAATATAAACCAATTAGGATTACTGTAAATACTATTTGGATTACTTAATAAATATTTACCGATCTTTTTATCCAAAGAGTCTGATACATACATATATCCATTATTTATTACTAATCCAGAAGGATTATTACCAACAATAATAAATCCAAAAGTTATATTAACATAATTTATTAAATTAGTATCTCTAGAATTTATATCATTTATTTTATTAATAGAATTATTAAAATAGTCAGTTAAATATAAATCAGAACCATTTGAATCAAAAATTATATCATTACATCCAGGTACTAATCCTATAACCCATTTTTTTTCATAGTTATCTAAAGGATTATTAATATCATATCTACCAATAACGCCATATGATGTATATATAAATAAATGTGTATCATTTAATTCTACAGATAATGGTCTACCTTCAATATAATTAAATGGTATAAAATTATTATTTTTATCACTTGCATTCGTTATATTTATTTTTGATACTGAACAATTATTATCATTTGTACCATAATTTATGATATAAATATAATTTTCTTTTTGTTTTAAAAACAATGGTACAAATCCTGTTTCAGTATATATTTCCATAGGGTCAATGTAAAATCTATGCCTAACTAAATATTTTTCACTCTGATTAATAACAAACAAATCACTATAATTTCCGAAACATCCATATGGCGATCCTATATTTCTCCATCTTAAATTTACATTCATTAAATTAAAATCTAATTTAGCAATATATCCAATATTTAAAGTTACATAAATAAAATTTCTATTAATAAATATGGTTTCTGGTTTTAATGAATTAAAATTATACCATATAAGATTAAAATCATCTTTAGGTAAATATAAATTAAATTTTGAAATACAATTATTTTCATTATTACAGACATAAATATAATCATTGTAAATATATAAACCTTTTGGATTATTTAAGCCAGTTATATAATTTTGATTTACTATTTTTTGACTGATATTAATTTTTATTATAGTATTTAAATTTTTAACTGATACAAATAAAGAACCGTTACATACTAAACCTTCAAATAAATTATATCCAGGAACTTTAATCCATTCGCTATCACCAATTTTATTAAATGTATATCTTCCAATAAAACCAGATCCATTACCACTTGCAACATATAAAATATCATTATAGATTACAATTCCTTTAGGATTATAACCATTTGGTAATACAATATAATTTTCATTTATATTATTTGGATTTGATATTGAAACTTCTGCAATTCTATCATTACTTAATGATACATAAATAAAATCTTTTCTAATAACTAAATATTGTGGTGTGCTACTAAAAAATATTAATGGATATTTATCATCGAATGTTCCACTATTTAAATATCTTGGTGTATTGAATGTTTTTAAAAGATTATTTTTTAAACTATTTCTATTTATAGTTACACCTGTTTCTTTTTTTAATAAATTAAAATAACTAATCCAATTTTTTTGTTTTAATAATTCAATTGATAAAAAATCTAATTCTTTAACTTGAAAAAATTTTATAATTGAAATTATGAAATCAACATTTTCATTTTTTTCACTTGAAAATAATGGTTGATTATCTAAAAAATATTTTACATTTCCTGAAATTGGTTGAAAAGCAAATATTATTTTGTTTATTGTTTTAAAATTATTTTGTAATATTTCTAATATTTCACTTTTTGTTGTTATTAATGAATATATGATTGGAAATGTTTCATTATTTACTGAATTATATAATGTTTCTGCATTTTCCAGTGTATTTTCTATTAGTAAAATTTTATCCGTCATCTAATAAAGTAAACTATATTTTTTTATATAAATTACAAATATAAAGATTGATTACAAATAACAAACTTTAATGTTAAATCACGAACTTGTGTCAATTTATTTTCTAATTCAACATCATTAGATATTTTTGTAACTTTTATTAATTCATTTGTAATATTATTGATTTTTAATAACGCTCGGCTAAATTCACCTAAAAATATTTTTTTTGATTCTAATATTTTAATTATTTCAAAACATTCTTCATATGTCTTAGAATTACACCATAATAATGTTTCATCAATTATATCATAGTGTATATTATATTTTATACCATCATCATAATAATTATAATCATTTGAAATATTATTTAAAATTTCATTAATTTCTTCATTATGTGAATCTGGTTTTATTTTTCTTATATCATCACCAACCCTGATTTCAGTGAAACAACTTAATAAACCTACTATTTGTTCTGGTTGTAACTTTGTTAATATTTTTCCATCGATTAATTTACTAAATGCTAGACAATTAACTTCTTTAATAACTGAAGCTATTTCACCTTTTTTTGTATTAATAAATCCTTCTTTATTTAAAAAATCAATGATTTTATTAACACCATTTTCAAAATATTTTTCCACATTTTCAATTTGTATATCTATATTTGACATTTCTATAATTCTATCATCGTGTCTTTTAATTGTTTCTAAATCATTTTGTATAAATTTATAATCTATTTTCATTTCATCTAGTTGTCTTAATACTTTTTTTTTTTGATTTGCATTTAATCTTTCTATTGATTTTTGAAGTTGTAAATATTCATCAATTACTTCCTGTTTTGTATGTAAAAAGATTTGTCCAATTTTACTTTGTAATTCTATTTTTTTGTTATTAAGAAGAGTTAATTCACTTAATACACTATCATTTAACATACTTTTTTTAACATATGACAAAATATTTTCACTATCATTCTGAATTAAATTTAGTAACAAATTGTATGATAATTTGAACTTACTAGTTAATTTTTGAGGAATACCTGATAGTACTTTTTTATAACTTAATGAATCTATATAGAATAGATTATTAAGATGAATAACATGTCCAACTTTATCAATACCTCTTCTTCCAGCTCGACCTGCCATTTGTGTATATTCATGTGACATTAAGTTTCTTTTATTAACACCATCAAACTTGTTTATATCAGTAAATATAACTGTCTTTGTTGGCATATTAACACCAATTGAAAATGTTTCAGTTGCAAATAAAAGTTTAATATAACCTTTTGCATAAAGCATTTCAACAATTTCTTTTAATACTGGTAAACATCCACTATGATGAATAGCAATACCTCTTTCTAATAATTTTACCATATTAGTAAATTCTGGCAAATTAATATATTCTTGATAGTTTGGTAATTTTCGTATGATTTGTTCACATTCTTTTTTAACAATATATGACACTTTACTATCAAATTCTAATAATGGTACAGTTATTTGATTTGCATATTCTTCCAACTTCTTTCTTGATAATACAAAACATAAAGCAGGTAACATATTTTTACCATCTTCATCTTCAGTTTCAACAAGTTTTTTACATAATTGATTTAGTACATGTTGTGGTTTTACAAATACATTTTTATCACGTAACAAACTTAATGTATCATTAACTTTTTTATAATTATCATTACTAAATTGACCTTTTGAATCTTGTACAACATAAAATTTATTTGTATTATTTTTAATCATTTGTTTTTCTTCTTTAGTAATGTGTTTCATATTTTGTACTGAATCATTTACAGTTAGATACATATAGTGTGTTAATGGTACAATTCTTTTATCTGTTGATGCAAGATAAACTTCTTTTTCACATTTATTCTCAATCCATTCACAAAATCCAACTGGATTATCTATAGTTGCAGATAATCCTACTATTTGAATATTATTAGGTAACATTAATATAGATTCTTCCCATACCCTACCTCTATCTGGATCATTAAGATAATGAATTTCATCAAAAACTACACAAGCAAGTTCATTATTAAAATCCATATCAAAATCAAGCATTGATGGTAAATTATTCTTTTTGTAATATAAAGTATTACATAAAATTTCAGTTGTCATAATTAACAAGCTACCTTCTGGATTGATTTTAATATCTCCTGTTAAAATACCTATATCAGATGTTAATTCTTTAAATTCATTAAATTTTTGATTTGATAAAGCTTTAATAGGTGATGTATAAATTACTTTTTTACCTTGAGATAAAAAATATTTAATTGCAAAAATAGCAGGGACAGTTTTACCACTACCTGTATGTGCGGTTGTTATTACATTTTTATTAGTTACTATTGCTTCAATTGCATACTTTTGAAAAGGGGATAATTCATATGAAAATTGTTTAAAATATTCATTATAACTATCATTATTATATTCATTATTACATACTTTTACCATTAATGAGATAGTTATGTGTTATCTTTATTTTTTTCAATTTTTCATAACAAAGATTTAAAAAATTATTTAATCAATATATATATATATGAAAAAAATAGCAATTTATGGTGGTTTTACTTATCATTTTGAATGTATAGGTTTTATTTGTGAATTATTTACAAACAATAATTATTTAGAAGATAATTATGTATTGGATATTTATCATAATGGTGATAATTATGGTAATATTGCTTATTTTAAAAAAATATATTCATGTTTCAAACAACAATTTAATTATACTGAAATTAATAATAATATTTCTAACTATGATATTGTGTTTAAGTTAACTTCAAATGATGATGTTATACAAATTAATCATAATAATATTTTTACAATTTTACATAAATATGAACTTATGAATAACAGTATTAAAAATCAAAAAATTATTACACTTTCACCACTTGTAAATAAGGAATTTCCAATTCATCCATATGATTATACTAAATTTCCAGTTATTAATGATGTTAACTATATATTTCCATTATATAATACAAATTTTACTCCACAATTTAATCCACAAAATACAATTGTTTTTATTGGTTATTTTTTAAATAATATTTATGATAGTGATCTACATAATTTTTTTATAAATTTAACCGAATATAACTTTATTTTTTTTACATCAACAGGTGCTAATCCTTTTAACTTACCTAATGTAAAAGTTTTAAATAATTGTAGTACTGAAGAAATGTTTGAATATGTAAAATCTTGTAAATTTTTATTAGGTAGAAAAATTCCAAATCAAAGCAAATATTTATTTAGTGGTGCACTTTCAATAGCAATGTCATTTAAAAAACCTATGATATGTCAAGAAGAATATATACATACATATAATTTAAATAATATAAATTTTAAAGATAATTATAGTGAAGTTATTGATAAAATTAAGAATATGACACGTGAAGATTATATAACTTTATTAAAAAAAAATAATGAAAGTTATGATTTAATTAATGATCATAACAAACATAAAATAAGTTTATTAATTTAATTATCTGATTCCAACTTATTTTCATTATCTGATTCCAACTTATTTTCATTATCTGATTCCAAGCTTTCATCAGTTTCTAATGTACTTATACTATCATCATCCTTTGATTCTTTTAATTTAGACCAAGTTCCAAGAACCAAATTTTTTTTATTATATGACATTTCATTTATATTTGTTTTGTAACAGTTTTTATAAACTTTATCAGTAAAGAAAATATCTTTAATATGATCTATTTTTTTGTCTAAATGTTTTTTGTATTTATCTTTTAATGTTTCTTTCAAAGAATCATCAAGTTCTAACATTAGTGAAAGTTCATCAATTTTATTAAAAGAATTATTTAATACTTTATCATAAAATTCATTTTTATTTATTTTTTCTACTTTATTTTTATCAGTATTTAATACTGAAACATAATTACCTTCTAATGATGTATTACAAAATGAATGATTTTCTGGAAAGTTTTCATTAAAATTTAATAAACCAATTATATCTATTAATGGATTATCGTTTTTAATTAATTTTTTGATTTCAGAAGGTCCTAATATACTTAAATTTTCTTTACCAAAAGAATTTATTATAATATTATTTATAACACCATTATTATTATTTGTTGTATTATTACAATTATTATTATTACTATTTATTGTTTTATTTGTTTTTGTTAACTCAGATTTGGTTTTCTTTAATTCATCCTTAATTTTACGTAATTCTTCCTTGGATTTAGCTAACTCGTCAATCTTTGTTTTACATATTTTTTCATGATCCCATTTATTTTGTCTAGATTTAAATATTTTATTACAATATTTACAATTATGCTTAACACATTCTTTATTTTTTTGTGCCAGTACATTTCCAGTACAATCCAGTACATTAACAGTACAATCCAGTACAACTTCATTATGAAAATTTTTGTTGTGATTCCATAAACTTTTATAACTTGAATATTTTTTATTACATGTTTCACAACAATGTAATCCACCTATATTATCCATTAATTATATAATAGAAATTATATCCTTAAATGATTTTAAAAAGTGGAATAATGGATATCCACTTTTTACTACATATTTTTTTTCCGGCATAAAAATTTTGCCTTTTTAAATTTCAATATCAAAAATTCCATATTATCAATTATATTAGTAAAATAACTAATATTTTTATCAACTGGTAAAACAAAACGATCTCTATATTTTTCCCCATAATAAATTTTATTAATTTTTATTTATTATAACTTTATATTTTGACTCTCTTAATTTTTTTATTGATATATAAAAAATTGATTTTTTTTTAGTTTTGGAAATAAATAATTACATTATGACTAGATCAAATAAAAAAAAATCTAAAAAGCAACAAAATAATAAAGAATCTAAAGAAAATAATAAAGAATCTAAAGAAAATAATAAAGAATCTAAAGAAAATAATAAAGAATTTAAAAAAGATGACATTGTTTCATATAATAATTCAGATGGAACAAAATCACAAGTTAAAATTATAGGTGTTCATTTTGATACACCTCCTGATGTTTATTATACAATTGAATTTGAAGATGGTAAAAATAAACAAACTATATCTGAAAGATTATCAAATTAATTTATAATAAATTGCTATTTTTGGTAGTTACATTTATGATCTTAAATGTATTAATTTTATCCGTATATAAAAGAATTATAGTGAAATAAAAAATTGAGATAAAAATATACTATTAGTTAGTATTATATTTTATGGAAAATATATTATTAACAACGGCAATATCTTATAGTAATGGTAAACCACATATTGGTCATTTATATGAATCAGTACTTGCAGATTTTATAAAAAATGTATTCATTATTCTTGATATTAATATTAAACTATTAACAGGAACTGATGAACATGGTAAAAAAATTCAAGAGACTGCTAAAACTGAATTAATAACTGAACAGGAATTATGTGATAAATATTCTACAATTTTTAAAGAAATGAATAATAAATTACAAATGAAATATGATCATTTTATTAGGACAACTGATAAAGTTCATAAAGATTTTGTATTAAAATCAGTAAAAGAATCAATAGAAAATAATGATATTTATGAAGGTGAATATGAAGGATGGTACGATGTTAAAGAAGAATGTTATATAACAGAATTAAATGCTAAATTAACTAATTATATAAATCCATTAACTAATAAACCATATGAAAAAGTATCTGAAGAAACATATATGTTTAAATTACTAAAATACAAGGAATTAATTTTAGGTGTGTTGACCGGTAATAAAATAATACCAAATAAATTTACTAATGAATTAATTAAACGTGTTGATAGTGATGATTTTAGTGATTTAAGCATAACACGAACAAGTTTTGATTGGGGTATTAAATTTCCATCTAATGAAAACCATGTAATATATGTATGGTTTGATGCATTATTAAATTATGATATAGGCAATGAAATCTTATTTGAAAATAAAGAAACAAAAAAATATCATTTAATAGGTAAAGATATTGTATGGTTTCATAGTGTTATTTATCCAGCGATTTTAAAATCAATTAATAGAACATTTGATGATAGAACAATATTAGTACATGGTCATATATTAGATGAAAATGGCGTTAAAATGTCAAAAAGTTTGGGAAATGTTATTGATATTGATTGGTTACTTACAAATTATCCTTTAGAAGCTATTAGATTTTATTTGATAAACGAAACAGTATTAGGTTCAGACATATTATTTAGTCTAAATAATTTAAAAGAAGCATATAATAATATTTTATTAAAAAATTTTGGAAATTTATTTCAAAGATTATATAAATTATTAAATCCAATAGCAAATGAATTAAATAATTATATTGAAAATAATATTAAACAAGTTATTGAATTTAAAAATATTTATTACAATAATTTAAAAGAGTTTATTATTGATTTTAATTTTCAAAATTATAAAAAATCACTTTATTATTTATTAGATTACTCTAATAAAGAATTAACTGATAAAATGCCATGGAAAACTGGTAATATAGTTGATTTCTTTGATATTTTATTACATTTTAACTGTGCATGTTCATTGATGTATTTAGTTATACCAAATAAAGTAATTCAATTATGTGAATTAATTGGATGGTCATTAGAAAATATCAAATTAAATAATCATGACATTAAAATCAATTATCAAGATCTAAATAAGAAAGTGATTGCATTTGAAAAAATTGAAAAATAAATTATATGCCTAAAATTTTAATATTAATGTTTGAATTACAATCGTCAATTGAAAATATTAAGTACTCAAACGAGTTATTTGATTCAACTAATTTTAATAAAGTATCAATAGATAACGTATTTTTTGGTTCAAATGAAAATATTGAACGTATAGAAGCATTTATTAATAATAATATATGTGATTTATATAGTCCTTCATTATGTAATTACGATGTTGAAAATGCAATATATACATTTAATGAAATAAATTTTTTACCACCCACAACTTATATATTATTTAATTCTGAAATAAATGGAATGGTGCATTATGGATTTTATAAAGCAAGAAATGAAGAAATTTATATTATTGAAGAATATGGTAATCTTATAATAAACTATTACAGCCCAGAAAAATGTAAATTTTTAAGTATATAAAGATATATATTTGTTGTAATTATCAATAAATAAAAAAATATAATCAATTAAGAAATTTCAATTATATATACAATGATTGATTTGTAGCAACATATTTTAAAGTTAATAAAGGTATTTCTCTTAATTTACTTAATAATGAAATATTATTTGTTAGTTCAGCTATTTTTTCTAATTCATTAGAAATATTATTAATTTTCAAAATAGCTTTAACAAATTCTCCTAAAAATATACCTTTTTCAACTTCCATTCTTTTTAATACCAATTTACATGTTTCTATATCATTACAATTACACCATTCAATAATATAATTTATTAAATCATAATGTTTATAATAGTCTGTACCAGAATCTATCATAAGTTGCGTTTCTTCTTCTTGCATTTTATTATATAATTCAGTAACATATAAAATAAATTCTTTTAATTTTTTATTTTCACATATTGGAAATTCTAATTTATTATCTTCACTAACTCCTATACTTGTAAAACAACTAAATAATCCAACAAGTTCAGTTGAACTTAAACCATTCAATTCTTTATTATGTAATAAATTAGCAAAAATCAAACAATTAACTTCTCTGATATTTGAAGCAATAACTCCTTTATCAGATAAAGTATTATTAATTATAAAATTATTTTCTATTAAATATTGTAATATTTTATCAATATCATTTTCATTTATTTTATTATCAAAATAATATAAACTTTTATTTGTATAATTAATTAAATCTTCTATATTAATTAATTCTTCTATATTGATTAAATTTAATATTGTATTATATGATAACTTAAATTTACTTTTTAATTCTTGAGGTTTTCCACATAATATTTTTTTATAATTAGTTTCATCTATTTTTCTAAATAAATTATTTAGATGAATAACATTTCCTATTTTATCAATACCTCTTCTTCCAGCTCTTCCTGCCATTTGTGTATATTCATGTGGGAAAAGATTACGTAAGCTATTTCCGTCAAATTTATTAATATCAGTAAAAATAACTGTTTTTGTTGGCATATTTACACCAATTGAAAATGTTTCTGTTGCAAATAATAATTTTATATATCCTTTACCATATAAAATTTCTATAATTTCTTTAATAACAGGTAAACAACCACTATGATGAATAGCAATACCTTTTTCTAAAAGTTTTATCATATTAGTGTATTCTGGCAAATCAATATATTCTTTATAATTAGGTAGTTTTTTAATAATATGTTCACATTCTTTTTTAATATGATGAATATTTTCTGTTTGTAAAGGAAAAAAAATTTCATTAGCGAAATTTTCTAATTGTTTTCTTGAAAAAACGAAACATAGTGCAGGTAACATGTTATTGTTAACCATAAATTCACACAATTGATTTAATACAAAGGATTTTTTTTTAATTTGAAACTTTTTTGTTAATTGTAAATAATCTTTTATTTTATTATATCCTTCTTGATTAAATTCATTATTTGGTTTTTTAATAACATATAAATTATTAATTGAATCATTAATTTGTTTTTTAATAGTTTTATCTGTTATTGTTTTTATTATTGAAACTGGTAATGTTATAAAACTATAATGGGTTAATGGAATAATTCTTTCATTTGTTGATGATAAATATACAATCTTATTATTACCTTTAATCTTTTCACACCATAAAGCAAAATTTTCTGGTTTATCAATAGTTGCAGATAACATTATTAATTGTATTTGATTAGGTAATAACATTATTGATTCTTCCCATATTCTACCTCTATCTAAATCATTAATATAATGAATTTCATCAAATATTACACAACCTAATTCATTATTGAAATCCATTTTAAACTCGGACATTTTTTTATTATATAAGGTATTTAATAATATTTCAGTTGTCATAATAAGAACATTAGCTTCAGGATTACATTTAATATCACCGGTTAAAATACCGAATGAAATATGTTTATATTTTTTTGTAAATTCATAAAATTTCTGATTTGATAATGCTTTTATTGGTGCAGTATAAATAACTTTTTTTCCTTGATTTACAAAATATTCAATTGCAAATTCAGCTGGTAATGTTTTACCACTACCGGTATGTGCTGTAATTAATATATGATGACCTTCAACTGTTGCTTCAATTGAATACTTTTGAAAAGATGAAAGTTTATATGGATATTTTTTAAAATAATCTTTATATTTTATTTCATTTTCTGAAGGGTAATAACTAGGGCATATTTTAACCATTAACTATTATTATGTTTAATGGTTTAAATACTTTATAAATTATACTTGCTTTTTAATTGTAAATATTTTTCTTTGTATTGTAAATATTTTTCTTTGTATTTTAAATATTTTTTTCTCCAATAGGTGTCATAATCTTGTGTTCTTTCATTAAATTTTAATTTTTCATTTTCATCCAATGATTCATATACTCTTTTAAGTTCTGGTGAGAATGATCCACAACTAGTTATGATATAAGTTCCTTTTTCTAAATAGTTAAAAAAACTATTTATGTCGTTCTTAAAAGTTTTATAATAATTTAAATAAATAGTTAAAAATGATTTCATATTTATTGTACAATTATATAAATCATTATTTTTAGCAAAATATAAAGTACGATATAAATAAATAAAATACCATAATAAATTTATTTCTTGTACATTATATTCATCATTAATTAAATTTTCTATATTTATATCAAAATTTAAATTAAAATCATCATTAATTTCATTTATTTTTTGTTCAACTTCAGTTATCATTTCGTAGGTTATATATTGTCTTGAATAAACTATTTTGTTTTGTACTTTTTGATTATGATCTTTAAAATTATCAAATGTAGAAATCATTCTTAAGTCATCATCATCAAAATTAAAAAATTGACAAAAATTTTTATAATAATCAAATATTAAAATTAATTTATCATAAATAGTTAAAAAGTATTTTATATATTTTATACAAATATCTAAATCTTTATTAGCAAAATGTAAAGTACGATATAAACAAATAAAATACCATAATAAATTTATTTCTTGTACATTATATTCATAATTAATTAAATTTTCTATATTTATATCAAAATTTAAATTAAAATCATTATTAATTTCATTTATTTTTTGTTCAACTTCACTTATAATTTTACCGGTTATAGATTGTATTGAATCAACTATTTTCTGTTTTACTTTTTGATTATCATCATTAACAATAATATAGAATAAATCATCATCAACAAAAGTAAATAAGTCACAACATTTTTCATAATATTTAATTATTAAATTATAATAATAATTATTCTTAAAATAAGATTTATCAGTAAAAATTAATTTTTGAGGTATATTTTCTTTATTTGAATAACTTGATAAGCCATACTTAATACTACGCGAAGGATAACTACGATATATATCATGACATAATTCAGATATATTTTTATAATCATCAAATTTAAAAAAACCATATTTATAAGTATTGTATAAACCATTAATATTAAATGATAAAATATCATTAAATGATAATATTGGTGTTAATGTATTAGATTTATAACTTCTAATTTTAAAATTAAAATAATTACAAATATCATCAATTAATTCTTCATCAAATTTATCTATTGATTCTTTTAATGCTTCTAATGGTTTATATATAAATTGTTGAGAGTTTGATGTTAATGAAGTATTATTTATAGACCATGGGTTAGATTTTAACTCTTGAATTTTATTATAATCATATAGTATATTATCTAAAAAAATATAATTTAATATTTCTTCACAATTATCATTTTGAATTGATAATATATTTTCAGTACTTAGTAATAAAGTAAAAAGATTATTATAAAATCTTTCTTCTAAGTTATCATCAATAATTATACTTTTTATATTGCCAATATCTTTAAAGAAATTATTAATTTCATAATTTGGAGGTTTAAATTCACGTACAATATTTAATAATATATTAATAATTTTTTTTTTAAATAAATCTTTTATATCTTCATTTTGTTTATTTATTGGTGTTTCAATATCTTTTTTATAGTGTGACACAAATAAATGAATAAAATAGTTATTTTTTTTATAATATTTTTTTAATTTATCTCTTAAAAATTTTATTATATCATCATCATCAATAAGAATATATAACTCTTCTTTTTTTAAATGTCTTTTTAAATTATCTATATTAATATAATCTTTTATATTTTCAATAAAATAGTTTTTTCTTTTTAGTTCAAGTTCTTTTTCTAATATTCTTTTTATATTAAATTTTTGTGTTGATCTATTTATTAATTCTTTTTCCTTATTATTTAATGTAACTTTTATTTCTTCCTTTTCCTTATCACTTAATTTATTATATATTTCTTCCTTTTGGTCTTTACTTAATTTATTACATATTTTAACAAAATCTACTTCTTTGATTAAATCAAAAAAACAAAGATTAAGAATATAATCTCTATTTATTTCACCTTTAATTTTGTATTTATCAACTGTTATATTATGTATTTCACATATTTTTATAAAATTAGTTTCAACAAATTTTTTAATAAATACTTCTAAGCTTTTATAATTATCAAAAATAGATGTTTCTTTTTCTATATCATAATCAAATTTTTTTTTTATACTGTTATTATATTTTGTTGACATAAAATTAATATAATGTATAACAAAACTTTTAAACATTTTTCTTTTAAACATTTTTATATTTTTATCTCTTTTGTTTTTACATATTATTTTTTTATCTTGACGATAATTATATTCTAATTCACAATTGCTTTCTACATTAAATAAAGATTCTATATCTTCTTCTGTGATTTCTTTCATACCATATAAAATAAATGGTCCAGTAGAATAAGCTGATGTCATTTTATCATTAAAATGAAATGTTATAAATCTAAAACCTTCTGGAACTTTAATTCTTGTTTTATTAAATAATTCGTCTCCTGTTTTAATTATTTCAGAACTTTCAACAATATTTTGACCGGAATGACCTTCATAAATAAATATATTTGACATTATATATTTAATTATATATTATTTAATCTAAAATCAAATTCATTTAATGGTAAATTATAATATGAATATCCAAAACTTATATTTATATTATCAAAAGGGTTATCATTTGTTTGATCATTATTTTGATTAGTTGTTTGATCATTATTTTGATTAGTTGTTTGATTAGTATCTTGATTAGTTGTTTGATTAGTTGTTTGATTTGTTGTTTGATTAGTATCTTGATTTGTTGTTTGATTAGTATCTTGATTTGTTGTTTGATTAATTTCTTGATCATTCATTTGTATATTATTAAAGTTTCTAATATCGTATCTACAAATTGGACACAAACAACTAGATCTAAACCATTGTGATAAACTGTTTGAATTAAATAAATGTCTACAATGTCTTATCATAGTTACTGTACTTGAATCATTAAAATTTTCTAATGAGATTGGGCAAGATGTATTAATTGGATTCATAATATCACAATACATTAATGTTCTTGTAGAATTTTGTATTTGTTGTTGTGTTGGTAATATTGGAACTGGATCAAAAAAATTTCTAAAAAGTGTATTTAGAGATGGAATATTATTTTGTCTTCTATATCTTCTATTTGTATCTGAAGAAGTAAAAGTATTTGAATTAGGAGGAGTATTAAAATTGGCAGAAGTATTAGAATTAGCAGGAGTGTTAAAATTAGGAGGAGTATTAAAATTGGCAGAAGTATTAGAATTAGTAGTATTAAATGGATTTGTTTGCGAAGTACTTGTTTCTGAAGAATTATTATATAATTGTATAATTTGATTCATTATATGATTATTTTGATTACTTAAATTTTCAATATTTCTTTGATTATTTCTATATAATTCATATAATTCATTTATGGACATTATTATATAAAGTAAATATTTATTTATATAAAAATTGAAATTAAAAATATTAGGGATAACTTTATCTTAATTATGTCAACAATAGTATCAATTAAAAAAAAAAATTTTAAATTTTATGAAGATGAATATGTTAAAAATCCATATTATGACGTATTAGTAACTGTCACAGATAAAATATATGAAAATGGTGAAAATTTTTATTATATCGATTATAAATATAATTTTATTCCTTCTTGTGAAAAATCAGAAGAATATAATAATAAATGTCGTAAAACATGTTTTCCATTTAATAAATTTGATAATAAAGATGAAACAAGATATAATGGTGAAATTGTTAAAAAAAATGAATTAACAACAATTTTAGTAAAATTTTTATTAATGGATGATTTAGAATTAGAAAAACATACTGGTAGTACTACTGCACAAACATATAGAAGTTGTATTATGGAATCATTATCTAATTTTTGGGATTAATTATTATTTATTTTATTTTTAAATATTTCAAAATTATTTTTCCAATAATAATGATTTTGTGGATATAATTTTAATAATTTTATGAGTATACTTGAAAACTCAATCGAACTATTAAATGGTAATAAAGAAGGTAAGTTATCAATTGCAATTATATCAACAAAATTATTATATGAAAAAACAGGTTCTAACCATGTTGTTTTATTATTATAAATTTTTATAGGATTATTTGGATTATTATAATCACAACTTATATCAACAATAACTAAATTTTTATAAAATTGTGTTTGATTATCAAACCAAGTACTAATATTTTCTTGCAAATTGATACAATTAAATATAATATCAAAATCTATTAATTTATCTTTATCATCATCTCTTAATAAACAAGTATATGGTATTTCTAATAAATTTAAAATATATATTACACCTGAACCACATTTTCCATTTGATCCTATAATACAAATTTTAATATTTCTAAAAATATTATTTTTTTTAAGATTAATACATAATAATATATCTTCAATAGATTGCCAATATTTTAAGTTATTTAATTTTTTATTATTACTTTTACATATATATTGTAATATTCCCAAACCTCCTCCAACTATTCCAGCATAATAACCAAAAGAAATCAGTCTTTTATTATCATCTAAAAAATATTCTAAATCATACAATATACTGTTTGATTTTTTAAATTCAGATAAAATTAATTTTGAATTATTTTGATTTTTATAAGAATGCGAAAAATAAACATGTATATGATTATTAAGTCGATATATATCATTTAGTTCTTTTATTCCTATGATTATGAAATCATTATAATTAAACCAACTGTCATTAACTATTATTCCACCATATTTACAATATTCTTCATCAGTATAACAACGATTATTTGATGATTCAATAAATACTTCAAAACCAGAATCTTTTAATTCTTTAATATCTTTTGGAACAATAGGACATCTAAACTCATTACTATAAGTTTCTTTACGTATAAAAATTTTCATTTCCTAATAATTTAAAGAAAAAATTCTCTAATTTTTTAATAATGTGTGAAATTTTAGAACAAAAAACTTCCAGTGCAGAAAAACATAAAAAATATATTGAATATTACAATTCAAATGAAATATATTGGGGTTTAGGAATAGAAAATGAAATATACTTAGAATTTGATAAAAAAAAAATATTTACAAAAGATTTTTTTTTAAAAAATCATAAAAGGGAAAGATATTCAGTAAACTATTTTAACAGTTATAAAGAAAAATTTATATTGGATGCATTTAATGAAAGTTTCAATGAATTAAATACAAATGAGATGGTTGAATTACCTATTCTAATAAATTCACATAGTTTTTTATATACAGATATAAATAATAATTCAAAAAAATTATATACAAAAAATTGTGAACCAAATCCAATATTTTCAGGTAAAACTTTAGATGAAGAAATTATGGAATTTAATAAATATTTTAAAGATACTATAAATAAATCATGGTTATATGATGGTGATACATTTGAATTTACCACTATAAAGTTTTACAATTCAAAATTAGAAAATATAATAAATGAACTTAATGAAATTAAAAATGAGTTTATTTTAAATTTACAAAAATTCCAAGAAGAAAAAAAATTTTTTTTAGATTATGGAAAAATACAATTTATGCAAGAAAATTATCCATTTTGTGTTCATTTAACAAATTATAATAATATTGGTATATTTAATAATGGCACATTACATTATAATATAACATTACCAACACAACTAAATGATAATAAAATGATTTTAAATAAAGAAAAATTTATTAGTGATCATAAAAAAGTAATAAAAATAATACAATATTTTGAACCACTACTTATTTCTATTTATAATACGCCTGATTATTTTTCTTCCCTTAAAAATTTAAAAGATAATAAGATGTATTCTGCATGTTCACAAAGATGTGCTGTTTCTAGATATATTGGAATTGGAACCTATAATACTGATTTAATGTTAGAAGGAAAAATTTTAACAGTAAGTACTAAACAATATGATATTATAGAAAATTGGTGGTATAACAAATTTCATGAAGCTAATAATTTAGAAACTTGGTGGTCTAACAAATTTCATGAAGGTAGTGCTTATAATAAATTAGATGATATTGGTTTGGATATTAACTTTAATAAACATTATAATCATGGTATTGAAATTAGATTTTTTGATCATATTAATGATGAAAAATTAATAAAAGAATCTTTTGAATTTATAATATATTTAATAGATTTTATTTTAGAATATGATTATGATTTGGATAATCCTTTATTAAATAGTATATGGAATAATTTAGTTTATAATGTTATGATAAATGGTAAAGATTATATACTATCATTAGATGAAATAAAATTATATAATGAAATTTTGAATATTGATTTAAAAGAATCAAATATTGTTAATGTTTATTATGAAATTTTTTATTTTTTAAAAAATAAATATAATGATGTTAAAAAAGAAGGTAAAAAATACTATTTGGTTCCTAATGGTAAATTTTCAAAACTTACATTAGATAAAAATGAAATTATGAATATAAATAATACATCATATAAAAAAACAATTTATCAAAAAATATTTTCATGTTATTCGTGTTAGTGTAAATTATGTAGAAAAAAATTGAATTTTTTTATTTTAATTTAATATCTAATTAAATATGTCGAAATCAAATAAGAATAAGAAGGGACAAAATCCTATGGCTAAATTAGCACAACAACATCTTAAATTAGTTGCTGAAGAAAATGCTCGTATAAAGGCTTTACAAGATGAAGAAGAACGTAAAATTAGAGAAGAAGAAGAAAAAGAAAAAGCCCGTTTAAAAGCTATTGAAGAAGAAGCATATAGAAAACGCAAAGCAAAACAAGATAAAAAACAAGCACAAAAAGATGCAGGCACATATAAAACAAAATCAGAAAAAGAAAAAGATAAAAAATTAAGATTACGTTTGGAAGAATTAAAAAAAAATGTTGTTTTGAATGATAATGGACGAATGACTGTTAATAGTAATAATTCATTAAATAAATCAATATTAAATGAAGAAATAATTGATTATGGTTATAGATCTCCAATCATGTGCATAATGGGTCATGTTGATACTGGTAAAACTACATTACTAGATAATATTCGTAATACTCATGTACAAGATGGTGAAGCTGGAGGAATAACACAACAAATAGGTGCATCATTTATTCCTCCTGAAACTTTAATTAATAGATCAGGAATTTCTAAAATACCTGGTTTACTTATGATTGATACACCCGGTCACGAAGCATTTGCTAATTTAAGACATAGAGGTTCATCATTATGTGATATTGCTATTGTTGTAATAGATATAACAGGTGGTTTAGAACAACAGACAATACAATCGATTAATATTTTAGTTAAATCCAACATTAAATTTATTTTTGCACTTAATAAAATTGATCGTATGTATGGTTGGTCTTCAGTAAAAAACAGAGATATTAGATCTTCATTAAATGAAAATTTAATTTCAAATGAAGAATTTAAAAACAGACTTAAGAATATTACAACACAAATAATGAAAGTAGGTCTAAATGCAGAATTATTTTGGGAAAATTATAGTCCACAAGATACTATTTCTATTTGTCCTTTTTCAGCAAAAACAGGAGAAGGTATATCAGATTTACTAAAATTAGTTACATCAATTTGTCAAAATGAAATGTCTGAACAAATAACTTTTAAGGAAGATTTAAAATGTATTGTTATAGAAAAAACAATAAATGAAACATTAGGATCATCTATTGATGTAATTTTAATTAATGGAACACTTAAAAGAGGTGATAATATTTCAATTCAAACAAATGATGGTATTATTAATACAACAATTAAAAATTTATTAACACCTCCTCCAAATAGAGAATCAAGAGTAAAAACAGATTATCTACATTTTGAGTCTGTAAAGGGATCAATGGGTGTTAAAATTGTAGCTAATAATATTGATAAAGCAATTGTTGGAACACAAATAAATTTTACAACAGACAATAATATTGAACTTGAATTACCTGAAATGTCAAGTATAAAATTACAAGATGAAAGTATAAAATTACAAGATGAAAGTATAAAATTACAAAATGAAAGTATAAAATTACAAGATGAAGGTATAACTATTTATGCATCAACCCAAGGAGCATTAGAAGCATTAGTACACTATTTACAAAAAGAATGTACACCTGCTGTTCCTATTTCGAATGTATTAATTGGAAATGTTACTAAAAAACATATTGTAAAGTTATCTATTAGTAAAAGTACTAAAAAAGAGTATTCAACAATTCTTGCGTTTAATGTATTAATAGATGATGATGCTCAAGAACTTGCTAATAAAAATGGTATTAAAATTTTTTCAGCAGAAATAATTTATCATTTATTTGACTTTTATAAAAAATATAGAGATGAAATGATTGAGGAAAGAAAATCTTTATACAGACCTCAAGTTGTATTCCCTTGTATATTAAAAATTCTTGAAAAACATGTTTATAATAAAAAGAATCCTCTTATATTTGGTGTATCTATTTTAGAAGGAAATTTACATATAGGTACACCTATTATTACTTCTGATACAAAAACATATATTGGTAGAGTAATTGGAATTCAATTAAATAGTAATGAAGTAACAATTGGTAAAAAGGGTGCAGAAGTTTGTATTAAAGTTGAGAATGACCAAAATTCAAATATTATGTATGGTAGACAATTTGATCATAAAAATCCAATTTGTTCTGCAATTACTAGAGCATCAATTGATATAATAAAAAATCATTTTAGAGATGAAGCAACAATTGAAGATGCAAAGTTATTATCCAAACTCAAAACATTATTATCTATTGATTAAGAAATATCAATGAATTTTTGGTGCTTTTTTTAACACAATAATAATTAGGATATAATACGTAAATATTATCTATATTATTATTATCTGTTTTTTCATAAAAAATTGGCATTTTAAATCTTCAAGGGTGTAAATAAAACAGATTTTATAATATTAGAATTACCATTATTTGGTCAATATAATAATGGTGTTCAAAATTTTTTAGAACATATACAATTTATGGATAGTATTGGTTTTGTTTCATATAATATTTTGGAATAACATTATATTCATGCAACTTGATATGTTATTTATAAATAAAAATCATGAATTTAATAAAATCTATTATAAAATATATGCCTATTTGTAAAAATAATTCTAAAAAAAAATATACTGGTTTAGAACCTTCGCCAAAAGGATTAGGATATTGTGCAAGCGGAGAAAAAGAAGGAACTATTATGAAAGGTAATGATGGTAATCAATGGTTTATAAGTAATGGTAAATGGATTAAAAAAGATAATACAGAAAATATCAAAAAAGAATTAGATAAAAAATTATACAATTGGTGGAGCTCTTTATCAAAAGGTAATATTATTGTTATTTATAAGGATGGATCAGATAAATTGATAAAAAGTAATATGATAACACGTAAAGCAAAAATAAAAGATATTAAAAAAATGTGGTTAGAATTTGATAAAGATGATAACGTAAAAGTAATAATTTGGAGTGCACAAAGTGTTGACACAATACAATCATTTATTGATTATTTAATAGAAAAAATTTCAAAAAAGAAAATACAAGATTTTTTGAAAATGAAAGATTTTCCATCTTATTTATTAGAAAATTATAAAAAATATTTCATAAAATATGAATTTTATAGTAAAAAAGATTATATTTTAAGAAATATTCATGACAAATAAGTATAAGTACTCTAATTTTTTATAACAATATATATATGCTTCAAGTAAATTTAGATTTACAACATTTTTTTATAACACATTTATTTTCTATTTTATTTTTTACTATAATTTATTATTATTTATTTAATAATATAGAAGAAAATTTTATACTTAATAATAAAATTACAAAAGAAGAATATTTAAAAAACAAACTATTAAATTCATTTTTTTTATCAGTAAATATGGAAACTACAACAGGTTATGTTGATTTCTATGTTAAAAGTCCATTAGCAAAAATTATTTGTTTATCTCAATTATTTTTATCATTATTAATTACAACTGGTTTTATTTATATAATTAAAAATTAATTTTATATATAATATTACATAAATAGTTGTTGAGAATATAAATACTAGTCAATAAATCAGTATTTGAATACAAAAAATTAATTAACATAGTTTATATTTATTATTTAATATATTATTATAACCAATTTCAATTAATTCTTTTCCTGAATTAAAATCTAACATATTATAATTTTTTAACAATGATGAATCAACATAAAACATATTAATTTCTCCTCTTGGTTTAGTACATGTTTGATCAAGTTTAACTATTTCATTATTAAACGTGTTGGTAATAATTTCAATATTTCTTTTAACAATTTCAGAAAATGTTGTTAAATTATAATTATTTTCTAAAGAAAAACTGGATGTAATAAATGTGATGTTAATATATTCTGGTGAATAAATATTTGTAAGTATTTCATTAGAAATTTCTCCTCCATCAACATATAAATTGTTATTAAATAGTATTGGAGGAAATATAATTGGTAAGGCACTTGTACACATTAGTAAACTAATTTGATCACTATTATCAAGTTCATTATAATAATACTTATCAAGTTGTCCTGTATATAAATTAGTTGTACCTATTAATGTTTTTGTGTAAACATTATCAAATTTATTGATTATATTAGTAATAGTTTTTTTTAATGGTTCAGTATTATATATACTAATTTTAGTTGGTGGATATAGCTCATAAATTTGATTATTTTTTAAATTACTGTAAATATTAGAAACTTCTTTAATACCAATAGTTAAGTCTAAAAAATATGATAAAAATCCAGCATTTAATCCACCAGCACTAATCCCAGTTATTAAATCATATTTTTTACACTCATTTTCTTGTATTTTTTTTATTATGCCAATTTCAACAGCACCAAAAGAACCTCCTCCACTAAAAGATAAAACATTATATGTAGCTAATGATATAGAACAAATTGATAATAAACTTAATAAAATATATTTCATATTATATTAGGTAATATTATTTTATTTCTAAAATTAATAGTTTTCATTAAAGCATCTATATGATTACCATAAAATAAATATATTATTTCTCTATAAATAATATTTCTAACCATGAATGTAAATTATAATTAAAACTAAATTTTTCATCTAATTTTATGTTTAAGTTATTTCTATTATTTTTAATATCAATAAATTTATTATAAACTTCTTCTGGATTATTATAATTTACAATATTTTCTTTACCTATTATTTCAACAACTGCACCTGATCTATTATCTGCTATAACAGGTGTTCCTAAGTAATAACTTTCAGCAAAAACACAACCAAAAGTTTCATAAAATGTAGAAGATAATACACAACATGCTGATTTAATTATTTTAGCATATTCTCTTTTATTCATTGGACCTAAAATAATAATATTATCACCATATTTTTCTTCTAACATTTTTTTATAATCTTGAAAATTATGATAATCATAACCAGGTGACATTAATGTTAATGTAATATTATTATTTTTGTTGAAAATATAATCAAATACAGAAATAACTTTTTCAATCCCTTTTTGCCATGCTGAAGCATAAACTATATTATTTTCATTGATTATAAAATTATCATCAGTAATTAATTCATTCTCGTATAAAATATTATAAATTAAGTGTAGTTTATTTTCATTAATTTTAACATTAAATCTAGATAAAAAGTTAATAAACATATTTTTACAAGCTAAACTATTACAAATAAAATAAATTGTTTCATTATTTATAATTGGATACAAAATTTCTTCTTTAAAAATTTCATCATTAGAATTATATTTGTTAATAATGTTTTGATCATTTTTTAAAAAAATAGAATGGTGTGTTGTATCATGAATCCATAAATATTTTTTATTGTTTTTAATTTTATTTAATAAATTTTCATTATGTGGTAAAAATCTTTGGAAAATTATAATATCATCTTCATTTATATTAAAATTAATTAAATTATCAAAATGATTATAAGTAATATTATCTATTATAGTTTCTTTATTTGTAAAATTAAAACAATAAATATGAGTATATTTTGATAATTCTTCAAGTAAATTATACATTTGGTATTCACTTGCTCCAATTGCTTTATTTTTGATACTATTTTGATTATTTGCAGATGTATAGTCCACAAAAATAATTTTTTTCATTATAATTTATAATAAAATAAATTTAATAAAACGTTTAAAAAAAAAAAATATTATATAATAATGAAAATACGAAGAATTGGTTTTACAGAAGGATCACTATTATTTGTTTATTGGATGAAATATTTATCAAAAATTGATTTAACTGATGACATAATTAATGATCTACATTTATCTCAAAATAATTTATTAAATTGGTTACATACAACTTCAGGATTTTATGATGAACATAATAAAGGATCATATTTTGATATTGATATTAAAAATTATAATTTTGAAGTTTTAAATAAATATTTAGATGAAATATATAAAAGTTTATGTGATTCTGATGTATTATGTATTTGTTTACATAATTTTACAAAATTAATTAGTCCTTATAAACAAAAATTTATAAATTCATTTAATTCTAAAAGTAATAATCCGCACACTCAAAATTGTTTTTATAATTTAATTGCAAATAAAAAAGTACTAATTGTATCATCATTTGCAAATTTAATAAAACAACAACATGAATCAGGTAATGTTAAAAAAATTTATAATAGTTATCCAGAAATTAATAATATGATTTATTATACATCACCATATACATTTTTTAATAAAGGTCCTGATAAAAATATTATTGAAACGTGTGAAAATGTATTTAAAGATATTGAAAAATTAAAAGATGATTTTGATATTGCAATTATATCTTTTGGCGCATATAGTAATTTATTAGCACATTACATTGATACAAGATTAAATAAAGATACTTTAACTTTAGGTGAACAATTACAAAATTTTTATGGTATAATTAGTGGAAGAAATAAAGAATTTATGATTAAAAATAACATTGTTCTAGAAAATAAAGATCTATATATTTATGATATTCCTAATGAATATAAACCAGTAGATTATATGAAAATAGAAAATGGTTGTTATTGGTAGAAATATTTATTCATTTTGAATATCAGTTGAAAAAATATTATTTATTTCATAATTACCAAGTTTTGACCAAGTAATATGATTATTTACTGTATATTGTATATCATTATTATGTTTAAAAAATTCAAACATAAACCAATCAATAGGTAATTTACCTTTAAAAATATAATGAGCGTAATAATATAATTTTTTGGCACCTTCTAAAGATATCAAATATGAAAAAGTACAATATGGAAATTTTTCATTAAATATTGATATAAAATCATTAAATCCCTTATTTTCAATTGATGAATACATATCACACCACTTCCCACCTATTAATTTAAGATGGTAAATTTTCCAATATATTTTTTAATTTATTTTCAAAATTAGATGTAAATATACAATCGTCTTCAATAAATAATTGCTTTATTAATATTTTCATCAATCATTTTTCTCCAAATTATAATATTGCTTATAAAAACAACCAAGTTCACAATTTTTAATATTATTTACACTTAAATATGGATAATTATCAATCTTTTCTAAATTATTTTCATATTCTTCACTATTATTTTCAATTTGTCTACCATCATATACTTTAATAATTTCTAATGAATAATTATTACTTTGATAATTATTCATCACAATTTATATCTATCTTTTCTTTTTTGTAAATTAATAACAAATGCTTTCATATTATATATATATATAATAAATTTTATATTATATATATATATATGTCTAAACTAATTAGAATTAAAATGTTATGTAATTGGCAAAATTCAAAACAATTATGTGATGAATGGTCTAATATGTGTGATGATGGTTATAAATGGAAAAATTTTGAAATAACATGGGAAGATGATAATATAGATTATTATATAATTATTAATTTTCCACAAAAAAATAATTTTTATATACCAGGAAAAACAATTATTTTTCAAATGGAACCATTTGTTGCTTCAAGAAATTGGGGTTATTGGGCATATCCTGATAAAAATAAATTCTTATTTGTTGCTAATCATAAAAATTATTTAAATGGTGTTCAGTTACAAATAAGAACAATACCAACAATATATCCAGAAAATAGGAAAAATTTATTACTATCAATTCAAAGTAATAATTATGCATTAAATGGTCATATTAAAAGGATAAATTTTATTAAAGAATTAGAAAAAAGAAATAAAGATTTAATTGAAATTTACGGTCGTGCTAATTATCATAAGTTTAAAAATTATAAAGGTCAGGTAATTAATGATTCCAAAGAAAAATGTTTTGAATTATATAAATATTATTTCCAAGCAGAAAATAATTGGGAACATAATTATGCTACTGAAAAAATATGGGAACCAATTGTATGTGAGTGTTTATGTTTTTATTGGGGATGTCCAAATCTTGAAGATTATTTAGATCCATTGTGTTTTGTAAGATTAGATTTAGATAATATTGATCAATCAATTGATATTATTGAAACCGCAATTAGAGAAGATTGGTGGTCACAAAGAATTGAAATAATAAGAAAAGAAAAACAAAAAATTATTAATGAATTAGGATTTTTTCCTAGTGTGAAAAAAATTATAGATAATTACAATAAATGAATTAAACAAATTTTTGTTTAGAAATATTAAAAACAAAATAACTATCAACATTTTGTTATTATATTATCAAAAATAGATTTATTAATTTAAAAAAATATTATTAAAAAATATATAATGAGAAAATTTACTTTTATAACATTTGGTGGTCCAAAGGAAAGATTTAATCATGCAGTACAACGTATTTGTAATGAAGCTAAACAATTTGAAATATTTGATGAAGTATACGGATATAATGATGATGACCTAAAACAAGACAATGATTTTTGGAAAAAACATGGAACATTTATAGAAAATAATAGTAGAGGATATGGGTATTGGATATGGAAATCTTATTTAATTCAAAAAAAACTAAATGAAATTGATGAAGGTGATATTTTAGTTTATGCTGATTGTGGATGTGAACTAAATTTAAAAGGAAAACCAAGATTTTTAGAATATATTGATTTATTAGATAAAAATCCAAAAAATTATGGTATAATATCATTCCAAATGGAACATTTAGAAAAAAAATATACAAAAAAAATAATTTTCAATTGGTTTGATGCAGACGATGAAATTAAAAATTCGGGTCAGTGTGTTGGAGGTATACAAATTATAAAAAAGAATCAACATTCTGTAAATATTATAAATGAATGGGTAAAAAATATGAAATATGAACTTATAAATGATGTTAAAAATAATGAAGATCCTTGTTTTATTGATAATCGTAATGACCAATCTATATATTCGGTAGTTGTCAAAAAATACGGTTCAATTAAAATACCAGACGAAACTTGGTTTCAAGACTGGAATAATGGGATGAATTATCCAATATTAGCCAAAAGAAATAAATAATTGTTCATTTAAAAAATTTTTACATTTTATTAATTTTGAACATCAGTTTGAAAAATATTATTATGTTGATCATGTCCTAATTTTGACCAAGTAATATGGCTAGTTAATGTGTGTTGTACATCATTATTTTTTTTAAAAAATTCAAATATAAAATAATCAACACCTAATTTACCTTTAAAAATATTATGTGCATAATTATATAATTTTTTGGCACCTTCTAAAGATAATAAATAAGTAAAAGCACCATATGGATGTTTTTCATTTAATATACAAATATACTCACTAATTTGAGTATTTTCATTTGAAGAATAATTCTCAACTGTTTTACCGCCTAACCATATGATATTAAATTCTGTAGGTAAATCATCTAATACATTTTTTAATTTATTTTCAAAATCAGATGTAAATATACAATCGTCTTCAAAAATAATAGCTTTATCAATATTTTCATCAATCATTTTTTTCCAAATTATAATATTACTTATAAAAACACCTAATTCACCTTTTTTAAAATTATTGAAACTAAAATATGGATAATTATTAGTTTTTTGTAAATTATTTTCTATACTTTTTAGAAAATTATTTCTTATATTTTCATATTCTTCACTATTATTTTCAACTTCTTTACCATCATATGCTTTAATTATTTCAAATGAATAATTATTACTTTGATAATTATTCATTACATATTCATATCTATCTTTTCTTCTTTCTAAATTAATAACAAACGCTTTCATATTATATATATATATATAATAAATTTTATATTATATATATATATGTCTAAACTAATTAGAATTAAAATGTTATGTAATTGGCAAAATTCAAAACAATTATGTGATGAATGGTCTAATATGTGTGATGATGGTTATAAATGGAAAAATTTTGAAATAACATGGGAAGATGATAATATAGATTATTATATAATTATTAATTTTCCACAAAAAAATAATTTTTATATACCAGGAAAAACAATTATTTTTCAAATGGAACCATTTGTTGCTTCAAGAAATTGGGGTTATTGGGCATATCCTGATAAAAATAAATTCTTATTTGTTGCTAATCATAAAAATTATTTAAATGGTGTTCAGTTACAAATAAGAACAATACCAACAATATATCCAGAAAATAGGAAAAATTTATTACTATCTATTTTAAGTGCAAAAAACTTTGATGAAGGGCATATAAAAAGAATTAATTTTATTAAAGAATTAGAGACTAGAAATAAAAATTTAATTGAAATTTATGGTCGTGCTAATTATCATGAATTTAAAAATTATAAAGGTCCTGTAATTAATGATTCTAAAGAGAAATGTTTTGAAATGTATAAATACTGTTTCCAATCAGAAAATAATTGGGAATATAATTATGCTACTGAAAAAATATGGGAACCAATAGTTTGTGAGTGTTTGTGTTTTTATTGGGGATGTCCAAATTTAGAAGATTATTTAGATCCATTATGTTTTGTAAGATTAGATTTAGATAATATTGATCAATCAATTGATATTATTGAAACTGCAATTAGAGAAGATTGGTGGTCACAACGAATTGAAATAATAAGAAAAGAAAAACAAAAAATTATTAATGAATTAGGATTTTTTCCTGCGTTAGAAAAAATTATTAATATATAATATAATATATGTTTATATCATTAGAAAATTTTAATAGTAATATTGCGCATTTTTTACATGAACAATTACAATATTTATTAGATCTCATTTTAAACAATTTACATATTAATTATAAATTGTTAATTCATCCAGATTTTTCAACGTTACCAATATATAGATGGCATTATGGTATATTGTATATATTGGCTAATAAGCAACCAAATTTTGAACTAAAAATATATGACGGTGAAATTGATATATTCAATATATATCCAAATAATAACAAAAAAATCATAAATATTGAACATATTAAATATTTACAAAAAATAGTTTTTGAATATTATAATATTGATTATAATGTTGATTTACCAGAATATAAAGTATTGTATACACGAACAAAAGATACAAATAGAAGACATTTATTAAATTCTGAATGTTTAAAAGATAATTTTGATTTAATTATTGATTCTTTAGATATATCATTTGAAGATCATGTTAGATTATTTAGTAAAATTACACATTTTGTAACTATTGAAGGTGCTCATTTGACTAATATAATTTTTATGCAACCATTTGCTAGAATCAAAAACATAAATACTGTTTATTCAACATTAGAAAAACATAATTCATGGCAATTGTTTTTTGGTACATATGTTTTAATAAAAGAGTTTAATATAGAAAATAAAGAATTAACACGTATTAGTTGTAGTAATGGTGCTGCATGTGGTAGTCATGATTTTAATGATCATGTGTTAATCGATAATAAATTAAAAGAAGAAATTATATTTTGGCTAAATAATAAAAAATAATAAATATATAATATATTTGATAATAGACTAATATTCATTAAATATTTTATGTAAAATATGGTACATTTGTGAAAAAATAATAATTATTGTGTATAATTATTCTTTAATCCAAAATTTGGCATTTGTCCATGTTGGATTTATTTTAACCCATTGGTCTAGTTTTTCCTTAGATTCTAAATATCTAGATTTTAAATACTCTTGCGTAACTTCTGACCAAGATTTGACTATTAGCACTGGGAGTTTTTGATAAAAGTAATCTAATTCAGATGTTTTTAATACAGGTATTGAACCAAAGTAAATTGACTCATAAATTCTATGACAGTCGATTCCAGTTCCTTCAAGCGATAGTATATATTTTGATCTTGCTACTTGGGTATAAAATATTTCTGGTGGTATATTAGATTCTTTATAAATCCAATCTTGATTGACAAATGTATTCCAACATTCTTGTCTTTTTGGAGGATTAGTATTTATGGTAAAATTCATATAACATAAAATTATTTTTTCTAAATATTTATTAGCAATTTCTTCAAACTTGACATGGGGTTTGTATTTAGAATCAACAAACCCTAACGGTATTGGACTAATTAATGAATCTTGAATCTCGCAATTAATTGCATATATATGAGTAATGTAATTTTTAATTTGATTTAGATGTTGGATTGTAAATTTTTGATCTGAATTATGTGTTAATAAAACAAATTTATTAGTTGGAGGATTTTCTTTTAATATTTGTATAAATTGTCCAAAACAATCCAAATTTAAAAATACCATTTCATTTGATTGAATCGCATTAGATTCAAATTTACTTGGATATCTTGGACAAACTGACTATTTAGCTAACTTATAAAATTCATGTCCAGAAATAAATTCATGATCAGGATTTGAATTAACAGAGGATATAATAGTAGTTAATTTATATATATATTTATTTTAAATCAATTTTTTATTTTAAATTAAATCATTTAATAATTCTATAATTTATTCATTTATAGAAAATCTTTTATAAAAGAATTGATTTTTATGAACCTCAAAAATAAAATTAATATAAAAAATAATAGATTTTTGTTAAAGAAAATAATATTGAATATATTGATATAAATGCATAAAGATCTCAAGAAATTAAAGATTTAATATTGTATAAAGAAAACTAATTGAACAATGCATTTATAATATGTAGTGACAGTCTAATAAAACATTAAGATGATGATAAATTTGTTGGAGAATATATATTTGAATCAAGAAATCAATAAAATATTGATGAATTAAAGAGTATATTTTTTCAATCATTTATTATGAAAAAAATTACCACCGCCTGCAATTATAATTCTTCTTTTTAATTTATTAATTAATTCATCAATATAACTATTTTTCCCTTGATATTTATATGGATTAATTAGTACATCTTCTAAACCTTGGTATTTGATATCTAAATCTACATTAGTTTCAATATTAAATTTTAATAAAGGTAATACGACTTCTTTAAGAAATTTAATATTACAAATATGAATATGATTTGACCAATGTTGATCTAAATAATTTACTAAATACCATTTATAATTTTTATTAATAATTTGTAAGTTAGAATAATAATTTTCAGGAATATCAATCCAAGAAAAACTTTCAACTTTATAACTATAATTTTTATGATCACCCTTTAACCATTCTTGTTTATTATTTGGTATACAATATAAAAATCCCGGTGTTTTTATGTTGGATAATTTAACTTGCGAATATTCATATTCATCTAATAAACTTATTACATCTTCAAATGTTTTCTTAATATCAAAACAATTATTATTTAATAATATAAAATCATTTTCACAAAATATAAAATATTTTGTATTACAATTTTCAATTAATTCAATAAATGCTTTTAATATACCAATATTTTCTTTATTTCCAATAAATTTACAATTAAATTTATTTGCAATTTCAATGTCTGTATCACAAATTTCTTGAAAAAATATAATTCTATTTTCAGGTTTTATTATATCAAATAATCCATTATCACGATGACTAGATAAAGTTTCAAGAATTTTGTGCTGATTTTTCCAACTTAAATAACCAATTGTAATTTCATCAAATTTTATCATTATTATATTATAATATTAAAATAATAATTCAAACCAATTTTATACATAAACTAAATTATACAAATTTATATTAAATATATCCTCTTTTTAGTTCTAATATATTTTGTTCATTTCTTGATTCGTCTTCATAAACATATTCTCCAACAAATCTATATTCATCATCTTCGTGTTTAATCGGAAAGTCTTTGCAAACTTCGTCAGAAAATTTATTAAATGATGCATGAATTAAACAATTATTTCGATAAAGTGGATATATAGTATCCTGTAAAAAATGTTGATCATAAATATAATCATTTACTTGAACAAAAGAATCAATTTTATCTTTCCAAATAATATTTGATTTTTTTACCCCAAACATACCGGCTTGAATTCTAAATTTATGCCATGGATGATCTCTCATTATATGAAATATTTTATCAGAGTTTAACCATTCATCAACCGCTATTTTCTCTCTTAATAATATTTGTGTATCAACATCTCGTGACATATTAATTTCAACATTTGGATCATCAATTGCTTCAAAACGCCAAGTTCTTGGTTTAACTTTTGATAAATCACCTGATTTAAAAATTATTTTAACATTATCAAAAGATTGTAATTTTTCTATTGTTTCTATTGGTACAGATTCTTTATGAACATAAAACCAACATTGAAAATCAGGATAAAAATTTTTTGCTAACATTGCGTTTCTTATAGAACCAACTTGATATATTGGTTTATTTCCCCATAAACTAAAAGAAATTATTTTCATATATATATATAAATAATTTCTTTTTTATATATATGAATATTACATTATCACCAAAAATACAATCTCATTGGATTAATTCTAATAATTATTATTCAATGCAATCATTTACAAAATTCGTAAAATATTTTTTTGATGATCTAAATATTAATATTAATAACTCAACAGATAATGAGTCAGATGGTATGATTTATGATATACAGGATGTTTATGATATACCAAATAAAAAATTAAATATTATGTTATGTGTAGAAAATTGTAATTTTTGGAAGCATTATGATCATTATAATAAGTATGATAATTATAATAACAATAAAATCAAACTTTATTTTTACAATCACATAGATAAAATTGATATTAATGAAAATTATTTAGCAATACCAGTTATATATTTACAAATGAATTATTTTAAAAAATATTATAATATCATTAAACCAAAAGTCAACACTCTTTTTGAAAATAAAAAATTTTGTTTGATTGCAACAACATTAAATAATGATATTAAAAATAAAATATATAAGATGTTATCATCAATTGATAAATGTGATTTTATAAAAGATTATAGTGATTTAATTAAAAATACAAGTTGTTATCATGATACTGAACTTTTAGATATATTTAATAATTATAAATTTGTATTTGTTTGTGAAAATAGTGTATGTGATGGTTATATAACTGAAAAAATTTTTAATTGTTATTTTGCAAGAACATTACCAATATATTCAGGTTCATCAAAAATTGAATATTTTTTTAATAAAAATTCTTTTATTAATATTAAAAATGATTCTGATATAAATAATTATGTAGAATTAATAAAAAACATAAATTATGATTCTTATATTAATTCTGATATTTTAAATGATTTTGATGATGAAAATTATAAAGAAGTTGTAAATAATTATATAAGTTCAATTAATAGTTAAGAATTTAGTTTAATTTATAAAACTAGATAAATATATAAAATTTTATTGTTGATTTATTATTCAATAAAATTCTATAATATTTGTATAAAAAATGGGAAATTTTTATGTAAAAGTTTATCTTCATTTAATGTTCCAAACCAAAATGCAACAAAAATAGGAAAATAATATATTGAATTTTGAAAATCTTTTTCAAAATCTTCATGATTATAATTTATAACACCATATTCTTTTAATTTAACATAATAATAGTCTTTAAATATATTTTTATATTGATTAATTGTTTCAATCATAAAAAAACTAAATCTTGTACTCCTTTACCTTCACAAATATATTGCCAATCAATAAAATATGGTTCATATCCATTATCTATTTGTTGATAAAATATATTAGCTGATTTGACATCACCATTACATAAAGTTAAATTTTTATCACTTAAACTTTATTGAATATCTGAAAAATTATTAACTATCCATTCTGTTTTTTCTATTTGTTCTTTTGATAAAATTGTTGACCATTTAGATTTAAATTTAATCCATTTAGATTGAATAAAATAATATATACATTTGATATTTATACATATTTTATAATAATAAATTTAACCATAAATTATAATTATAATCAAAACAGAATTTGTCATCTAAAACAACATTAGTTGTATTTCTATTATTTTTAATTTCCATTAATTTTTCATAAAATTGTTCTAGATTATCAAAGTTAACAATATTGTTACCACCTACTATTTCAGGAACTGCACCTGAATTAATATCACCAATTACAGGTGTACCCAAATATAAACTTTCAGAAAAAACACATCCAAATGTTTCTGAAAATTTTGATGTTAATACACATAATGATGATTTTATTACTTTAGAATATTCTATTTTATTAAGTGGTCCAAGAATTATAATTTTATCACCATATTTTGTTTGTAAATCTATTTGATATTGTTTAAAACCTTCTAAATCATAACCAGGAGATAATAATATTAATCTAAATTTTTCATCTTTTAATGAAATAAAGTCAAATAACTTTATTACATCCCATATACCTTTTTGCCAAGCTGAAGCATAAACTAAATCATATAAATTAATTGTTGGTTTATAATTATATTTTATTTTGATAAATTCATCTTCATATAAAATATTGTATATAACTTTAATTTTATTTTCATTAATAACAATACCAAATTTATTAAAGTAATCAATGAATATTTTTTTTGTAAAATTACTATTTAAAACAAAGGTAATATTTTTTTCAAGAAAATTAACATTTAAATAATGTAATAATTTTCTTGGATTATTTTTAAAATATTCAATAAATTTATTATTATTATCTAAAAATATTTTATCTTCAATTAAATCATGTATCCAAAAATATATTTTATTATATAAAATTTTATATAATATATTAATATCAGTTGGAAACATTCTTTGTATAATAATAATATCTTCAATTTCTATTTCTAAATTTGAAATTTTACCATAATTCATATAAGTTACATGATCAATGTCAATTGTATCAATTGTTTTATTACAACATATTATTTTTAAATTTTCCAATGATAAGTTTTTAATTAAACTATATAATTGATGTTCACTTGCACCAACTGATTTATTAAATATTGATTCGTGTGTATAGTCAGACGTTGAATCTATAATAATAATTTTTTTCATTAAATAATTTTATATAAAAAATATTACCAAACACATAAAAATAATTTTAATTATTTTAATTTATAAATAATAATAAAATGAAAATAAGCAGACTTGGTTCTACTGAAAGCACATTATTAATGTTGTTTTGGTTAAAATTTATATCAATAAATGAAATACCCGAAATAATTATAAATCATACTAAATATTTAAATAATATATTATTAGTATGGTTATTTACAACATCTGGATTTTATGATAAAAAACTAAATTATGATTTTTACAATATCAATCTTCAAGACTATGATATTTCAATAATACAAAATACTAATATTGGTATTATAAATTTCTATGATGACAATAAACCTTATTTATCTGATTTAAAAGAAATAAATTTATTTGATAATTATGATGATACAGTATTAATTAATTATTATTTACAAATTTTAGAAGCATTACACCATTCTGATATATTATATTTAACATTTCATGAAGAAAATAAAATGTTGAATTGGTATAATAAAGAATTTATTAATTTTTTAGAACCAAAATCATATCATTATATAAGTGATAAAATTTTCTTTGATTTTATCAGAAATAAGAAAGTTCTAATAATTTCTTCATTTTCAGAATTATATGAAAAACAATATAAATCAGGTAATTTAAAAATAATATATCCTGATTTTCCAGATATATTAAGTTTATCTTTTTTACAAACACCATATACATTTTTTAATGATGGACCACATAATAATCTTTTAGAGACATGTGATATTTTATTTGAAAAAATTATTAATTTAAAAAATAATTTTGATTGTGTAATAATATCTTTTGGTTGTTACAGTAATTTACTAGCAAATAAAATTAACAAAAAACTTGATAAAGATACAATGACACTTGGTGACCAACTACAAATTTTTTTTGGAATCATAAATAAAAGAAATAAAGAAAAAAAAATAAAAGTCGAAAATGAAGAATATTATATTAAAGAAATACCCGAATATTATAGACCATTTATGTTTGAAAAAATAGAAAATGGATGTTATTGGTAATTAATCATTTATAATTTCTATCCATAACAAGAAATTTTTCTCAAATAAATATTTTTCATTTAATTTTACATTTATTATATTTCTATAATTTTTAATTTCAATTAATTTATTATAAAATTTATCTTGATCATCATAATTTACTATAAAATTATCTCCAATAATTTCAGGTACTGCTCCTGAATTAATATCACCAATTACAGGTGTACCTAAATATAAACTTTCTGCAAAAATGCTTCCAAATGTTTCTGAAAATTTGGATGTTAATACACATAGTGAAGATTTAATTATTTTACAATATTCTTCTTTATTAACAGAACCAACAATATTTATATTATTACCATATTTTTTTTTTAATTCATTTTTAAATTTTATGTCAATATTATTTGTTGGTGATAATAATGTTAAAATAAAATTTTTATCTTTTTTTAAAATATAATCAAATAATTTTAGAATATCAAAAATTCCTTTTTCCCAATCAGAAGCATACACTAAATTATATGTATTTATACTCAATTTAGTATTTTTTATTTTAACAAAATCATAATTATATAGAATATTATTTATAATAATTGTTTTATTTTCATCAACAACTAAATTATGATTATTAAAATAATTTAAAAATATTTTTTTAGTGAAATTACTATTTAATATAAAAAATACATTTCTTTTTAAAAATATAACATCAATTACTTTTTTTAATTGTTCTTGATTTTCTTTAAAGTGTTTTATGTAAATATATTCATTATTTAAAAATATTTTATCTTCAATTAAATTGTGTATCCAAAAAAATATTTTATTTTTAATTATTTTATTTAATATCTTTGTATTAATTGGAAAATATTTATTAATCAAAATTATATCTGATTTTATTATGTTATCTTTTTCTAAATTATTATAATTCAAATATAAAACACCATCTAATATATTTTCTTCTTTTATTTGGTTGTAACAAACTATTTTATGATCTAATAATAAATTTTTTATTAAATTATATAATTGATATTCACTAGATCCAACTGATTTATTACTAATATCTATATGTGTATAATTCGATATTGAATCAATAATAATAATTTTTTTCATTTTTAATATAGATATTTATATATATATTTTATTTTAAACACAAAATCAAAAAAATATTATTTAATTCGATATCCAATATTCTTCATTATTATGTACTTTTCTCCAATAGTGATTTAATATTTTATTAAAAAAATTAATATTACCTTTAAAATATTTATGAATAACAACACTTAATGCAATTTGTTCATCTAAATCTTTAGCACAACGTTGTGAATCTTCATATTTATTCATTTCCATAACTAATTTTATTGATTCTTCACCTATTTGTTTTCTTATATTAGATGGAACAAAAATAAAACCAGTATTATACATATTTGTTGTAGAATCTACTTCATAATTCATTGTCTTAAAAAATTCTTTTAAATTACGTTTATGTAATAATACCCCTTCATTTTCCCATAATATTGGTTTAGTAATATCAATTTGATATTCATCTATATTTTTATTAAATTCAGTATCTATATCAACTACACAAATTTCTTCATCTAAATTATGATTAATTAATATATATATTTTTTCAACGAGTATATTTAATCTATATGGATTTGATATACAACGAGCATGACAAATTCCAAAATCATGTTTTAAATATCCAAAATTTATACCAATAATATTATTATCATTACAAAATCTTTCTATTGATTCCATTTTATCAATACACGATTCATCATAACCATAATATAAATAAATTTTGTTATATTTTGTTGTATTATTTTTTAAAGAATCAATTGAAAACTTTAATTTTTCTAAACCACAGTAATTTTTACCATATCCATTACATCCTGGTACTAATAAGTAAACATAATTCATTATATATATATATATTTAAATATTTTATTTTGGAAACCACGAAACTAATATTATATTTGGATCATATGATTCTGTTGTAAAACCATTTTTATTTAATTTATTTATTAGATATTCAAAACAATCATTAAAATTATATTGTGGGTAACCAATTAAATATTGTGGTACTTCATACCAAGCATAATAAAAGTTTGTTGAACTAGCTTTAATAATTTTTTTCTCAATATTATCAAAAATTTTATTAAATGTAATAAATTTGATTTTTTCACGTTCTTTTTGTTGATTTATTAGGTCTTCAGCTTTAACCATTACTATAAATATTAAATTTTTTTTTTTATTAAACGTTTAATAATTATAATTTTTGTTATATTTTTTATGAACAGTATTGATACACTTTGTATTAGTGGTGGAGGTTTAAAAGGATTTTCATTTCTATCTGCACTAAATGTATTAGTTGAACATAATTATATTGACTTGAATTTAATTAATAAATATGTTGGTACATCATTTGGTGCAATATTTGGTTTTTTATTAAATATTGGATATTCTACTGAAGAATTAGTAACATATTTAAATAATTATGATAAAAAAAAATTATCTTTTGATCTAGATTTAGAATTATTTTTTACAAATAATGGTTTCTGTGATGGTACTAAAATTTTAGATTTTATAGAAGTGTTATTAAATTTAAAAATAAGAATTAAAGATATTAATTTCAAAGATTTAGAAATTTTAACAAAAAAAAAACTACTTATTATTACAACAAATTTTTCAAAAGGTAAAAAAGAAGTATTTTCTTCTGACACAACTCCATTAGTTTCAGTTATTAAAGCAATAAGAATGTCAATTTCGATACCTTTATTAATGACACCAGTTAAATATAATGATGATTATTATGTTGATGGAGGTTTAACAAGTAATTTAGGTATTGAGTTTTGTGATCCATTAAAAACATTATGTATATGTTTACAAAACCCAAAAAAGTTTGATTATTCTGATTTATCAAATATAATAAGTGGCTTAATTACTATTATAATAAATAATAAAGATACAATGAATTATAAAAAATTAGAGATAATTCAACCATCCTGTTGTAATTTAATTAATAGCGATGATGATATATTTAAATCATTGATTGATATTGGAATTAAATCTGGACTCAAATTTTTAAGAAAAGAATATATAAATAAAATCAAATTAATACAGATTGAAATAAATTTACTATCAACTAAAAATGAAAATGAAATTATTAATATCAATCATGAAATTGTTAATATTAATCAAGAAATTATTAATATTGACAAAGAAATAGAAATTACAGATTTTCAAATTGAAAAAATATGTTATCACAATAATCAAGATAATAATAATGAAGAAATTAATGAAGAAAATAATAATGCAGAAATTAATGAAGATAATAATAATGAAGAAATTAATGAAGAAAATAATAATGCAGAAATTAATGAAGATAATAATAATGAAGAAATTAATGAAGAAAATAATAATGCAGAAATTAATGAAGAAAATAATGCAGAAATTAATGAAGAAAATAATAATGCAGAAATTAATGAAGAAAATAATAATGCAGAAATTAATGAAGAAAATAATAATGCAGAAATTAATGAAGA
>Ga0214917_10000488_pt1 | contig 52091 bp, 29 predicted proteins | sample LL_1208_BB_MetaG_FD_177983 | JGI IMG/M metagenome (GOLD analysis project Ga0214917, IMG submission 177983) | Freshwater microbial communities from Lake Lanier, Atlanta, Georgia, United States - LL_1208_BB | ecosystem: Environmental > Aquatic > Freshwater > Lake | place: USA: Georgia | collected... | reverse complement strand
GAGTATACCAACGGGATGTGACCCCCCCCCTGATCTGCTACAATACCTCAGAACCCCCCCCCCATGGCAATCTACTCTATGGCATCCGACCTCGCCACCCGTGAGGTTCGCTTCGTTCCTCGCAAGACAGAGACCTCACCCCAGAGCGTATACGCTGGGCAGGTGCAGGCGCACGAGGGTTGGTGGTGGGCAGGGTGCCATGCCGACCGCTGGCATGATGAGGCGATCGCCCGCCTGCCCCTGTTCACTCATGAGGACTGACCCATGGCACGCCGAGACGAGATTCTCACCATCGCCACCCGCTACAAGTTCACTGAGAAGCGACGCCGTAGCGGTCACCGAATCTGGGTTAATGCTGCAGGGGTTACAGTAACAACAGGCAGCACACTGAGTGATAAGCGAGCGTTGAAGAATGTGGAGGCACAGTTTAGACGTAGCGCCAACGCCTAAGTATACACGGGGGGCAGTTAATTAGCCCCCCTTCGTTTATACCGAGGCGGCCGAGCGAAAAGGAAAATTGATAGATACTATTAACCTACAAAACTTTGAAAACGCTCGACTGTTTTCGCTTTCATAAAAAAAATTTTTCCCACAAAAAAATGACTCAAAAACCTCAAAGACCTCTAAGTACTCGAACCACACCAAGCGAAGAGTTTTCGTATATCTTCATGGTCCTCAAAGAACTTTTGAAGATGCTCACAGAAAGCTTGACAAGTCCCAGAAAACTTGTTAGAATGAGCGCAAGAAATCAATAAGACTATGAAACACTTCGTAATTGTGAGTGCCATGGCTTCAACCATCGCATTTCCTTTAAGCTCTCATGCTATTGCCCAACAGTATGCTACCGAATGGTCTGATAAACCCCAAGGTGCTACATACAACACGCCAGACGGCGGTAAGATTCGCATCAGTTCTGGACCTGGCATCACTCAGAATATGAAACAGGTAGAAGCAGATCTTATTCGTAGGTATGGCGAACTACGCCAAAACTACGTTAACGTTGCTCAGTACGCACCTCAATCTCAGATTCAATACCACCCACCAAGTTTCTTTCAAGGATCTGGTGGTCCTGTGGTTGTTCCTCCCACTGTAATTAATACTCAACCGAATCGCTGTCGTCAGAAGCGTATCAATCTGTTTTTGTTCTTTGATGTAGAATCTTCAGACTGCTGATGGAGCAAGTTACTCACGTATTAGTAAGCGAACGAGAATTTACAATTGTTGTATTTGGCAATCGAGGATCTCAAAAACATTTGAAATTTCATCAGGTTGCCTTTTACAATGCTTTAGAGTATTTACAGCAACGTATGCTTAGGCAACATATTTTATATTTTTACTAACTATATAAAGTCAGTTATGTTACAATTATGACACCAAAAGTATACGAAACAACTGTAGAATACAACGAAGATTTTGATGAATATTTTCTTACATTACCTGATGATCTTGTTCAATCCGTTGGTTGGGAAGAAGGTAATGTAATAGAATGGAGAGTGAACAAAGACGGTTCAGTTTCATTAGAAAAAATTGACGAGTTTTTTGACGAAAGTGAAGAAAATGACTGAAGATAAAACCATACAGTACAAAATCGTCGGCAAGAATGGTGAAGTGATTGATGATCAATCATTTAATGATTATGACAAATTAGCAGATCACATGTTAACTTTAGCTGATAAGTGGTATAGCGGTTTGTATGATGCTGATGATTCTCTAGAAATTTCAACATTTGATAAAACTGGCGAACTTATTTACACCGACACAGCAACCTTTGGAGAGACAATGGATGAACAATCAAGTTTGGAGGACGAGCTTAAGCAAATTGTTGACATCCGAAACGAATCAGCAGGTCAGGGTTTTGGAGAGTCAACTTCAAAACCTAGAAAAAAGAATAAGAAAAATTGAAGAACGCCTTACAAAACTACCAGATCCATTCATTATCATGTACAAACCACCCGAAGGGGAGGATTATGTAAAACTCAATGAGGTTTTGGATGATTTGTATGACAAACTAAATAAATTCAAAGAAACGAAGAAAAAAAATGCCACTTCTAGTAGGACCAGAAACTCCTGATACTCAGAGTGTGAATGGACCATGTACATATCCCGCTAAACCAGTTGTAGGATTTGTAACATCTCCAAACGTTTTTTTCAATAAACAAGCTTTGAGGTATTTACACAACGCAATTCCACCAGATACAGTGGTCGGTGTGCCAAATAATCCTTTGATACCTTGCGTAGTTCCTGTAGCGGCACGAAAAGTAATCACAACAAAGAATATGAGTGTTTACATTAATAAACTCCTTCCTGCTGTACAGGGCGATGCCACAGAATTAACATCATTTCCTGGAACAAGAAGAGTTTTCGTTGCCCCTTTTCAACATCCAAACATAAATATTGCCAACAAAGGCAAATGATGGTATAATTTAAACATAGTTACGAGGTTACTTTATTTTATGGCAAAAACAACAAGTTTTACAAAATCTGGATATGTCGTTGGAAAACCTAAATGCACTCGTCAAGGTTGCAGTAAAAATACAAATCTTGCTGCATCCTCACGTAATGGACGCAAAAAACGCTATCGTGGGCAAGGACGTTAAGAAATTTTGATCAAAACGCCATTTTTTGGCGTTTTTTTGTGTTTTTTCGGGATAGCAACCCCGTAAAAAGTTCTGTTTTAACCTTTTTGGAGAAAAACAGATGGCAAAATATCAAGTAGACCGAGATATTTCGTATATGAAAGAAAATTGGGGTACTACAAAACTAATTACAGACTATGGAGCGATGACTCCGACAAATAACTCAAGAAAAAACGACCCACCAGTAGATAGAATGTCTAGACCTTGTGGTGGCAGGGGTGGATTTGATGATTATGTGGAGCGTTGGCATTGAGAATGGGGTATAAATAATAATAAAATAGAGTATTCTCATGCCTGAAAGTAGGTCATTTAAAGATCTTAGCATTACATTTGCTAAAAATCCTATTACAAATGATCTTATGGTGGTCAAGGATTTCGTTGCGATTAAAAAATCCGTCGAAAATCTCTTGACCACTTACCCTGGTGAAAGATTTTTCAATCCAAATATTGGCAGTCGCATCACACAACTACTATTTGAACCATTAGATTTCATTAATGCCACTTCTATTAGAGAAGAAATCGAATATACCATCAATGCGTTTGAACCAAGAGTGCTATTAAACTCAGTAAGTGTTGATATAAATGATAGTGACGATGGGTATGACGTAGAGATTGATTACTCTATTGTTGGATTACCAGAAAAAACCGACAATATTACCCTATTCCTAGAAAGAACTAGAGTCTAATGGCATATAATCAGTTAACAAGTTTAGATTATTTTGAAATAAAAAATGCTCTTAGAGATTATTTGAGAGCGAATTCTGAATTTACTGATTATGATTTTGAGGGTTCAACCCTTGGAACATTGCTTGACGTGTTAGCATATAACACGTATTACACATCATTTAACGCTAACATGAGCGTTAATGAGACTTTTCTTGACTCAGCAACTTTAAGAGATAATGTTGTTGCGAGAGCAAAAGAACTGGGTTACACTCCACGTTCAGCGGTGGCAGCGGCGGCTGCTGTAAATCTGAATATTATTCTAAGTGGAGTTAACTTGCCGCAATCTGTATTTTTAAAAAGAGGAAATTCATTTTTAACAAATATAGATGAAACTGTATATCAATATGTTTTACTTGATGATGTACAGACAAATGTTTTGCCCGATAATAGTATAAATTTCACAGACGTTAAAATTTACGAAGGACTATACATTTCAAACACATATACTGTTCCTGCTTATACTGGTTCATATAGCGTACTTTTACAAAATCAAAACATTGATACCTCATCAATTAGAATCAATGTTTATGAGAGTTCTAATTCCTCTTCTTTTCAAAAATTTGTACAGTCAGATAATATTTTAAATGTTGGCGCCACTTCTCCGACATATTTTGTCACTGAAGTTGAAGATGAAAATTACAAGATTACATTTGGCGACGGAATTTTTGGTAAGAAACTCATTGCTGGTCAAGTTATTGAAATAAGTTACTTAACAACAAACGCTGATGCGACGAATGGAGCTTCTGTTTTTACATACAACGGTCTAATCGCAGACGTTGCTGGCAATACCAATTTCACCGTTACTGTTAATAGCGTTACAACGCTCACGAAGGCGTTTGGTGGCGCTGGTATAGAAAGTATAGAAAGCATCAAACAGAATGCTCCAGCAAGTTTTGGGGCACAGAATCGTGCTGTTACGACACTAGACTACGAAGCGATTGTAAGAAGAATATACCCAGCAATCTCTGATATTATTTCATATGGTGGCGAAGAAGATAATCCACCTGAATATGGAAAAGTAAAGGTATCAATCAAACCAAGAGAGTTAAGTTTTCTTTCATCGTACACCAAAAATTTAATTCTACAAGAAATTAAAAAATATGCGGTGGCTGCTGTCACTCCTGAAATTGTTGACCCTTCAATTATTTTCGTAGAATTGAATTCGAGAGTCTATTACGACCAGTCCTCAACAAACTTAAATTCAAATCAACTTAAGGAAAAAGTCATCTCCAATTTAACTAAGTATATTCAGTTATCAGATACTGAAAAATTTGGTGGCAAATTTAGATACAGTAAAGCAATTAGCACAATTGATGCTTCTGAAAAGGCAATCAAATCTAATTTGACTGATGTTATCATGAGAAAAGATTTTTATCCAGCATTAAATAGTAGTGCTTATTATGAATTTTGCTTGAGCAATCCATTTGATGATGACATTGATACACAAACTTTGGTGTCTACTGGATTTGTTATTCAGCAATATCCAAATAATATTGTTTATCTTGAGGATAGAGGTTCCAAAGTAGTTTTATATCGCTTAGATTCACAAACTGGCGATAAGATAGTCCTAAATTCTGAACAAGGAGAAATTGATTATGCGAAAGGTGATGTCAGATTATATAATTTAAATATCATCAAGGGATCATTCTCCGACAACAAAATAGAAATAAGATTAAAACCGCAATATAATGATATTATCGCAAAGCGTCAAATTTATCTTGATGTAGACATTGAAAAGAGTTCTTTTACACTAATTCAAGAATAGAAGTAAATGGCATCCAAAGTAAAAAGTCTTTCTGCTCTCGTTGATCATCAGTTACCAGATTTTATAGCATCTGAGTACCCTAAATTTTCTGCGTTCATACAGAAATATTATGAACAACTTGAGTTGCCAGGACAACCTCTTGATTTAGTTAATAACGTAGTTAAGTATCGTGATATTGATACTTATGCTCATGATTTATTGCGTCAAGAAACTGTTTTAACGCAAAACGTACTGCCAACAGATACTACGATTTTAGTAGAAAATACTTCTTCATTCCCAAGTACAAATGGATATGTTCTCATTGGCAGTGAAGTTATTTTTTACAAAACCAAAACTGCTACTTCATTCGTAAACTGTTACAGAAATGTAAGCGCAGCAACCAAACTAGGTGATCTTTATTCTTCGATTGATTTTAAGTCAGTTCCAAACAATCAAGTTGGTGTAGGAACACCAACAACGGTAGGATTTTTGACTGGAGATGTTGTCCTTAATATCAGCAATCTTTTCCTATATTCTTTAGTTAAAAATTTTGAAAAAGAATATTTGTCATCTTTCCCAGAAGCAAATCTCAAAACGACAGCAGACAAATCTTTATTGATCAAGAACATCAAAAAGTTTTATGCTGCTAAGGGAACAGAGTCATCAATCAAGTTTTTATTCAATTCTTTAGTTCCATCAGATTTACCAAATGACCCTACGGTTTGGTATCCAAAAGACTCAACATACAAAGCTTCGAGCGGCGAATGGATTAATAATTATTCGCTAAAGGTTAAAATTTTAGGAAATGTATCGGATATTCGTCAGTTAATTGGTTCTAGAATTAATCAAGTAGAAGATTCCAGTAATTCTTCTATTCTTTATGCTTCTGCTGTTATTGATAATATTATTTCTATTGGTGAGGGATTTTACGAGGTTATCCTCGCAGAATCCAGTGTAATAGGTCAATTTTCTGTAATTTCACAAACATACCTAACCTCACCACTGTTATCTACCGCTTCTACAAATAATAGGGTAAATGTATATTCGACTGCTGGGTGGAAAAATACAAGCGGGCAGTTTGTTGTCGGTACAGAAATCGTAAAATTTAGATCAAAAACAGTAAATCAATTTGTTATTGAATCAAGGGGTTCAAACCCAATAACATATTCAGCAAATACTCCTGTATATGAGAAATCCAATGTTTCTGTTTCTTATATTGATAGTACAGGAGCTACTCAAACAAAGGGTTTATTGATTTTAGGTATTTTATATAATTTAGACCAAAAAACTCCAACTCCATATTCTTCTGTTGGAGATTCTATTCAGATTGCTCCATCTGGATTTGAAACAAAAAATCCAATCATTTTCAGAAAGCAAACAAATAGTATTCGTTGGTTATTAAATGAAAACAACACATTTTCTTCTGTAACTTCATTAGCGGAAGTACCAGTAAATGTTTCCGCTGTTTATGAAGACGAACAGTATTATTATATTGCTTCTTCTGGATATCCTAATTACAATATTGGCAAGAATACATGGAATATTACTCTTGAGGACCAAAAGCATCTAAAATTAATCAGAAAAACTCCCACAAGAACCACAGAGATTTACGAAACCAGTAATAAAGATGTTGGTGTATTGATCAATGGTGTTCCTATAAGAGGCGTAAAAGACGAAGAAACAATAACCTTTGGCGAGATCACAAATATTCAAGTAACTAACAAAGGTAGTGGATATTTAAACCCACCAAAGGTTTTGGTGATTGATAGTGCTGGAGTTAGCGGAGTAGCAAACGTTCAAGCGGTATTATCTGGAGACACAATTGATAGAATTGATGTTATTGATGCTGGAAGTGGATTTTTCCCACCCGTTCCTACAATAGTTATAACTTCAGGAAGAAATTCTACTGTAGAACCAATCATCACGAATGGTAGAATTACAAGTATAAAAATAACAAACGCTGGTGAGTACTATACAACCGCTCCACGAGTTATAGTTAAAGATTCTTCAGGAAAAGGAAGATTTGCTGATTTCACTGCTGTAATTTCTGATGAAGGTCAGCTCACGGGATTTGTCAAAAATAATGAAGGAAAGTTTTATGATCCACGAACAACAACTATCGAAATTCAATCTATTGGTTCTGGAGCACAGGCAATTTCTGTTGTTAGAACTTGGACAAAAAATAGATTTGAGAAACTAAAGACAAACTTAGATAATAATTATGGGCATTATTTTATCAACAACAATTTAGCGTTTGGATATGGATATTCTCATGTCGCAAATCCAAAAGATTTAAGGGTTGCTTTAAACGACAATTTAGATAATGTTGGTAATGTCCCATTAACATTAACACATTCTCCAATTATTGGTTATGCTTATGATGGTAATCCAATATATGGTCCATATGGATATCAGACACCAGGAAATCCACAGTCACTCATTACTAGAATGCGTTCTAGTTATAGATTAAAAATAAACAGATCAGGGGGACCATCAACAAATGCGTATGCTTTGGGATCGTTTATTGAAGATTATGAATATTCTCATCGTTTCGGGGATTTGGATGAAAATAACGGAAGATTTTGTGTTACTCCAGATTATCCAGATGGAGTGTATGCCTATTTTTTAACTATAGAGTCTAATAATGTTCCAGCATATCCTTATTTCTTGGGAAAAAATTACTATTCTATTCCTGTAGATTCTAATTACAATAAAACTATCTCGCAAGATGATTTACCCAACAACATTACTCGATTAAGAACAAGTAGAACTGAAAATAATGGAGATGGGGTAGTAGCCTTCGTTGAAGATATCACAACAGGTTCTGTCTCTAATGTTTCTGTTTTTTCTTCCACGTCAAATTTTTCTATCGGAAGTATTGTAGATATTGACTACACTAACTCTGGCGGTAAAGATATTTTAGCGGAAGTTTCTAGTGTAAAAGGAAAACCAGTATCTTCTCTTTTATCTTCTTTTGGTATATACACATTTTTTGATTATTTCTCTGCCAGTATCACTTCGCAGTTAACTTCGACGGGAATTACTAACTATCCAGTAAATGTTAGTGGTTTGGGATTTTCTATTACTATTGACGCTAAAGATATCCCAGATTACAATTTAAACACAACTGATGTTTTATTAAGAGATGGTAGTATTTTGGTGCTTTTACCACCATCTTTGAATAAGTGCGTAAAAATTACTACAGAATCCCCTTGTTACTTGTATGATGGTGATACATTGACACAATCTGGGACTTTTGCTTCTGGAAAAATCATTGGAAATGTATTCAATGGAAAAACTATTATTCTAAAAGAAGTAACAAAAAATTTCGAACCATCAAATACTAATTTTGCTGCATCGAGCATAGAAGTTGTCAATTTAGTAGTTGATAAAATCTCGTCGTATACCGCTGATTCCGAAATTTTTCTAACAAATGGAAAACAAGCAATTATTTTATCTACATCTTCAAATAAAATAAACCTAGCATCAAATACGTTTGTCAATGGAGAACCAATTATTTTTTCAAGTGTTTTTGCTGGTTTATTGACAAACAAAATTTATTATGTTGTAAATTCTTCTCCCACAAATTTTCAAGTAGCAACAACACCAAATGGTCTTGCATTATTGTTACCTGATATCTCTTCCCCTGGATCTGTTGTTTTAAGTCAAAGAGGATATGGAGTAGTATTAGAATCAACAGATCAAAAAAACATTTGTAAGGTTAGAGTACAAAGAGGAAATTTTGATGTTGATGCCACATATTTTCTGAGAACTAATAATTTAAGAGATACTGTCGGTAGTAGAATTGTCCAAAAAATACCATTAAGTTCTGGTATAAAAGTATTAACATCAACTGATAAGATTGCTGTTTTAAAAACCACAGAAAATCATGGCGTATCAGTGAATGAAAACATTATAGTTGATATCATTCCAGACGATTTTAATACTACTACAACAGTATACACCAGAAAAAAAATATACCAAAAAGTAAAATTAAGCACTCCATTTTACAACAAAACACTTGTAGATAGTGGTGTGGGTAGGATAATATTATTAAATAGTGGTTCGGATTATGCTTACGACACTAGTGGTAATTCCACATTAACAAATGTAGAATTAATATTTGTAGATCAAACTAAATGTAGAGGTGAGACTGGACAAATAGTTTCTAATATCTCAGAGTCTGTTATTGGCAATCCTGGCAATCAAAATAATGCCAGAGCTACTTTAACTGTAACTAATGGATTGATTACTTCAATTGTAATTATATCCAAAGGAAAATTTTACAAAAAAGGAGACATATTAACTATTTCGCCATCTTCTGGATACCAAAATCCTCTATCATCTTCCGCCAGAAGTTTGCTTGTTGAGGTAGATCACGCTGGTTTTGCGTCTTCAAATACTAAATTATTTTTGAATGAGATTACTTCTATATCAAATGGAGATTACTTAAAAATAGATAGTGAAATAATGGAAGTAGTTAGTATTAATGCCAACGAAAATTCTGTCGTTGTATTGCGCGGTCAAAAAAATACAATTGCTGCTGATCACATTTTCAACAGAACTGTTTCTTCGGAATCTCCTCGATATAAATTAGAATTTAATTATCAATTAGGTACAACGGTTGCCGATCCGTTTGTAGACTCATATGACCCCGAAACTGGTGAATTGGTACTAACATTTGAGTCTGGAAACACAATAACTACTATCAATCCCATAACTTCATCTAGTTTCTTTTATGATCAAAATACTCCAAGAAAATTGGTTGGGGTTGTAGATGTTATAGAATCACCAAAATTTAAATTTGAATTTTCATACGATAATGTTAATTGGAGAAAAAATCCAGTTATACCTATTCAAAAATTCTATAAGTATAAATTTGATACTTCACATCCTTCTTTAGCTGGTAGTTTTTTAGAATTTTCTCCAAGTGGCAATTTAAACATATTAACTAATGAAGTAGAAAAAAGTATAGAAAAACCTGGATTTGCTAATTCTTTTATTTCTCTAAAGATAGGATTTGGCGCAAATATTTCTTCAAATAATTTTAGTGATAAAAAAATTAGCGAATTTACCAATTATTATTTTTATGATAAGAATAACATCATTGATTCAGAAAAAGCATATTTGAGATTGATTGATGATCCTTTACAGGGCGAACACAGAATTATCTATACAACGCCATCCGAGATGGTGTATGAAGTATCTAATTACCCACAATATTCTGGGTATGGAATAATTTCATACACAACTACATCAACAAATGCTGTTGGTCAAATAAACACTATAAAATTGGTTAATTCTGGCAACAGTATGTCTTCTATTCCTGTCGTTGCTGGTGTTCGTCCATCTGCGTCTTCGGAATGTACGGTGAATATCGAATGGAATCCACAAACACAAAGTATTATTGGCGTCTCTATTATTAATTCTGGTCAAAACTATTCCAAACCAAAAGCAATTGTAGTGAATGGAGATGGGAGAAGTGCTGTTTTTGACGTAAGAAAATCTACGGATAATTCAATAGCAGCAGTAATTTTGGTGAATGGTGGAACTGGATTTACTTACAAACCAGAAGTTAGAATTGTCGAAACTGACGTGAAATTATATTTTGAAAGTACAAACATTGGTATTCCAAAAAAAGTTTCTATTATCCAAAACGGAAAGGCATTTAATGCTGATTATACCACAAAGAGAAAGATAACTTCACATAGAATTTTAATATTAAAAGATTTTCCAGAAAAAGCATTTTTTGAAGGAGAAATAGTAGAACAATATGATGGAAGTGTATTGATAGCAAAAGGATATGTATCAAAAGATGGATGGAAGGAAGGAAGTAATATCCTTAAATTGAATAGAGTTGAAGGAGAATTTAGAAACAATTTTCAAATTACAGGGAAAACTCAATTAAAAACTGCCAAGGTCATATCTTCGTTCGTTGGAGAATTTAATTACGATATTAAGTCATATTATGACAATTTAGGATATTATGCTTCCGATAAATCGAAATTAAGTACATCTTCTCAGAAATTAACAGATTCCGATTTTTATCAAGACTACTCCTATGTTATTAGGTCCAGAACTCCTATTGACATATGGCGAGCTCTTATAAAGGCGTCAACTCACCCAGCTGGATTTAAATTATTTGGTGAAGTTTTTATTGAATCTGATGCTATAGCAAGAATGAAACCAAATCCACCTAGTTTGGATTCGGTTTCGACTATTCAATTGTGGGATCCACAAAAAAATAAAGTTACTGTTCAAAACACATATAGAACTGTTACTCAGTCTATATTGAATTCTTCTTTCATGGATGTTCAAAGAGGAAAGGGAGCATTATTTGTAAATTCATTCGATGACGCTGAGACATCAAGTTTTGAAATAGTTTTAGATCCACCATTTAATGGTTATTTTGATTTGAATGGAAATAGAGCTGGAAATAAAATATTTACTATGAAAATATTAGGAAGCAACAATCCTGTTGCTGTTCCACAACAAGAGAATCTTGTTATTTCGTTAGATGGTATTCTTCAGCAACCAGGACTAGCGTTTACTGTATCAAATACACAAATTACTTTTAAAGAAGCGCCACTTGGATATAGAAATAGTCAAGGGCAAAGTATTACACCATCTCAATATGTAGAGGGAGTTGATACACCATCACAGAAATTTATTGGTAAAATTTTAAGATACAAAGATACTACCGTCAACTCACAATTTTTCAAGAAAATTAAAAATATATCAAATCAATTTGATGGAGTAAAAACCACCTTCCAATTGATTGATGATTCAAATAACAATATTGTTCTAGAGTCAGGTAACAATTTGTTAGTTACAATTGATGGAGTTTTACAGACTGCAGGAATTACTCCAACTTTCCCAATAGATAGATCCTATTACATCAGAAGAACAGTAACTCCAAATGAAATTGTTTTTATAGAACCACCTAAGTCTGGTCAAGTTTTTGGCGCATATTCAATTTCTAGTTATGAAATAGCTGAAATTGATACATCACTTGTTGATGGAATTACATACGGTCCATTTATTATGCGAAGAGTTATCAATAAAAAACCTCTAGAAGTTTTTATTGATAACAATATATTAGTTTTTGTTGATAGAGTATTACAAAAGAAAACAAAAGATTATTTTATTCAAGGTTCTTCTATTAGATTCACCAATCCACCATTATCAGGGCAAAAAATAGTTATATTATATTATTATGGAAGATCCGTTTCTACATCAATAACCGCTTTCAATTATGAAGAAGACACTTATTTTAATTTAATTAAAATAGACTTGAATTATGTTCCTCCATTAGCACAATATGCTGATAGAATTTGTTACCAAGGAACGTCAACGACTAATTACACTGCTATTGGTAAAGCAAAAGGAGTATCTGTAACTAATACTGGTTCTATTTTATACATTGAATCTCAAAATGCTCCTTTTGATCCATCAAAAAATATTACTATCATAAATGGTTTAGCATCTGGTTTGGGTGATCTGATAATTCCTTTTTCATCAATTATATCTGTTTCTGATTTCGAACGAGACGATGAAACACTAGGTATTTTACAAAAAACAAATAGTGGGTGGTTGATAGGATCCTCAATATCAAGAACTTCTCCAAATTTTATTGATATTGGAGATAGAATCCGAGTTGATGGAGAAAAATCATATAGAAAAATTTTATCTCTTCCACAGAAAGTTTTTAAAACTCAATATAATTCAAATTCTTCAATAGCCAACAACTTCTTTGGTAGACTAAGTGTAACTCCAAATGAGGAAGTTGGAAGAGGGGAAGGACTATCGGTAACTGCCAGTATACAAAATGGATCTGTTACTCAGTTAGAATGGAATGATAGAAATTATTCTCAATATGGATTATCTAGAATCCAACCAGGAGCTTATGGTTATGAAAATGCGCCAAAACTAATTTTTGTTCCTCAACCACTAAGAGATGAGGGAGGAACAATAATTGCTCCCGCTCAAGGTGGAGGGGCTAGTGGATTCGCTGTAGAAAGCAAGGGCGAAATCATTGACATTGTTTTAACCAATGGTGGAAGTGGTTATTTGACACCACCAAGGGTATATGTTGCCAAAGGATTTGATATTATTAAAAATCCTGAGAAAAAAGTAACAACAAAAGTTGAATTAACTTTCTTCCCAGAAATTAAGACAACATTATTAATTTCAGCACTCATAAATCTAGAATATGGATTTGCTGTACATGAAGCAGAATCTATTATTAGTCCAACAGAACTTCTAGAACCATCTACAGTAATAACTACAGGTATACATCCATTTTTTGAAACAATACCAGTAGCAACAGTAGCAGATATTAAGTATGATTTGACAGAAAGACAATTACAATTTGAGATATTAATATCATCAAATTCAGTAGTATCCTTAAAAAATGAAATTGTTGTTAATGTACATACTCTTTGGGAAAATGTCAAATCTACTTCTGTCAATTCTGTAAAACAAGAAATAGTTAAATCTATTCCTACAGGATTTTCCGATACTTATGCTGAACCAGAAATATCTATCGTATCATTTGCTCCATTAACTTTGGGGTCAACATTAAAGAAATTTGAAAATGGTGCGTTTAATGACATGGGTTACTTACAACTTGGCGGAATTTGTTTAGATCAATTTGATAGACTTTATGGAGATATTACCATAGAAGATTTCGAAGTTCGTTCAATGTCATCCAAAGGAGTTACAGAAGAAACTTTGATGAATCTTGGGTATGGTTCAACGAATGAACTAGGAGCATATCTACAAATGCCACTAACGACAAGCAACACTATCATCTATGTTGCCAATACCAATGGTTTTCCTTCATCTGGCAAGTTACTGGTTGGTGACGAAATGGTAACTTATACTTCAAAATTAGTTGATCGTTTTATTGGAGTTTTACGAGGACAAAATAATACAACAGCAAAGATACACGGTGCTGGTGATTACTTAAGAACTACAAATTAGTACTATAAATATAAATAAGAATTACGAACCTATTAGCAAGAGAGAAATTTTCAATGGCCGCAATAATCTCTGAAAAGTTTAGAATCTTTAATGCCAAACAATTTTATGAGTCTTTGACAGAACCGCTATCTGGTTCAGATTCATCTTCAGAAAGAACAAGAATGTACTTCTTTGTTGGTAGACCACAAAAATGGTATTCTTACCTAGAAGTGTATAACAAGTCAGCTACTGATTTCGTTGCTGGTCGTGACAAAGTTTTTGTTGGTGCTAATTTCGCTTCTGCTACGTTCAAAGCAGATGTTGTAGCTTCATATCCAAACTCTCTTCTTCTTTCTGCTATTGGTCCAACTGCCGCCGCCGTTCCACCACAGGGTTCAACATTAACTGGATACAATTCAATTACAAGTAGCAATACTGCTGCCACTGCTCTAACGGGTGTATATCGTTTTGCTACTGATGATATTCCTACAATTCCTCACGACAATCAGACAGAAAAATATCTATCATATGCCGACATTCTTGCTGCTAAACGCATTACTGGTGAATTTGCCAGACCAGTTGTAAGAAGATATAATTGGGACATTTCAACCAACAGTCGTTTTGATATGTGGAGACCCGACTATTCGGAACAAAAAACATCTTCGGTAGTTTTATCTGGTGGATCCACTGGTTCCCAAAATATTTCAACCGCCAAATTTTATGTTGTAAATAACAAGTACGAAGTTTTTAAGTGTTTATATAACGGTGAGAGACCTGCTTCTCTTCTTCCTGGTGGTGTTCTTCCTACAGTAGCATATGAACCATCCACAACTCCTTCGAGTGGTACATATTCTAATGGAATTTACAAAGAACCTGTAGACGCTAATGGTTTTTGTAATTATATTTGGAAGTATATGTACACCATTACAACAAATGATGTTCTTAGATTTCTATCAACAGATTTTATTCCCATTGTTGCTGACGGTGCAGTTCAAGCAGCGGCAGTTAATGGATCTGTCAGTACAGTTGTACTAAAAGCAATTGGATCTGATTTACCAACTAGTCAAACATCTCTATATACTCCGATCTTTGGCAATGGAAGTGGAGGAATCGTCAAATTTGGAACAAATTCATCTGGAAATATTACTTATGCTATTCTCCACGCTGCTGGTACTGGGTATACTTACGCAAATGTTTTGCTGTCAAATGGAAATGTATATTCTGACGCAGCACTAACAACTCCTGTAACAGTTTCTTCAACTGCTATTGGTGCGATTGAATGTGTGTTATCACCACAGGGGGGACATGGTGCCGATCCTATTGTGGAATTAAATGCTAAGCGAATTATGACAAATATTCGCTTGACATATGCTGAAGGCGGTGGAGACTTCCCAGTAGAGAATGATTTTAGAAGAATTGGAATTCTACAAGACCCATATCTCTATGGCACATCAAACTTTGCCACAGTTGACACACTTTCTAATCTTAGAGCGATTAAATTAACCAATGTTACTGGCATTTTCCAACAAGACGAAGAAATTACTCAATCTCTTCCTGGTGGTGGAGTTGCTAAGGGAACTGTAGTTGCTTGGACTCCAGATTCTGGTTCTACAACTTCAGGTGTTTTGAAATATTTCCAATCGCCAGAAAATCACCTAAACAATGGTGTAGTAAGAGCATTTATTTCAAATGCTACTTTCGTAGTAACTGGGCAAACATCCAATATAACGGGAACTGTTGATACCACTTTCAATGCTTCGGCGTTGGGTTCTACGTTCACAAATGGATTAGCACTTCCAGAACTACAACCAAATTCTGGAGAAATCATTTATATTGAAAACAGAAGACTAATAACCAGAGCTCCAGACCAAGTAGAAGATATCAAACTTGTTATTGAATTCTGATTTTTTTAAAAGTAAATTACACGTAAGAGATTGAGAATAAAATGCCTCAAAAGACAAATCTTAGCGTCCCACCATATAACGATGATTTTAATGTAGACAAAGGGTTTTACAAAGTATTGTTTCGTCCTGGATACAGCATACAAACCAGAGAGTTAACTACTTTACAATCTGTTTTACAAAATCAAATTGAAAATTTTGGCAGAAGTAGATTTAAACAGGGACAAATGGTTGTTCCTGGAGAGGTATCATTTAATAATAAATTAGATTATGTCAAATTAGCATCTGTTGATGATGTTGCCGTCAATCAAAATGGAAATATTGTATTTGAAAAATATGATATTTCACAGTTAGTAGGAAAAACTTTACAAGGATTATCTTCTGGTGTTCAAGCTTCCGTTGTTTGGTATGCCTTTTCTTCTGAAGTTGAATCTGATATTTTATTTGTAAAATATATTAATAGTGGCAATGCCAACAACGAAACTACTTTCCGACAGGGAGAGAATTTAGAAGTTTTAGATTTGCTTGACACGCCAACGTTAGTTGTTGGTACTGATGGCAGTGTTCTTCCAACGACCATTACGGTCAAAAATTATGACACAGGACTTAGTAAAATTATTGACAGTCCAGCAATGGGATATGCCTCTGCCGTAAAGGTAGAGTCGGGGGTATATTTTGTAAATGGTTATTTTGTTAATAATCCAGAACAACTTATTATTGTTGACAAATATTACAATAAACCATCAGCAAAAGTTGGATTTGCTATTAGCGAAAGTATAGTTACTCCAGAAAAAGATTCGTCCCTATACGATAATTCTCAAGGATCTTCCAATTTTTCTGCTCCTGGAGCACATAGATTTAATATTGATTTACAATTGATTGTATTAGACTACGATTCTCTTACAGATAATCAATACGTCCAATTAGTTACAATCAAAAATGGAGAAATTCAACAACTTGTCAAGTCAACTGATTATAATGTTTTAGAGGAAACATTAGCAAGAAGAACTTTTGATGAATCTGGAGATTATGTTGTTGATAATTTTTCGTTGGATTTAAGAGAATATTATCAAAAAGAAGGCAATAAAGGATTATATCCATTTAATGAAGAAACAAAATTAGTAAACACAAAAACTGTATCGGCGGCATCTAATTTGATGGTTGCTGGATTAGAGTCTGGCAAAGCTTACATTAAAGGATTTGAAGTTGTAAATAAGGAAAAAAAATATTTAGAAATTAATAAAGCTAGGGATACTTTAGTACAAAGCAACAATAGATTAAAGTTTTCTCCACTTTCGTATTTTAATATAACTAATGTTTATGGCAGTATACCATTAAATGCCGATGGTCAAGAATTGACGGCATATCCTACTGTTTATATGAATTCAATTTTTAATGATGGTTCTGTTGGATTGAATAATATTGAGACCTCAACCAGTCCAAAACAAACCATTCAAAGGCGTGGTCTAAAATATACATTAGATGATGGCATCATGACGCTGTATCTTTCAGATCCTGCTAATTTTGCTACCAGAACTTTTCCAACCGATGCTGAATTTGGCACCACATTTACTAAATTGTGGTTTGTTGTAAACTTGGGTAGTTCGGCTGCCGCTACTATTGCTAGAAGTGTTGACGTTTTATCTTTCTCAGTGGTTAAAAGACCAGATATTCCTTTCACTGGTACATCAGAACCAAATTATTTAGAATTGACCGTTTTGGGAAACAAAGAAGATTTACAAGTATTTTTAAAAGAATATGATGATTTTGACACCGCAAAAAGAAGAAAGTTATTCTTAACTCAAGATGATGCTAGAGAGTTTTATTTTCAGGGTCAAGGAGGGGCAGCAACTATTTCTGCATATTCGCATATTGTAGATTATAATAATGTAATAACTCCAATAGTTGGTGTTTGTAAACCAAAAGATTTTAATCTAGAAAAAATAGGATCTGGGTTTAATGTTGATACTGATATTGTAATCTCTAAGGGAAGACTTAGTACAGGAACAAATACTTACAATTCAGTATTTAAGTTTTCTTATTTTAATCCCACTTTTTTCACACAATTAACGCTAGATCAAGTAATTGCTACTCAAACATTTGTTTCAGGAAAATATGTCACTGGATTAACCAGTGATGCTTATGGTGTGATAGAAGGTTCTCAGGGGTCAAAATACACATCAGGTAGTATACTTTATGTTAGAGTTTTATCTGGGCAATTTATTTCTGGCGAAACCATAGTTGATGAAGCAGGAAATACACAAAGAATTGCTAGAGATGGCACAATTTCACACTTTATTGTAAATAGTAGAGGAGAAGGATATCCATCATCAACAAAATTAAAAATTAATGGAATAACTTACGATAATTCGGCTGTAGAACTAGGAATACTTGGAAACATTATCTTTAAAATTATAATCAAAGATCGTAATTTAGTATCACAAACTTATGCTTCAACTCCAGTAGTTTCTTTCGATACTGGAACAACTAATCCAATATCATCCGCCACAGTAACACCCGTTTTATATAGAAACTCTGTACAAAATTATGGTCCAGAAAATGTCAAGTCTCTACATTCGTCTTTTGGAGCAGGAAATGTTTACACATTTACTTGCGATGTAGAGTCATTTGATTCTGCTTATTTAACAAATAAAGTATTAACTGATTTTACATTTTCTGGAACTAAGGGTTCGAAATTCATTGAGTGCAATGGATTCTCTGGCAATCCAGCAACAGAAGTAGTTCCTGGCGATTTAATACAATTCACAGACGCAGCAAATAATGTTGTTCGTGTTATTGTACAAAGGGTAGATTTTCCAGAAGGACTAATAAAAGCAAGAATTTATTTTGACAATGTTTTACAAAATAATGTAACAAACACTAGTGTTATTAAAGTACGTTCTATAATTGGAAATGCTTCCAAGGCTTCTTTGGTAATTCCGTCTGGAACAAAATATTTAAGTAAAATTGTTCAAGATCCAGAAAATTCTCAAATATCATATTTCTTCAGAAGAGACTTCGTAACAACTGCGTCTACAAGTGGAGGAAACATTACATTTGCTGCTCAACTTCCTTATGGCACACAAAGATTCGCTCCATTCTCAAAAGAAAATTTCTTACTAACTGTTCTAGATAAAAAATCTTCAACTACCGTCAATAACGGTGATATTATTTTCTTAAAAGAGGATCAAGTTTCTGTTCAAAATTCAACTACCTCCACTACAGGTGGAGTAACTGCTGGCAGTGTAACGATTTCTTTACCTGCCAGTTTCTTTGGCACCTCAACAAATTTTCCAATATTAAAATTAACAGCAACGATTGAGGTTTTAAAATCTAGACCAAGATTAAAAACATTTAACTCAAACAAAAGAGTATTAGTGGTAACTCCTGGTGATAAAGTTATACCACTTAGAGGAATTGATGTAGACTCAAGTAGTGATGAGGTTATTTCATATTCTGATGTAGTAAAAATTAACTATGTGTATGAAGGGACTTCTCAAACACCTCCCGTAGTTTCGTCAACTGGAGACTTGGTTACAGGAACTGATGTAACAGAAAGATTTACTTTTGACGATGGACAGAGAGATACATTCTATGATATTTCTCGCCTTGTTTTAAAATCAGGATACGAAACACCAACAGGACAACTAATTATATCATTTGATTATTTTGAACATTCGCAAGGAGATTTTTGTACTGTAGATTCTTATGTACATGAATCTGGGGTTGGTTTGTCGGAAATTCCCAATTTCAATTCATCGGTATACGGAAAAATTTCTCTCAGAGATGTATTTGATTTCCGCCCAAAGGTTGATTCATCTTCAATTATCAGTGGATACCAAGACATATCTATTCTTTCTTTAGTTGATTATAATAGTTTTACTGGATCTGCTGGTGTAACCTCTAATACTCCAGCGTCTGATAGCAATTTATCATATACTATCTCATATTCTTCGTCTCAATTTTTAGATAGAATTGATGGGATTTTCTTAGACAAAAAAGGACAATTTATAGTAAAAGAAGGAAATTCTTCATTAAATCCAACAAAACCAGCAGATGTTGATGATGCTATCCCACTTTATTATCTGTATGTTCCTGCTTATACTGCGACATCGGATGATGTTCGCATTATTCCAGTTGACAACAAGCGTTACACAATGCGCGATATTGCCAAACTAGAAAAAAGAGTAGAAAGACTAGAAAAATACACACTACTGAGTGTATTAGAACAACAAGCATTGAACATGCAGATTAAAGATGATGTTGGTCTTGATAGATTTAAGAGTGGATTTCTTGTAGATAATTTTGAAAATCATGGCGTTGGCAACTTAAAATCTTTAGATTATAAGTGTGCGATTGATACACAGCAGTCTGTATTAAGAACACCCACATATGAAACATCCTTAAAGTTAACTGAAGTTAATGTAAATAAGGACCAAAGAGATTTAAATCACTACAGAAAAACGGGTGAAGTATTAACATTACCTTATGATAATATTGTTTTCGTAAAAAACCCATTTGCCACTAAAACTGTACCCGTAAATCCATTTGTAGTACTTCAATATGTTGGTGATGCTCATTTAAATCCAAATATAGACAGATGGTATGAGCAAAAACAATTCCCATTAATTTTAGACAATGACAGTCAAGTTTTCTCGACGTTCTATGCCAAGAGTGATTCTAGAGATGCATATGCTAGTTTACATAATAACTTTATTGTAAACTGGGTAGGAACAGATAGAGTATTTTTTAATACTACTTCTTTAAGTAATATTTCCAGCAATCTTGCTACTTCTAGTTCAACAAACGCAAATATCTCTAGCAATTCTAATATTAGTCCTCAAAATAATCAATTAGCTCAAAATGTTCCATCTAGAAAGAGTGGAAAAAATACTGTAGTAAATTCACTACAGCAATTTTGTCGCTCGGTTCCTGTATTCTTTACACTGACCAGAATGAAGCCATTTACCAAGTTTTATGTCTTCATGGACAATCAACCAATAGATAGATGGGTCAATCAAGATTACAGATATACTGGTGTATCTGGAAACTCTTTGAGTGTATTTAATAGTGGTCTTACATCTGACGCAAATGGCAATTTAAGTGGAATGATTTTAATTCCTTCTGGAAATGCTCCTCAGTCTGGTTCTGCTTGGACTGGATCAATTAATGATGTTCAATATGATACGACAGTAGAATTATTCTTCACTACTGGAATAAAAAATATTAAATTTACTTCTAATTCAAAAGGATTAATTGATAGCACTGTTGATTCTTACGCAGAAATCAATTATTATGTGTCTGGTAACTTACCAGAACAACCAGCATCAATTATTTCAACTACTCCAGCAATTTTCAAGGCAAAAGAAGGAATTCAATATATTGAGAATACAAGAGCACAAGTAAAACCAAATCCACTATCACAATCATTTAAAGTTGAAAAATTCTCTGGTGGATTATTCTTAACTGGTATTGATTTATTCTTTAGCACAAAGAGTTCTTCTATACCAATTAAAGTTTATTTAACAAACATAGAAAGCGGCAAACCAGGAAAGTATATTTTACCTGGCAGCGAAAGTGTTTTAAATCCAAACACATATTTAAGAGTTTACACGAATGGAACTCTGACAATTAATAAAGGAGAAAATTGCAGTGGTGTAACATCTGGATCAGTTGGACCTGTAAAAGATGTTTATGATAGAAACAATATTGTATTAACTCCATCCACAACAGGAAGTTATACTCTAACAAATGATCAAGTTTATACAGTAGTTTTAAGTAATCACAATGGAAAATCATTTGTTGAAAACGAAGAATTAAGATTTGCTTCATTAACTACTTATAATGCTGCTCAAAACACAAATTTAAGAGTTACCGTAGCAAGAGATTCTGGAAGATTAGTTTATCTTAGAGTTGATAATTTAGGTTCGGGTTATGACAGTGCTTCTATTCAGGTAGAAAGTCCCCAACTTCCAGGTGGAGTACAGGCTAGAGCGGTTTGTTCTGTTTCTTCTGGTAATATATTTGATGCTGATATTTTAGTTGCTGGAAGTGGTTATACTGATCCACCATCTATTATTATTACTGGAACTGGTTCTTCTGCCTCTGCTGCTTCTATTCAGTCATTCATCGAAATTGACACGCCAGCAGTAAGAATGGGAGTAGCAACAGATATTGATACAACTACTCGTTCAACCATACCAACAAAATTTACTTTTGAAAATCCAGTATATTTACAAAATGAAACAGAATATGCTTTGGTTATTGAATCCGACTCTACGGATTACAACATGTGGTCTTCGAAGTTGGGTGAAGTAGAAATTGCTTCTAATTCTGTAGTAACTTCTCAGCCATTACTAGGATCTGTATTTAAATCCCAGAACGTAGATACATGGACAGAAGACCTATTAGAAGATATCAAATTTACTTTGTATAGAGCTGAGTTTGATATTTCTAGAAATGGTATAGTGGAATTAACTAATGAATTCTTGGATTATGAAGTGTTGGATGAAAATCCATTTGAAGCAGATTCTTTATCAGATACTACAGCAACTTCTACTCTGTATAGAAACAACAATCAAGTTATTAAAGTAAATCATAGATTGAATGGATTTGAAAATAGTGGAAAATCTTATGTGAGTTTTAAAAATTCAAATAGTTTTGGTGGATTTGATAGTTCACAAATCAATAATACACTATACGAAGTATCAAATAGTGGATTAAATTTCTATAATATAACCGCAAATACATTAGCATCATCAAATGCTTTTGGCGGTGGATCTAAAGTATTAGCATCATACAATAGAAAATATGAAAAGTCATTTGCTCAACTTGCTTATTTAAATTTTCCTGAAACAAAAGTAAATGCTGAAATAAAAACTACCAATATTTTACCAGCAGACGTAAAAGTCGTAAACTATCAATCATATTCTCAATCGGAATATGAAAAAACATTTTTAAATGAAGAACATTTCTTTAATAATCAAAAAGTAGTGTGTTCAAGAGTTAATGAGTTAAAAAATATTACGGGCGACAAAAAATATTCATTACAATATAAGTTATTTTTATCTTCGACGAAATCATATTTGTCACCACTGATTGATTTAAGATCTTCAAATGTTATTTTATCAAATAACAATGTTGAAAAATCTTCTGGTGCTGAAGATAGATATGGAAGAAGAGATCAAATTATAGAGTTTTATCCAATTTATAAATTTACAGTGAATGGAACAAACGTTAATTCTATAATTGCTGGTGATGCTGCGAATACCAAATTGGTTTCTGGAAATACATCAAAAGCTCAAGCAGTAATTGTTAAATTTGATACAACAACTGCTGAATTATTCGTAAAAATGTTAACTGATACTTTATTCTCTCCAAGTGAGTCTTTATCATTTGCTTCTCAACCATCGTTAACTGGTTTGACAGTTTCTTCTGGCGGAGTAACAGAAGTAGTATTTTCATTTAATACAAATTCTACTGTTACTGCGATTGATAAAACAGACACCACAAAATCATATGACAACTTAATTAATGGAAAAGTTGTTTCTTGGGATAACAACAAAAAGAGGTTGAGAGTATCTTGTAACAAGCAACCTATCAATGATAATTATACTGCTGCGTCTACTATTGGTTCTGCTTATGCTAGAATTTCCATTTCAAGCGCATCAAATCAATCTAAAGATATTTTTAGAGTTAATGATTTAGTTGGGTACGAAAATCAACCAGTGGATACAAAATCATTCTTAGAAGTTAAGAGTGTTTCTTATGCTTCTGGTGTACTATATGTTCCAGAGAATAATAACAATAGTTCTTCTTTGGCAAAATATGTAACCAAAGAAATAACTTTAGAAACCCCAGCAACTTCTATTGATGTTAGATTAACTGCTAATATGTTTGAAATAGATGATGTTCAAGTTCTTTATAAAGTAAATTATGCTACATCCCAATACAATTTTGATGACGTTAAGTGGGAATATTTCAATCAATCTGGCAATCCAGATATTCAAGTAATTCCATCAACAGATAATTTAATTGCTGGTTATATTGAAAATCAAAGTGCTTACAAGGAATATAAGTATTCTGTTAACAATTTACAGGAATTTACTTCTTTTGCGGTAAAAATTGTTATGAGGAGTGCTAACCCCGTTTATGTGCCAAAAATTCAAGACTTAAGAGTTGTTGCTTCCTTCTGATAATGAACTACAGTAGAATACAAGATCATGATTATCTAATTAAAGATAACTCCACTGGAGCAGTTATAAATACTGATAAGGGTTTATTTGAAGATATAAAAAAAGCTCGCAGCAGTAACAGTTCTATTAAACAGTTACAGAACGATCTTGAGGATTTAAAGCATGAAATGACGGATATTAAAAATCTTCTAAGAGAATTAATCAAACATGGCGGTTAGAGAAGTTTTAAAAACATTTACGTTTGAACAGCAGCGTCAAGAAATCAATCGCCTATCGAGCGATGTTGGTGATGCCAGTTCTCTTTCTACTACATCAAAGATAGTAACACAAGCTATCAATGATATTCTTAGTGGTGCTCAATCTCTAGTTGATGCCAATTTATCGGGAGATCTAACGATAAACGGCGGAGACATTTATTTACAAAATGCTGCTACCGATATTTTCATAAGAGACAATGTATTAAACGCTCTTTTAATTACCGAAGGGGCAAATCCATATATTAGTATAGATACTACGAATAGTTCAGAATTAGTAACTATTCATAAGAATACACTAATTGGCGGAAATCTAACAGTAAACGGTGATATAACATTTAGAGCTGGAAATGGTGCGGCTGGATCAATAACTCTTGGAGATGGTAATACTGATAATATTGTTTTTGGAGCAGATGTAAATTCTAGCATCATACCAAATACAAATAATACTTATAATTTAGGATCATCTGGTCAAATATGGTCCTCCTTATTTGTATCTACTATCACCAGTAGTTCAAATGCTGATGTCACAATTGATCCAAATGGTACTGGGGATTTTATATTCAAAGGTGGCACTGGTCAAAATTTCGTTATTAATGATGGAACTGTAGAGAAATTTAGAATTGACAGTTCTACTGGAGACGTATATCTGACTGGAGGCATCACCATTCCAAGTGGTATTGCTATGCAAGACAATACTGCAGATGCTTTCCAAATTAAAGAAGGAACAAATAAATATGTTTCTATTGATACTGTAAATGGCGCAGAAAAAGTAACACTTCACAAGAACGTAGATATTCTTGGAGATTTGTTCGTTGCTGGAACAACCACAACAATTAATTCGACAACCGTATCTGTAGACGATAAAAATATAGAACTTGGTTCTGTAGCAACTCCTTCAGACGCTACAGCTGACGGTGGTGGTATTACCCTTAAAGCTACCACAGATAAAACCATCAAGTGGTTACAATCATCTGGAGCGTGGGAATTTAATACTCCTGTAAAGATTCAAGATGGTCTAAAAATTTCTCAAAATGCGATCGTCAATGACAATATAACCGCTTCTGATATTTCAATCACCCCAGGAACTGATAGAGTAGTCATTCTTGATACTCGTTCTGGTTTTGTAGTTCCAAAAGGAACAACAGCACAGAGACCTACCACACCAATCGCTACAAGCGGTTTGGTAAGATTCAATACAACAACTAATGAATTAGAATCATTTATTGACAATGAATATGTTTCTTTGACAGATCAATTTAGATATGGTATTACTGCTCCATCAAATACTTTAGGAAATAATGGAGACTTCTATTTCGATAAAGTAAAACAAGATTTCTATGGACCAAAAGAGGGTGGAAGTTGGCCCACTCCTATTTGTATTAAAGAGGATAAAGTAGAGAACGTAATTTACGTCAGCAAAGGTGGTAGTGATACTACTTATGATGGTTCTACCCCAGCAAAGGCATTTAAAACTATTAAGAGAGCAGCAGAAGCAGCAAGAGCAACTACAGGAAACACTACGATTAAAGTTGCTTCTGGCGATTACTATGAAGATAACCCAATTTACTTGCCAAAGGGTACTACTATTATCGGAGACAACCTCCGCGAAACACTTGTAAGACCATTAAATGATGGCGTTGATATGTTCTGGGTTACAAGCGGATGCTATGTTGCTCAGTTTGTTATGAGAGACAACTATGGCGATTCAAGCAATTCAGCAGACGCTCTTCGTGGTGTTGGTCAATTAAATTCTGGCATTAACTCATTTATCAGCAACTCAACTACAACATTTAATCTATTCCCTGGTCACAACCTAAAAGATATCAGTGGAATTTATAAAGATGGAGCTAATATGCTCCAGTATAAGAGAACAGATATAATTAATTATGCTTATGGTCAGTTAGTCGGCGGATATCCTTCTCTTGTTATTCCACCAACCAATTTTACAGGAACTCTCACTAATGGAAATGCTGTTGTTACTGGCGTAAGTAGCACAGAGGGACTGGAAATTGGTGACGTAGTAACAGGCACAAATATCACTGTAGGAACAACAATTTTAAGCATTGATAGTGTTACACAAATAACTTTATCTGCTCCAGCATTAGCAGGTGAAAATGGAGCAGCATTGAGTGTTCCTGGAGATGGAAAGTGTAAGAGAGATCTTGGTTTAATCTTAGATGCTATTATTCATGACTTGAAGGTTGGTGGTAACGTCAAATCTATTTTAGCTGGAGAGTCTTATAGAGACGCTAACGGCAATCTACAACATATCACAACAGAATTTGTTGAAACAAAATATGCGATTGATCAACTAAGACTAAGAGCAAGACAAGTTGTTACCGACCCAGCAATCATTGCTGAGTCTGGATTCTTAGCACAATATCCTGCCGTTACAGTTGGTGATTGTACAAATATACAGACAAATATTGATACATTGTTTGGTATTGTAGTTTCTATCTTAGATGGTGCTGATAGTCCAGTATACAATTCTGGTCCTGGATATTTGGTTGTTGACCAAGAGTGGATGAGAGTAGATGATATCACTGGCAATACAGTAACAGTATCTATAAATGGTAGAGGAGTCCCTAATCCAATTACTGGAGCAGCAACAGTAGCAGCAGAACATCCAAATGGTGCTATTGTAACTCAAGGTGGTAGAGTTTTTAGATATGCCGTTTCTTATCCAGACCAAAATGGAATCAAAGGTGCTGGAAGAATCAATGTAAGCTCTTCAACTTCAATTGTAACTGGAACAAACACTAAATTTAGATCCCAAACTTTTGCTGGTGGTTCGATAAAAGTAGGAAATAGTTCATATACTATTTTATCTGTACAGTCAGATACTCAATTAACATTAGCGACTGTACCAACTTCATCTGTTTCTGCTACTATTTACAGATTCATTCCACCAAGAGAAAGAATTTTCCTATCTCCATATGTACAAAACTGCTCAGTAATTTCTGTTCTTGGTCAGACTTCATATAACTCCACTACAAAAACATATGATGCCTCCAAGACAAGAGCGGGTGGATTATTAATTGATGGAGGAAACTTGCTTTCCGATACTCCATTGAAATCAATGGTTGCTGATGCGTTTACACAGGTTGTTTTCAACTCTGTTGGTTTCCACTTAAAGAATGACTCATATGCTCAGTTGGTATCTGTCTTTGAAATCTTCGAAGACGTTGGTGTGCTTTGTGAGACTGGTGGATATGCCTCTGTAACGAACTCTGCGACGAACTTCGGTAACGAAGGTCTTAAAGCGATTGGATTCAGTCCTGTGGCGCTTCCATTCTACGCTAACGGTAGAGTTGCTGGCATTACCAATATCACAAAAACATCATTTGCTACAACAGCGTCTGCTATCGTAGGAACTTCTTTCAGTTCGGTACTAAGTGGAGCAAAGACAAGAGTAACTGTTAGAGTCTCCGCTAACGATATTAGTAAATTTGAAAGGGGGCAAATTATTACGATTGCTAACCATACAGCAACACCAAACATCAATAGAACTGGTATAGAAATTGAAACAGTAAGATTCAGTGACAACTTATTCACATTTATTTTAAATACCCCATTCTTACAATCTTATGCTCCTCCTTATGCTGGTGGATCTACTGGGGTCGTAACAATTACCAGTGGTTCTACTTATACTAAAGTAACTGCTATCAACTTCCAGAAAGCACCACAAGCTAACCAAATTGTAAAAATTGATCAACTTCCAGCTCTACCAGATGGCGAATACATTGTAGATGAAATCTTTATCTTCTCACCTCCAGATCAAGCAAACACTTGCGAATTTAGTTTAGTACAAAAAGTTCCAAACGCCGATCTTTCATTAGTTCCAAACAATGCTGCTATCGAACTTCGTTCTCCATCAAGTGTTAACAGTTCTGGTCACACCTTCGAATATGTGGGTTCTGGAACTAACTACATGGCTCTACCTACGAATGGAGGTAGAGCAGTAACAGCAAAACAGAGTGTTGAAATCAATGCTGGTAAATGCTATGTTTCTGCTACTGACCAAGATGGTAACTTTACCGTTGGTCCAAACTTCAACGTTGACCTAAGAACAGGTAAGGCAACTTTTACTGGTGCGGTTGCTATTGGTGTTCTTGATTCGCTTCAATTAAAAGGATCGCCAGGTACTCCAATTTTTGCGTTCTCAACAAACACAGATTTAGGTGGTGCTTCTGGTAGATCAGATCAAGTTTTACCAACGCAAAAAGCTGTACGTGATTTTGCAGTTGACAAAGTTGGTCCTTTCTTTGATCTTGATGTTGGTACTTCATCTCAACCTGGACTTGTTGTTCAGTTGGATGGTACTGGTAAAATTAACCGCGACCAAATTCCACCACAAGAACCATTCAACGTTTATGTTGTTGACACCGATGCTGAGCGTTTAGTTGCCGCTATTCCCACATTATCTAAAACAGTTACCTCCCATACAATTGGTAGTAACGTATTAACACTAAACAATCTTATTAAAGTTGAAATTGGATATGCGGTAACTGGTACTAATGTGCCGCAAAATGGTCTAACAGATGCCAAAATTGTTGCGATTAATACGGGCACAAATCAAATTACTCTTGATGTTTCTGGAGCAAACTTTACATCACAAATTTCTGGAACAATTACAATTAAAAATGCCACTCCTCTAAAAGTGGGTGACTTCGTTGTTCAAACAAATACAACAAATCCACCATCAAGATCTTATATCTTAGCATCTCTACCAGCAACAATAAACAACAATTGGCAGGTTATTTCATCTGAACAGGTTGATGCTAGTCAGATCGTTTCTGGTGTTGTATCGCCAGCTCGTTTAGGAACAAGAATTGCGAACGAAAATACATTTCTTTCTGGTCTAAGTAAATATGTTCCCCTACCAAAAGGCGTTAGAGCTGTTCCCAATACAATTTCTGGAACAACTATTATTTCATTAGGTAGTGATGGTCCTATTTCTGTTAAGAGAACTGCTACATCAGTTAACATTTCATCAGCATTTTACACCAGTGGTGGTTCTCCAGTATTTACATTTAACACATCAACACTTCATGGATTGGTAAACGGGGATTATGTAGAGGTTGATGGTGTATCTCCAGGTTCTTATAATGGTTATTATCAGGTAACTGTAATTGATGGGGATACGTTCACTGTTCCCGCTGCTGTAAATCCAGGTGTATATGTAACTGGTGGAACTGTAACTAAGGGAGATCCATACAGAACTGGATTCTTGGATCTTGATGTAAACATTGCCAAGTTTGCTTCTGGGCAATCTACAGGAAGTAGTGAATATGGTGTTGCCAGCTTTGATTATAACACTTTCGAGATGTTATCATCAACTGGTTTCTCAGTAACTCTTAGAGATAAAGGTGTTTCTCTTTCTAAGATTAAAAATATTGGTCCTCGTTCATTACTTGGAAATACTTTCTACACAGAACAAAACGTAGCAGAAGTACCACTAAGAGGATTTGCTGCTGAAATTTTTGAATATGAAACTGTTCCTAATGTAAGTGGCAAATGGGAAATTAATGAATTAGTTACAAATAGAAGTTTAGGTGAAAGACCTCAACTACAGATGGTAGTTGGACAATCAATTAAATTTATATTGAGACAGTCCAATGTTGGTCACCCAATGTTTATCACTGCTTTTCCTGGTCAAACAGGTACAATAGCAAATCCACCCGCATCAATTTATAATATAGGTGTTACCAAATTTTTAAGTAGTGTTCAGAGCAGTGGTTCTGGTGTAGAAGTTGGTGAAGTTATTGTAACAGTAACTCAAGATACACCATCTGTATTATATTATCAAGACGGTTCTGACGCAGATAATTATGGTGTTATTAACATTACCAACTTTAGAGGAAGCACTGTCAATATATCACAGACTTTCTCAACGATTGCTCCATCTGTGATTGATACTTTTTCAGCAAAAGATATCTACACTGCTAAGTACTTACTTCAAATCCACAACAAACCAATTGGACCAACTAATGTACAAAATCAAGAAACAAAATATTTACACTCTACCGAATTGATGATTGTTCACGATGGCGTAGATGTTATGATCAGTGAGTATGGTACTCTCTGGACTAAGAATCTTGGTGAATTTACAGCTGTACTAAACAATAATATTGTTTCTGTTTTATATACTCCAACAGCAGTAAATGGAATGCCAGCAGGAAATCCTGGTGGATTCTGGAGTGGTGTAGAAAATGTTATCTCAAATACGATTAGATTGAGCAGAGACTTCCTTACATAAATAAAGCAGCGTTGTTAATTTTTTGTAAACATGAATGCTGATACACTGAGAACTAATTTTAATAATCAGTTGAAAGAAACTGAAGGTCAAATTGCCAAACTAAAAGGCGAATTAGAAAAGTTAGAAGAATACAAACTCAAACTACAAGGTGGTTTGGAAACGTTAGAGCTGCTATCTTCACAAGAAGGCGAAGAAGAAGCACCAGCAGCAGAATAAAAAAATAGACCCCGAAAGGGGTCTTTTTTTATCGGTTGAAATATCCTCTTGGGAATAATTGCCCAAATGTCGGTCGTCTACCAGTAAGAATACCAGGAGTAGAAGAACGATTTCCAGTAACAGGAGAATCTAAATTGTTTATGTTGTAATTTGAAGAAAATGCAATATTGCCCGAAGCTCTTGTCACAGAAGAAAGTGTGGGAGTAATAAATGGTGTTGCCGTTGTTGGCAAAAAAGCAATAGAGTTATTTACTGCTGTTGCTGCTGTTGTTGGTTGTAAATCTGATAATACGATGTCTGGCATTAGGTTGTCCTCGCACAGAGTAATATTCCTATTGAATTATTATTATTTACATTATCAAGACCATTTTGAGATGTTTGATAACTCGCAACAATAATTTCATATATTTCTGATGGACTTACAGTAATCGTATCACCAGTTCTAAACTGCGTGAGACCAGGAGAAGTAGCTACTTGTAGCATAATATAATCATCGGGTATATAATATGGACAAGGCATTAAATAATTTGAGATTGGAATACCTTTAATTGGTTTATAATAATTTGCTGATGGAGAAACAAATTTATTTCTATCAGCATAATTCAGTGATGTTTGTGAACTTTGTATTCTATCATACGTGGAATTTCTATAATAAGTAACTACTCCACTTCCACCATAACCATTATTTGTATCAATATTACATTCATATACACTCCAAGGAATATTAAAACTATTACTATTGCGAAGATACCCATAGTTTGCCTCTCTAGATAGAGAACTATATTCAGTTGGTTCGTTTTGTGAACCAGTAGTACTTGAGTAATAACTATAATTATATCCAGGACATAAGTAACTCATATACAAAGAACGTGCTCCATAAACTGCATAAGTTGTTATTCCGCCATTCCAAACATGATTTAGATCCCAAACATTGTTACCGAAATTACTTCCTCTATGGATAGAAAATGTAGCAAATGTGGTTATAACATTATTAATTGTTTGTGTAAATTGTATTATGGCAAAATTTGTATCTTGTGGTGATTGTGCTTTATACAATCTTATAGAAAGTGGATAAGATGTTGGTGTGGAAGATGTAGCATAATCAAGATAAGTAAAATTACTATTAGAAGTGTTTATATAATTTACACCTTCTTGATAATCTAAACCCCTATCTCCACCATAAGATCCATAGTTAGACCCTCCATCAATAAAACTATAGTTAGTTCCTTGTCGATTTAATGCACTCCACATTGCTCCAGAACTGATGTACATTCTATAATTATTTGCGTCTAATCCAAAACCATAAAATGTAGTGCCAAAAGTTTTAGTGTTATCATTGACATTTTTTAATACCGCAAAATGACCAAACGAACTCTTTTGATACATTGTACTACCAGCACCATAATTTGTAGTGATAATATTACAAACTCCATTAAATGCTGCTTGTTGTGCTGAGGTTGCGCTATTTACACCCACTAAAATATCATTAGTTATATCAACTCCTCCGATTGCAGACCCAGGAATAGTAAGAGTTTCGTTCGTTCCCCAACCAGATCCTTTACTGTATATCGATATACCAGCTACACGATGATTATATGTTGAACCGTAGACCGCCGTTGGAAAACGATAAACTTTAATTTTCAAAGAAGATCTACTACCAGATGCTGGGATAGTATATTTCCAGTATGGAAAATACAAGGTGTTGTTTGAGTCTTTAACAGATGGTAATATTCTAATTACACCTCGCATTGCGGCATTCACAGAATTTCCATAACCATACGAATAAATTCCAGTTAATCCAGTTCCAGAAATATCATCGGGATATTGATTTTCGTCTTCTGTTTGGGGCCATCCTACAACATTCCAAGCTACATTTGATGTTCCCTGTCCAGTTGGGAAATTTTTATAACTTTCCGAAGCATAATTATTTGCATTCAATACTCTATTTGCAGCATATCCCGTTGATGGACTATCAATAATATAAAATTGTCCTCCACTTGTTGTATCATTTACTATAAAATTAAGAGTATCTCCCATTTCAACATCAATTTGATAATTATTATACAAAACATTAAATGCTCTTCTCAGTGGAATTGTATACCAAGATCCAGTAACTGCAGAAAGATTAATTGAAATTCCATTGGTTGCATCATCAAGTGTTGCCGCTAATTTAATTGTATTACCATCAACTTTAATAACATAATATGTTGTATTGTTGACTAAAGGACTTATACTACCGTAGCTACCTGATAAACTATCTGGATTCCAAACAACTGGATTGCCAGTTTGTAGAAGGTGTTGTGTTAATGTCAAAGTATCTGAAGTTAAATTGTAATTATTTACATACCATTGTTCTAATAAATTATATGATGACGTTCCATTATTAGTAACATAAAAATATCTGTTAATACTTGAAGTTGCTACTACCGCAGGACCACCACAGAATCTCCAGTTGTAATCTGGAAAGGTAGTTGAATTATTTCCTGGCGCTTGAAACGCTACAGGAGAACCAGCAACCGCACTACCACCATTCCACCCCAACTGACTAAAAGCAGTTTCTAAAGCATCCAAAACATGCTGGCGTGTCCATCCAGTATTTCCGTTATTAACATTAATAACTGATTTAAAAATTGCCATTTTTTATTCTCCGATCTTTAATGCTGTTAGAGTTATTGTAATTGGGGTGGATGAAGTACTTCTGTTTGTAACAGAAAGATAAATTGTTGTGGTTCTTGGATTATCATTGTTAAATCCTAAGATACCTGGACTGATTAGTATTGTATTTGTAACACCATCAGTTCTTACTTCAGCAATAACACCAGAACCTGCTGTTGGGTCTGTTCCTTCACTTCTTGTTGAATCAGCATCTCTTGATGCGTCATCTGTATATACACGAACCCACGATTCAGCGGTGGTTGTAATTTTAAATAATGAATATGCTTTGTATCCAGTAATATTTAGTTCTGCTGTTGTGTTAGGAGCTAATGACGCAGTAGTTCCACTTAATTCTTGAATTGTTGGAACACTTGCTGCTACAGAAGCACTGACAACTCCATTTCCGTCAATGGTTAATCCAGATCCAATCTTGATACCACCAAGAACGGTTGCGGTTGCTGTTGGTAACGTGTAACTACCTGTGTTTGCGCTAAGAACACCATTGACATCAATACTTAAGTTAGCACCAACTTTAATTCCACCAAGGACAGAACCAGAAGCAGTTGGAAGTGTGTACGCAGCAGGAATGGTTGGTTTGTTCTTAATAAAATCAAGAGAAGAATTATTAGTTTGATTCCAGTCTGCTTGAACTGGAGCAACGCTACCAATCGTGATTCTTCTGTTTCCAGAATCCCAGTTTACAGTTGTGCCAGCACTACCAGCAAATTCAATACTATCTGTTAATCCAGTACTTGGAACAAGATCAACGAATGCGTTGTTACTAGTAGTATTTCTGCCTTGTAAATCATATGTAATAACAGTGCCACCACCGCCGCCGCCGCTAACAATAGTATTTAATACTTTATTTACACTATCATAAGTATATGTAACTCCAACTTTACTACCATTAATTAACATCAACGCAGCAGCATCTTTTGCCGCCGCATCTGTATATTGAGTTACTGTATTTGCTGGAGCTCTGAATGTGATTGTGGTTGCGTTGGTTCTTTCAACCAATAATCCATCAGCACCAGCAAAAGTGATATCGGTATTTGTTGTAGCAATACCAATTTCTTGTAATCTCAATTTAACAGTATTGCCAGCAGATGCTTCACTACTAAAATTATATGTTCTTCCTGTAATCGTGAGTTCATTGTTGACTCTGGAAATGTTGAGTCCGCTTGTTGCTCTGACAATAACATCACTTGTGGCACCACCAGAAGCAGAGAGTCTTAAAATTTTTCTTTCGGCATTTTGCTGTGTATTGCCAACAGTATAATCTTGTACTGATGTAGAGTATGTTTGTTGAAAGTTTCCAATGAGTGTTTGAAGATCTGAAGATGTGGAACTTGAAGTTGTTACAACTCTTTGATTTGTCCAATTACCAGAATGAGAATAATATAGAGCACCGCCAGACTGCGAGTAAACCAAAGCACCTTCGTTTCCAGAAGCAGAAGGAAATTCAGCAATACTGGCATAATAAAATGGAATAAGGTTATTAGTTCTTGGAGCAGTAATTGCTCCATCATTAGCTATGGTAACTAATGAGTCTTGAACTTCGTTTCCTGTTGTTCCATTCCATCTTGCGATTGCTTTATCAGTTGATGTGACTGGACCAATCATTGTTCCACCACCACTTCCAGATCCACCAGCGGAAGCAGGCGCCCATTGCGTACCATCCCAACGCAAAATGTTTCCTGTTATTGGAGTGGCAGATGAAACATTACCAAGATTTTGTAGTAATGTAGGAATTGTCGGTTTGCCAGTTAGATCAGCATATGCTCCACTAAACAATGTTGGTTTGTTTAGAATAGCACTAACCCCTGTTGTTGCTGTCCAATCAGCATTCACTTGTGCTGCTGGGATAGTTGGTCTATTCAGTAAATTATTGTAATTATTATAGTCAGTTGGAACTGGAATATTTTGATAGGTGGTTCCATCATTGGTGAACTCCCATCTATCACTTAATTCATTCCAACGAATAACAGTATCATTTGAAGATCCTCTTTCAATGATGATACTGGCGTTAGCTGTTGGTTGCCCAACGACACTATCATTTAATATAATTTGATTGTTAGTAACATTTAATGTTGTTAGATTATTTGTTGTAATCGTTCCAACTACATTAAGATTACCAGTTATACTTAAATTTGATAATGTTGGTGAGGTATTTTCTGAGATAAAACTGGTAGTTGTCCACGTAGCACCCGCGCCAGTGCTTGTTAGATATTGACCTGATATACCATTTGATCCATTAATTCTTAGTGAAGGTGTATCCAGTCCTGCGCTAAATGAAACTGGACCACCAGTTGTATTCGTAATAGTGTTTGCTAAAACAGTTGGCGATGTTGTACTTGTTCCAACCACTAATGAAGAGAATGTTTCAGCAGTATTCCTTTGTGCGTATCCAGTTAGTAGTGGTGGAGTAAAAGTTAAAACACCAGAAACACTATTATATGCTAATGCTCCAGATCCAGACGCTCCCTGAGTAGTTATGCTTAAATTTGGTGGTGTTGAACCGCTACCACCACCGCCGCCCGTAGAAGTTGCGTTTATTCTTCCATTCTGTGAATCATAAGCAAAACTAATTCCACTATGAAAACCATTGGTGAATAGATTTGCGGCAATTTTTTCAACGGTTGACCAAGGAAATTGGTTTTGTGATGGCATTATGATTTCCTACATTTTTCCGTAATAGTATTTATAATTGAGTATTTTAATTGTATAAATAAAGATAGAAAATTTAGCGGAAGGGGAGAGTGAACCTTCATGGCAACGAATGCTAAGGCGTTCGTCGTAAAAAACGGCGTCGTCGTACAAAATCAGAACAGATTAGAGTTACAAGAATTATCTTCGAATGGAGACAATTCTGTTTCGCTTCGAGCGCCATCATCTCTTTCCGCTAATTACACATTGACTCTACCCACAACTGCTGGAGTAGACAGACAGGTGTTACAAACGAATGGGTCGGGAGATCTATCGTGGGTAACACCTGTTTTTGTTGAAGATGTTTTGGCATTATCAATCGCGTTAGGATAAAATGGCAACTAATACCTTTAGATCCAGAGTAAGCGCAGCTGTTGGTACAACATATACCTCAGTATATACTTGCCCTGCCAATAGCGTAGCAATCATCATTGGATTAAACCTTGCTTGTGTAGCAACCTCTTCTGTGGTTGCTGATGTTCAAATTGATAAGATTTCTGGTGCTGATGCTAATTTAATTAAAAATATTCCAATTCCAACTGGTGCTTCATTTGAAGTATTATCTGGTCAAAAAATTGTTTTGGAAGTTGGAGATCAAGTAAAAGTACGATGTGACACTGCTGGCGGTATGGATGTCTTATTAAGTTTCTTAGAAATTACTAATTAATAGGAGGAGTAATGCCATACTTAGGTATAAGTCCCACAAGGACAGATAATAGAAAAATTGATACTCCCCTCCAAAGAGTTGGCGGTGGCGTTGGATTTAATGGTTCCGCAACTCAATTCTATCTAACGATTGAAGGAGAACCAGTTTATCCAGATACAGAACTATTAGTACAAGCAGTACTTAATGGCGGTCAGTTAAATCCAAAAGTAGATTTCTTTATTCAAAGTAACATCATTACTTTTGCGATTGCGCCATCTTCTGGAGCAGTTTTCTTCGCCATTATTGGAGATAGAATTTCTCTTAACAAACCTGGAACAGATACAGTAACTACTGTTAGTATTAGAGATGCAGCAGTAACAACCACCAAAATTGCCGATAACGCAATTACTTCCGAGAAGATTGCTCCAGGAACAGTAATCGCAGCGGATGTAGCTGATGGTGCTATCACCACAATTAAGTTAGATGGCACATCTGGAGCAGAAGCAGTTTCAACAGCAAAGATTCGTGATTTAAATGTCACAACTGCTAAACTCGCTGATACCGCTGTAACAAATGGCAAGATTGCTGACGGTGCGGTAGACAACTTAAAATTAAAGTCAAGTGCTTCAGTAGATGCTGATAGAGCTGTCACCACAAATCATATTCGTGATTTAAACATCACTACTGGAAAGTTAGCAGGTGGAGCAGTAGATTCTTCCAAACTAAAGAGTAGTCCATTAGTTGATTCCGACAGAGCAGTTACTACAAATCACATCCGTGATTTAAATGTCACTGGAGATAAAATTGCTACTGATGCCATCACATCAGATAAAATTGCCCAAGGAGCAATTGGCAATTCAAAAATTTCAAACGGTTCAATTACTTCAGAAAAATTAAATCTCAGTGTTCTGACTGACCCAGCGAACCCAACTGATGGTCAATTAATTTTCAACACTTTCACTAACGCACCAAAGATTTACAACCAATCTCTCACAAGATGGGAAGAAATTTTAACACAAACAACTGCTGGAAGCTTGGTTGGTTGGACTTTTCTTGCTGCTATTCCAACTTCAATTTCATCTTTCACAGAAAGAAATACACAAGTTGCTCCAGAAACTGTTGTTAAAAGTTATGCTTTTAATGAAAGTGCTTTCGTTCCCAGACATGTTATTATTACAAATGGAGGAAAAATTTCTTCTTCTGCTAATTTAACTTCGTGGTCAGCAAGAACATCAGGAACTCCAAATAACTTAAATTCTGTTTCCTGGGGAGGATCATTTTTCTTTGCTGTAGGAAACGCAAATACTTTATGTACTTCATCAAACGGTGAATCATGGACTACTTCTGTTGGTCCATTTGGAACTAATAATAGTAACATTATATCTACATTTTTTGGCAACGGTATTTTACTAATTGGTAGTTCTTTTGGAGAAATTGGTTCTTCTACTGGAGGGACATCATTTACCTTAAGAAATAGTAATTTACTTTCACCTATTACATCATTTGCTTATAACAATAGTGTTTTTCTTGCTGGTGGATCTTCAGGAGATATATCTTCATCAAGTGATGCTACTTCATGGACACAAAGACTTAATATTGGTGGTCTAAATAAAGTTTATTTACAACCATACGGAACAGGATTTATAGCAGTAATTGATAATCAAACAAATAATGATGTAACTATAAAAACTTCAACAAATGGTAATGTTTGGACAGATTTAGTTGTTAATCCATCAAATGTACAATCTGTTCAATCATTTAAATATTTCCCAGCAACACAAGCTTATTTGATTATTGATCAAAGTGGAAACACTTTAAGATCCTCAAATGGAAAAGACTGGGCAATTTTTAATCAACCAGTATTTCAATTTGGAACAAGTATTTCAATTTCAGATTTTAATTATGTTGAACTTGCTGGTGTTCAATACTTTTTAATGATGGGTACAAAAAATGTGAATGGAACTCTTTCTCCATATTTTGTTACCTCAACATTTAATACTACAAATAATCAACTTGAATCGAATAAAAATTATATTGTGGATACATCTTATGGTTTGATTAGTGCTAATTTACCTTCTAATCCAAATATTGGAGATATTGTTAGATTAGCAGATGGAGCAAATACTTGGGGGACAGCAAATGCTGTAATTAATGCCAATAATAAATCATTCTTAGTCAGTACAGGTGTTGTTGATAACGCATTAATTCTTGATTATTCTGGCGTGAATATTGATTTAGTATGGACAGGTTCATATTGGAGAGTTTACTAAAATGGCAATTAATTTAAGCAACTTAATAGGAGCAGGAGGTTCTGGTTCTTCCACCTCAATTTACGATTTTCATGGTCTAAGAAGAACTGCTGATGGTATGTTGATTTACACTTTAGAAGATACTGTTTCAAATTCTGTTATTGATGTCTTTAATGAACCACAAGATGGAGTATTTGCTTCTTTGAATGAAGACTATGTTGAAGCACTACCATCAGGTAGACAAAAAAATAATATCAGTGGAATGGGTGATTTAAATAGTGCTAATGATAAATATCAACAGTATAGATTTGAAAATAAAAAAGTGAGATATTTTATTGATGATGCTGGTTATATGGTCGCAAGACTAAATGCGAACTATTCTTACACAGGTCCAAAATAATAGGAAAACAAAATGGCAGACTTCAGATTAGGTAGATTAAAATTTAATTGGAGAGGCGCTTGGACTGCTACAACAGCCTACGAGATTGATGACATTGTGAAGTTTGGTGGTAACACATATGTTTGTGTTGTCAACCACACATCTGCCGCATCTGAAGCGGCATTTTATACCAATGATCTTGGCGCATCCCCAACAAGATGGAATGTTCATGTTCCAGGTTACGAAGTAAAAGGAACATGGGCAGCAACCACTTTTTACAAACTAAATGACCTTGTTACTTATGGTAACACAATTTATGTTTGTACAACTCAACACACTTCAGCAAGCACGTTTGATGCTACTAAATTTTCAACTTATCTTGATGGATTAAAGTTTGAAAATAACTGGAGTAGTTCAACCGAATATCAATCAGGAGATATTGTTGCTTATGGCGGATATACTTATACCGCTAAAAGAATCAATACAAACGTAATTCCTTCTTCAAGTTCTGCTGATTGGGGTCTCCTAGTCACTGGACTATCCCCAGTGGGAGCATGGAGTGGAGCAACTGCGTACAAGCCTGGTGATGTTGCTCAGTATGGCGGTAATCTTTACGTTGCGATTGCTGCTAGTACTAACGTAAAACCTTCGTCAGATGTAACTAAATGGACATTCTTTCAAACTGGTCTTAAATGGAGAGGCACCTGGAGTGCGGTTACCGATTATAACATCGGTGAAATCGTATTCAAGGGCGCTAGTGCTTGGATAAATATCCAAGAATACACCATTGCTAATGGTGGAGCAAGAGACCCCGAACAAGCACCTGCTTTCTGGGAACTATTTGCTCAGGGTGATAACACCAGTAATGTAACCCAACAAATTGCTGCGGTTAAGGCGGCAGCTTTGACATTTTCACTAACATTCGGATTCTAATTTTAAAAGGAGAATAAACTAAAATGGCAAGAAAGTTAGCATTTGACTATACATTTAATAAGGCTGCTCGTCAGGTTATATTAAATGGTAACGTCAACGCAAAGAGATTACTCTTAATTAACAACGCAACCGCCAACACCGTTATCTACAACGTTGGCGATACGGCTCTCAAAGCGACTTCAGTAACATATAATTCAGCAACTGATAAAACAACTGTTACATTAAACTATGACACCACTGGAATGTCAGATAGTGACGTTCTTCAGATTTTCACTGAGCAAGATGGTGTTGAAATCAAACCAGTTGATACACTGCTTGATCCAGTATCAAAGTTCCGCGTATCGGAACCAAACACTCTAATTGATACTGACTTTGAATATGGTCTACAGGCAACCAAGTGGGAAACCCTCGAAAGAGCAAATAATATTCCAGGATACTATTCAATTTCTGGAGATACTCCACTAACAAATATTGCTGACGTAACAACCAACGGTACTAATATTGTAACCGTTATATGTACTTCCCCACACGGTTTAACTACTGGTATTCCTATTGACGTTCGTGGTGTAGATAGCATCACTGCGGAAGGAACTTTCCTTGTTCGTAGAACAACTGAATTTTCTTTCACCTACGAGACAAGAACTGTCCAGCCTGGTTCACCTTCAGTACCAGTAAGTATTAATACCGCATATATCACAATTACTACTGGTCGTTTCTACGTTCAGTCACAGATTCCTTTTGACAACAGTGCTTCAGTAGATGAGGGTCCAGTTGTTACCAACAATGCTTCGCCAAGCACACTAACAGTAACAACTCCATATAAGCATGGATTCAAGACAGGTGCTCCTTTCTACCTAACAAATACTCTTTCAAACAGAAGAGTTAACTTCTCTGCTGCTTCTATTACTTCGGGTGGTAACGTTGAAGATAGAATTTCATATTCTCTAAACACAGGTACATTTAACCCATATGAACCATTCCACCAAGGAACCATTCTTCGTGTAATTGACGCTGCTTCTTCCATTTCGGTTGTGAATGATACGATTAGCATTCCTAACCATGGTCTTGTAACTGGCGACGCAATTACATATATTGGTTCCACTGGTTCGCATCCAACAATTAACGCTGTTTCAACTGGTCGTTTTGCTGTTTCTGCTGGTCAATTACCAATTTATAACAACGGAACTGGTGCTGCTGCTTCAGCTTTCTTCTATGCTGTTGTTATTGATGCTGATACAATCAAATTAGCAACAAATCCACAGAACGCATATAACGGCGATGTTCTTGTTGACTTCTCAGCAGCTGGTACTGGTAACCTAACATTCTCTCTATTCAATAGCAGAGGATATGAGCTTCAGCAAAGCATTGCTACCATTCAAACAATCAATGGTCAGTCAGAAGTTAAAGTAACGTTCTCATCCAGCAGAACAAACCGTCAAATGGGTGTTTACCCAGAGCGTCAGATTACTCTAAGTGATACTGGTATTGCTGGTCTTGATGGTGTTTATGTTGTAAAAGCAACTCCAACTGCTCCTGGTTTTACCAGTCAGAACTGGAGAGAAACTGATAGCTTCTTCATCATTGAAGGTCCATCTAACAGCACTGGTGGTGCTCTACTCAATCAATCTGTTTCTGCTACCTACACACTATCAAATACTGCCGCTGCTACAAACACTCTTATCAGAACTAAGAACTTTGAGAATTCATTCTCTCCAACGATTAGCAGTGTAAGTGGCACTACCCTTACTGTTAACACTCTCACAAACTTGGGAGATGGAGATCTACCAACTCGCGTTGGTTCTATCGTAAGATTCAGCAATGTTGGTTCTCTAACTGGTGTTTCTATCAACACAAACTACTTTGTTTCTGCTGTAACATCAACAACCATCGCTCTATCTTCAACACACCCTGCTTCAACTGCTGGTGTAACTGCTTTAACATTAGGTGGAACTCCTGGTGCTGCTGTTGCCAGAGTATTCCGTTCTGGTGTTCGTGCTCAGGTTCATGATGGTGCTACTTCATGGTTGAACCACACTCGTTGTTCTATTCACGATTGGTGCTCAATCACAGGTAAAATGTTCACCCGCGAGTGTATTTCATCGGATAGAATTTTTATCAAGAACCATGGTCTAGCATCTGGTGTTCCTGTTATGTTTGTTGGTGGTGGCAATACTTGGACTGGTGGTACAACACCTCCAGTAGAATCTGCTGCTCAGTCAGCTATTTACTACATTGAACCAATCAATAGAGACGAAGTTGAACTTCGTACTACTGAAACTGTTTCTGGTGTTGGTCCTTATTCTGGTTCAACTGGTGCTACTCGCGTAAACTTCTCCACAGCAAACACATGGGCAGGTGGTGTATACCAAATTCATCCTGGATTTACAATTAACGCATTCTCATCTCCATCTGGTGGTTCTGGTGGTGGTCGTGACCGTGTTCTTGGTGCTTACGCAAACCTACCTCCATACATGACTGAAAGAGCAGAAGTTATCATTAAAGAGGGAACTGGTTCTACCATTGTTGGTGGTTTACAGCAAACTCCAAACACATATGCTCAGTTCCAGAAGTACTTCGCAAGAACGCTCATCAACTCTGGTCCTATTTCTGGTGCTTCTGAATTCTCTCTAACTCTTGCTGATAGCGGTTCTCCGATCAACTTCACTTCAACACATACAACTGGTGGTGGTAGATTTATTGGTATTCGTATTTCAGAAAATACTTTCTCCAACAGTTTCTATCTACCAAACCATGGCGGTATTGCTGGTCAGAGAACTACCTATAGCATTTCTGGTTCATTCACCAACGGCACAAGAGATACTCAGGCAACATATCCAGCTACAGCAGGATTCCCTGGTCCTCTATTTGATTTTGTTACAGACTCAACTGGTGTTAACTGGCCAAGAGTTAACATGGCATTATCTCAACCAACTGGTGCTGTTCAAGGTCTATCAAACGGAACAACATATTACATGGTTCCAATTAATGATGACATTTTCAAAGTACAAGCATTCTCCGCTTCTACTCTTCCAACTGGTCAACCAACAGTTCAGTTCTCTATTACTGGTACTGCTTCGCAAGCAACCAACGCCGTCTCTGGTCCATTTGGTATCACAGACGTGAGCTTTAGTAACACTTCTGTTGCTAACCCATTCGGTAATAGAATTTTCCTACCTATTGAACAGCAAACATTAGTTGAAGGTGACGTTATTCGTTATGAATCAACTGGTGCTTCTGAAGTTGGTAGTGCTTACACTGGTGCTCCTGGTCTTGTAAATGGTAACCTATTTACAGTAAGAAACGTAAGTGATTTTACTCCAATTTCAACTGGTCTATTTACTACGATTGATCATGACGCTGATGCTTCCATCCTTACTTTAAACACATCTGTAAGTTCGATTTCCGCTGGAAACACCCTTTGGACAGGAACATACCTCAACGAAAGACTATTTGTTAATGCTGTTGGTGCTGGTACTTTCACCATTGGTGGTCAAAGTGTTACATTGACCGCAAACCAAATTCATGTTACCAGGGGATTTGGTGGTACTACTGCCCGTGTAATTCCAACTGAAATAACTCTTTATAGAATTAATGGTAGTTTCCAACTTCAAGTTAGAGACACAGCGACTCCAAGATCTTTCTCTGTTGCTTCGGGTTCAACAAACGCAACTACTGATACTTGGACCTTGACTGGTCATGGTCTAAGAATTGGCGAAACGGTTGCTATTTCGGCTTATTCAACATCAGGTGCTATCACCAACACGATTATTAATACCGCTCAATCTGCTAACGCACAACTTTATTTTGCGATTCCTGTTGATGCCAACAACTTTAGATTGGCACACTCAAGAGCTGCTGCTTTTGCTGGTTTCCCAATTGACATCACAAACGCAGGTTCTGGTGGTAGCTGGTCATTTGTTCAGTACTACGATTCAGTACCTCTCACTTCATCTGCTTCTGGCACACACTCTCTCATCAACGTTTCTTCAACTGGAACTATTGATGGTGGTTACGATGCTTCATCGGTGTCTGACTTTAAGATGGTCTTCTCTCCATCTACAACTATTTCAAATAGAACAATCACCTTTGACCCACAAAGAAATACCGATCTCAAGACTGGTACTTTCTTCTATCAGAATCATGGTTTAACAACTGGAGCAAGAGTAGTTTATTCACGTAACGGAAACAGCTTTGAAATTGGTAGATCCACTGGTAATACCAACCCTCGTGCTGGTTATAATGCTCTGTATGATCTTCAGATCACAAGCGTTGTCACCTCATCACCTTCTGCTGGTTTTGTAACCTACAACTTCTCAACCCTGCCATCATCACCATTTGATATTGTTCCTAACCAGACAATTACTATTTCTGGTGTTACAAGAGATGGAAGTTTAACCAATGGTTATAATGGAACATTCAAAGTTGTTTCTTCAACTGTTTCTTCGGTAACCGTTGCTAACTCAACAACTGGTGGTACGATTGCTGGTACTGGATTCATCTCTGGAACCTACTACGTAATTCGCAGAAACCTTGATATGTTCCAACTTGCCTATACCAAGCAAGATGCTCTAAATGGCGTTGCTATTCAGAACTTCTCCACAACTGGTACAGTTAATGCTGGTCATACCATCACAACTGCTCAGGTAACTGGTGAATCATTAGGTAGTGGATTAGCAACTATCGTTGCGAGAGACTTGATTGTTAATGGTTCGTCTGGAAGTGTCGTAACTCCTGCTTCAGATAGAATTGTATCAAATAGTCACGGTTTTGTTACTGGCGACCGCGTAATTTATCAGGTTTGGGGTAATGGTAGAAATATCAATGGTCTTGTTTCTGGTAGACAATACTTTATCAACCGAACTGAAGGTTCACAGCCAAGAGGTGGTGCTAGTTCAGGACAAGGTGCTAACCAGTTCTCACTCCACAATACATGGGTAGGTGCTTATACAAACACCGATCTTGTTGATATTCTTGGAGTTGGAACCAGCACACTTCACCAGTTCAAGGTAACCAACCCAACACTCAAAGGTACTACTTTTAAGGGTGATTGGAACAATTCTGACAACTATCTCTATGGTGACATCGTTCTCTATAGAAACAGCTACTACATGTCAGTAACTGGTGCTACTGCTCCTGGTCAGTCATCTGTTGTCTTCAACAATGCTAACCCACCAGTACAGGATTCTGATGGTAGAGCAAACCTCAACTGGATGCTACTTCCACCACTACCAGCATACTCAACTAGATTCCTAGCACAGTATAGAGGTGGTGATAGCGTTAAGTTGTCTGGTAGAATGCCTATCAAGACACTTGTATTCTCTGGATCTAGTGTTGCTAATACTACAACTGGTATCTTCAACATCAGCGGTCACGGTCTATCTACTGGTGATGCTGTTGTTTACAAGTTAGATGCTCAAGGTGGTTATCACCAAGGTACTAACGGAAACTGGTCAGAATATACTTCACAGCTTCCACAGCAACCATATGGTGGTATGACAGCAAACACCATTTACTATATCAACGTAATTGACGCAAACAACTTCACTATTCACAGTTCACCAGCTGGTGCGTTCATCGGTGGTTCTACTGGTACTGGTGTTGACCAAGTTATTCCTACATCAAACGGAAGTGGTTCTTCACATCGTTTCGAGAAGTATGAAGGATTTGTATTTGATATGCAAGTTCTTGCGGTCAACAATGATTCGGATATGATTGTTTCTGATCCATATCCAACTCGTCAAATTGCGTTTAACCCACAGACGACAGCAGTTGCGGTTTCTGGTCTATCAACTCCAGTTATTTCAACTGAAAGAGATGAAATCTACATTCCAAACCATGGTCTAAACACTGGTGTTAAGGTTTACTACTCTGCTGGTTTCGGTATTGGTAACGTTATTGGTGGTCTAACTGAAGGTTCTACATATTTCGTCATTAAGATTAATGATGATGTAATTCGTCTTGCCAGCACACTAAGCAACGCTCTTACATTCCAGTTTATTGATATCACTTCAACTGGTCAAGGTTTCAACCACTACCTAGTTGCTGCTACATACTGCTCAAGCTCCTACATTCGCTATCAGTCTGGTGGTGCGCTTGTAACTGATTCGCCAGGTGTAGCAAACTCCAACCTATATCTCTCACAAACTGGTGCTAACATTCGTGACGGTGTTGTTCAGGCAGTTCCATTCATTTACGAAACTCAGATGTTCGTAAGACCAGATTGCTTGAACCTACACAGATCATTTGATGGTGGTGTTGAAATTTCTACTTCCAGATCTCCTGGTATTGAAATTACAAGACAAACCAGAAGATACTTCCGCTATCAGTCTGGTAAGGGTCTTCAGTACTCCACTGGTATTAACTTCAGTCCTTCGATTGATGTTTCAACAATTACTCATGATGGAACCTCACTTGCTACGGTTGTTACCAGAAAACCACATAAACTAACAACTTCAAATAGAATTATTATTGAAGATGTTCAAGTAACATCTGGAGTTGCCACACCATATACCACACCTGCTAACGGTCAATTCTTCACTGTACACAGTGTTATCAATGAATTTACCTTCCGTTACGCAACGAATGGTATTCCTGCTGATCTATCTCCTTCTGGATTCCCTGCTCTATTCCTATATGAGTGGGCAGATGCGAGAGTACGTGCTGGTATGTTTGATGACCAAAATGGTATGTTCTTTGAATATGATGGTCAGAATCTCTACTGTGTAAGAAGAAACTCAACTGCTCAAATGGCTGGTTCAGTTGCTTGTACATTCAAGAGTAACATTGTAACGGGTACTGGAACAAGATTTACTAAGCAGTTATCTGCTGGTGATTTTGTGGTCATCCGTGGTATGAGTTATAAAGTAACTGCTGTTGATTCAGATACACAGATTCATATTAGTCCTTCCTATAGAGGAACAACAAGATCAAGAATCGTTATGTGTAAGACTATTGATCTTAAGGTTGCTCAGTCAAACTGGAATATTGATAAGTGTGATGGGTCTGGCATAACCGCGTTCAAACTTAACATCCATCGCCAGCAAATGGCATACATGGATTACTCATGGTATGGCGCTGGTAAGGTACGCTTTGGATTCAAGGATCAAAGAGGTATCGTAACTTACGTTCATGAGTTTGTTCACAACAACAAAGAGAACGAAGCTTACCTCCGTTCTGGTAACCTACCTGCTCGTTATGAAATTGAAAACGGCGAAAACCCAACCTATGCTCCATCACTCTATCACTGGGGTGCTTCGGTAATCATGGATGGTAAGTTTGAGGATGACAAGGCATACCTCTTCTCCGTTGCTTCTGGTTCATCAGGTTCTGATACTATCTCCATTCCAGCAACACTTGCTGGTACTGCGGTTCCAATTCTCTCAATTCGTCTTGCTCCATCGGTTGATACTTCACTCGTTGGTCCTCTTGGTGAAAGAGATCTCGTTAACAGAATGATTCTAAAAATGAACTCAACTGGTCTTGTTGTAGGTAACACTAACAGCCGTCCAGCATCGGTTCGTCTCATTCTAAACGGTAACCTATCACAGTCTGCTTACTTCACCAACTACGGTGCTCCTTCACTATGTCAAATCATCAAGCACACTGGTCAGTCAGCTGATACAGTAACTGGTGGTGTCACAATCTTTGAATTCCGTGCTGCTGTTAACTCACCAATCACACAAGAACTCAAGGAACTTGTAGAACTTGGTAATAGCATCCTTGGTGGTGATTATGTCTATCCAAACGGTCCTGACGTTCTCACTCTTGCTATTGTTCCAACTGATACCGCCGCTGCTACAACCGTCACAGCGCGTCTCACATGGGTTGAATCACAAGCCTGATTCATTTCCAACCTACTTCGAGGAGGGGGGCAACCCCCTCTTTTTTTATAAATATCTTTAGGAAATAAATATAGGACTGGTAAATGTCGGCGTCAAAACCAGCAACAAGAACCGAATTAAAAGAGTATTGTTTAAGAAAACTCGGAGCACCTGTTTTAGAAATCAATGTTGCGGAACAACAAGTAGAAGATTGTATTGATGATGCTTTGCAATACTTCCACGAACGTCATTTTGATGGTTCGGAAAAAATGTATTTGAAGCATAAGTTAACTGCTGATGATGTCACTCGTTTCCAACAGACAGATGAGTTTACAAATACAACTGCTCCAGATGCTGCTGTTTGGGAAAATAGAAAGAACTTTATAGAAGTGCCAGACCATGTGTACGGTATTTCAAGAGTATTTGGTGTGTCATCCAACTTCCTCAGGAATGACCTGTTTGGTCTATCAAACCAGTATTATCTAATGGACTTGTTTGCCATCTCTTCTGGTGGTACATTTTCATACGGCAACTTTGATATGACAAACTATTATATGATTAAACAGTATTTTGAAACTCTTGATATGGTTATCAATACTGGCGCTTTTGTTGAGTATCGTTTTAATAAGAGACAGAACAAACTCTATATTGATGTTGATGTCAATCGAATAAAAGAAGATGCTTATCTTCTAATCGATTGCTACAGAGCATTAGATCCAAATGAATTCACCAAAATTTGGAATGACTTTTGGATGAAAAGATATGTTACTGCTCTCATCAAACGTCAGTGGGGACAGAATCTAATCAAGTTCAATAATGTTCAATTGCCTGGCGGCGTATCATACAACGGTCGTCAAATCTACGAAGATGCTCTCAGAGATATTGATGAAATTGAAAGCAAGATAATTTCTGATTATGAGTTACCACCTTTAGACATGATAGGCTAATGGCAAAAAGTCAATACTTCACCCAATTCGGTGGAACGTCCAGCGAGCAAACTTTAGTCCAAGATTTGGTAGACGAGCAGATTAAACTGTTCGGGCAGGATGTCATCTATGTGCCAAAAACAATGTTAATTGATAAAACTTTAAATGATGTAATTCTTTCAAAGTTTGAAGATAAAGTAATGATTGAAATGATGTTAATTAATGTCGAAGGATTTGGTGGTTCTGGTGCTGTCGCAATGTCTAAGTTTGGTCTTAGATTGAGCGACGAAATTACATATGCTGTATCCAAGAGAAGATGGATTAATTATGTGGAGACAGAGATTGACACAAGAGTTCCTGATAGACCAAATGAAGGAGATCTTCTTTATGTGCCAATGACAAAAAATCTTTATGAAATTAAATTTGTAGAAAGAGAAGTTCCTTTCTATCAGTTGGGAAAAAATTATATTTTTTCTATGACTTGTGAACTTATTGAAAATGCCGACAATTACTTCAATACAGGTGATCCTGAGATTGATGATCTCACACAAGAATCCCATGTATTCCCTGTAACAGTAAAAGCTGGTGGCACAGGAACATATGTTGTTGGAGAAGAAGTTAGACAGACTTATACTGTTGACGGAGTAGCAACAATTACTAAAGCAACAGTTGCCGAATGGGTTGCTGCTACTCGTAGACTAAGATTAACATATATAAATGGTGATTTACAACGAAATATTGCTTTAATCGGGCAGACAAGTAACGCATCATGGGTTGTAGATACTTTCTCCACTATTGATTTTGAGATTGATAATTATGACAATGCTGAGAATAAGTGGTATGAAGATAAAGCTAATTTAATTATTGATTTTAACGAGGACAATCCTTTTGGTGAATATGGAGATATGGGAGTATTCTAATGTTAGGAAATCATTTTTATCACGAAATTATTAAAAAAAATGTAAAAGCATTTGGAACTATTTTCAACAACATTCAAGTTGAAAAGAGAGATCCAGATACTAACGCAGTAATTCGTCAAGAAAAAGTTGCTCTTGCTTATGGTCCCAAGAGTAAATTCCTTGCTCGCCTAGATCAAGATCCAAGCACAGAGCGCAAAGTAAGTATTACAATGCCTCGCATCTCTTTCGAGATGACTAGTATAACATATGATCCTTCAAGGAAAACTTCCCCAATTCAAAAGTATTTAAAAAAAGCAGATGCTGATTCAGTAAGTGTTCAGTATATGCCTGTTCCATATAATCTTGAATTTGAACTCGGTATTTTATCAAAGAATCAAGATGACGCTCTACAAATTCTTGAGCAAATTCTACCATACTTTCAACCATCTTTCAACGTCACAGTAAATCTAATTCCTGAGATGAATGAGAAAAAAGATTTACCAATTATTTTAAACAATATTAGTTACGAGGATGATTATGAAGATGATATGATGCGTAGAAGAGCTATCATTTATACATTATCGTTCACATTAAAAACTTACTTATATGGTCCAGTCACAGATTCTCAAATCATTCGCAAGGCGACAGTATTTGAAAGTCTTGGCGATTTCCAAGAACATAGGAGAGCAGTTCGTTACGATGTAACACCAAAAGCTCTTTCGGATCAAGACGCAGATGGTGATGTTGATACGGCAGATGATGCGCTCCTAATGCCAGACGATGATTTTGGATTTAATGAAGGAATTACACTACTATGAATAAATTTGAAGACAACATGAAAGAAATTTTTGACATAGCACCGATTGAAGAAACAACTGAAATGATCACACAAGCAAATAGCGAAATTAGTATTGATGCCAACAAAGATTATGAATATACCAGAGGGCAGTTATACACTCTCATATCACAGGGTCAAGAGGCGGTACAAGGTGCCTTAGAGGTTGCTCAAGAGTCAGGGCACCCTAGAGCGTATGAAGTCGCTGTGAACGCTATGAAGCAGGTCTCAGACATGACTGACAAACTGATTGACTTACAGCATAAAATGAAGAGTCTTGGTAAGGAAGATAAAAAGTCAGCACCAACTACAGTCAACAACACAATGTTTATTGGAACCACGGCAGATCTTCAAAAGATGATTAAAGATGCTGCCAAGAATAAATAGAAAATAAACGGAAAAAACAATGAGAGTTAAACTATTAGGAACAGCAGTAACACTGACAACTACTCCTTCTGTTATTGCAGCAACTGCAGTTGATGTTTTAGTTGTTCATCAATCTGGTGGTAATGCTGCTAGAACTATAACACTTTATGAAAATGATGGAACCACTGTAGTTGGTTCATATCTTCAAAATCCTGGTTCACAAATTGTTTTACATATCAAAGCAAATCAAAAATTGAAAGTGGATTCAGCATCTGATGTTTATGCCACTCCAATAGGTTATTTTTCATAAGAAAAAAACTGTTTTACTACCATGAAAACTTTCAAAGAACTTAGAAATCAACTTAACGAAAATCATATTGCTGTTGCTATGGGTAGAGAACTTGATGATGAAGGTGGAATGATTATGAGTCAACTTGATACTATCGAGGATGCTGTTAATCGTCTTCGCTCAGTAGTTCAAGACCCCAAAATGCAACTTCCTGCTTGGGTTCAATCAAAAGTAACTCTTGCTACCGATTACATTGATACTGCTGCTGATTACATGAGCAGTAAGAATGAAGAGTATGTTGCTGAGGGGGCTGCTTGGACAAAAAAGTCTGGTAAAAATTCAGAAGGTGGTCTGAATGAAAAAGGAAGAAAATCTTACGAGCGTGAGAATCCTGGAAGCGACCTTAAGGCACCTTCAAAGAAGGTTGGAAATCCCCGTAGGGCGTCATTTTGTGCCAGAATGAAAGGGTTAAAGAAAAAACTTACAAGTA